>Ga0247611_10003801_pt1 | contig 21860 bp, 40 predicted proteins | sample 177DNAGHGhighgp2_FD_192422 | JGI IMG/M metagenome (GOLD analysis project Ga0247611, IMG submission 192422) | Sheep rumen microbial communities from Palmerston North, Manawatu-Wanganui, New Zealand - 1770 DNA GHGhigh gp2 | ecosystem: Host-associated > Mammals > Digestive system > Stomach > Rumen... | reverse complement strand
TAATCAACTCCCCGCGCTGCATACTTATGCACCGCGGGGAGTATAAAAACAAAAAAAAAATAATTAAATTATGAACTATGCTACAGGCTATGCCTTTAATACGGATGAAATATTTGAAAACTTTCCGTATGATAAGTTATTAGTAACATGTTCTGATTGTAATATTGTTAATGGAGATTATCATAAAGATAAATTAGTGAAGCGCGTGTTCAAAGACGCGCTTCAACTAATTCTTAATGATATTATAGAGAATAATGTTACATTCTAGTTACCAACTGGAAGTAGGAGAGCTGAGATTCATGTGAATAACTATGAAGGCAAAGCTTTTGAAGAAGCACGTAAAAGAGGTAAATGGCTTGATGTTGATTTTTTAGCCTCTAATTTTACAGGTAACTAGTTGGTATTAGAAATGTATGGAAAGAATAATGGAATTAGACGTAGAAAACCTATTTATGTAAGTAGGCATCTTAAAGATAAACTCACTGAGAATACGAACAATGGCAAGAAATATTGTTAATGGAATTAAAGACAATTAATGATTATTATGAAGATGTGCGTAAACTCTGGCCCCGTCTTCCAGAAAAGGATATAAGGAGAATTTTAAATTTTGGATTTAAATCATTATATTTACATAATAGTTATGGTGGTGATACACTTATAAAAGACGGAGATTTTCTATGTTATATAGGATACTTACGTAATAATTCAATAAAGCACTTTGAGTATTATATAAAGAAACTAATAATAAAGGTACGTGTCCTATATAAACGTAGAAAGTTTAAATGGGATGGTTATTATTACTTTGCTCTTAATAATACTTAGATAGAAAACTATCTAAAGTAGAAGAAGAGTAGAGGCCGTCCAAGAAAATGGTTTGATTATGGTTAGGTTATGCTATATAAGATAAGAGAAGAGTGTGAATTAAGATAGCATAACTGTAGATATATATTTAGAGTTCCCTATAAGAGTGAGATAGGAATGACTTCTTTAAAGAAAGATTTTCGTAGTGGAGAAGCTGAACTTATATAGATTAGAGAACCCTTAAAATTTGAAGATATTTTAGTAACAACCCATAAATATTAGGTATTAAATGAAAAAGGAGACGATTAATACATTTTAGAAGGGCATGGTTAAAGACCTACATCCTCTTAGTACCCCAAATGATGTTCTAACTGATGCTCTTAATGGAACCCTTATTACATATAATGGTAATGAAGGAGCTTTGTAGAATGACATGGGTAATGTTAAAATTAAAAATGCATTACTTAAATCTGGATATGTTCCAGTAGGAATGAAAGAACATGGGGGTATTATATATGTAGCTGCCTATAATCCTGAAACTAAAAAGGGATAGGTAGGATCATTTCCTTCACCTAAGTAGTTGTGGGAGGGAGAAGACTGGAATATAAATAAACCTGTTGATATAAGCACAAATGTAAATATTCCAGAAAGTATCTATAAAAATAAAGAATCTAAATTTATAGTAAATGAGACTGTAAGACAATCTATATTTACAACAGCTGATGGAGTTGCTAGAATATTTCATCCAGGTGATAAATACATTATAAAATTTGCAGCTAAAGATAGTTTAGAAGAGTATATAAATAAGGGATATATGGATATACAACTTGGTGTTGTAAAATCTGATGGAGGCATAGAAATAATGAAGACTTGGACTAAAGGTACTAGTGGGGACTTTCTTCATAATAAAGATCTTAATCCGGAACTTAGTCTTGGAAGTTATCTCAACGATCCATCTATAGTTCAAGTATTTGATGCTTCATCTTCAGGGGAGATGATTTTTATTATAAACTTACATACCATTGAATCCTTTAATCTAGTTAGGAAATATTCTTTGCAAAATGATAATATAAAAGTTACATTTACTGGAGAAGCTACTAAAGATAATGAAATTATATCTAGTACAGAACCTGATGGATATTTAAAGTTAGCTACTGGAGAAGATGATGTTGATAAAGACACAGTAGAAATAATAGAAGGTGCAGATAATAATCCATCTATGATATATCCTAATGTTCCATTTGGTATAATAGAAAGAATGGGGCGTCCTGTTAATGTAAATTTTGGAAGTATACGTAAGAACAATGAAAGATTTGGAGAATGGAGATTCTTCGTTACTGAGACCTACGTAAAAATTGGATGGGCTTATGATTTTTATAACTTAGATGGTTCTTAGAAAATAGAATATATAAGAATGTACTTCTATAAATTAGAAGATAATACTACACCTGTATCTCATATAGATTTTTAGAGAGAATCTTATAATGGGAACTTTGAGGATTATATAAACTATGCAGACTTTAGCTTACAATATCGTAGGATTTATATAGTTAAAATAGTTAAGAAATTATCTAATGAAGATGATGAATCAGATATAACATATAAAATGTTATACTTAAGTAAACTATATAATGACTAGTATAATGGGTTCTATATTAATAATGCAATAGGATTATCTGGAGAAAATTCTTCTACAAATAATTAGGAATTAAAATATAGTTGTGCTAATGACCTAGCTATTAATGTTAAGTTAGAAAGTAGTCTTGAGGTTGATCTTATTGATTCTAATGCAAAAATTAACTGTCCAAATAATGTGGAGTATAATGTACCTACTACAGATATAAAATCTAGTATGTATATTACTCCTGTTGCTGATCTAGATTTAACATAGGAAAATGTTTACTAGTATGTTACAGACATTATTAATGAGTATAGTAGTAAACTAAAAATAGTTGGAAGCTATAAAGGTGTAAAAGAAGAATACATAGGAGTTCCAAAGAGAAATTTAATCAATAGTATTTTACAAAATTGTAGTATAAATTCTATACAAATAGATAGATCTGGAAAGGAATGGCAAAGTAGCTCTTAGCTTAAATAGTTTAGTAATGTAGAAGAACCTGATCATAGTAAGGATTATCAATAGGATAATAAAGACAAGGACTATATTATTGAAGGTTCTCAGACTATAGAAGATAATATCCTTACTATTGATAAAATTAAATTTAAGGATAATAGATTTGTACAAGGTCTTATTTCTGATGTTAAGTATATAACATATGAATCTAAAGGATTGGAACCTTTATATTCTCCAAACTACTCAATAGATAGAAAAAATGAAATAGCTCCTTACTGGAATGCAGAGGACACCTTCTGTATATCAGGTGCTGGAGATGGGGATAATCAAACCATGCATTATAATTCCAGAATAATGCCTGCTGGTTATGTTATAGAAGGTCCCGATGCTGGAGGAGGATGTGATGATGGTGGTCTATTTACTGCTTCTAATTATATGAATAGACCAATGACTAATATATTTTCTGGAAATCATGGAGAGGATGCAGAAATTGCATTTGATAACTTAGGAGAAAATAGCCAAGTAGCTTCTGGAAGTGGTTCTATGGACTTTATAAGTAGTCATGGAGAAAATGGAGGAAAATTTTTAGACTATTAGGGAGATAATTATCTTATAACTTGCTGGAAATTCACTGACGGGGATTCACGCTTTGTAAATTTACTAACTAAAAGAAATATTCCAGCTAAAAATACGTCTAAATGGCCTAGACTTGATGTTATGCTTAGATGCCTACTTAGCTAGATATTTGTAGTTAATAGAATACAAAAAAAGGATAATTATGTAACTACAAACGAAAACTTCTATAGATACTAGAGTGGGAATACAAAACTAAGAATAAATCTATAGTACAATCCTGAGAATTTAGATACAGGAGACATAATGGTACCTGAAGACAGTAGTGATGATAATAACACACTAAATCGGATCTTCGAAAATAATTGGAGTAATAAAGTAGATAATCTTATCCCGAATATTAAGGCCAATGTTGATTCTAACCTTCCTCCAATAGAAATTGAAATTCCAGACTTTTATAATATTGATATAATATTAGGATACTATCTTGGAGCAACATATAATACAATATAGGATAATTCTAATGACTTAGATATTGGAGCTATATATAAGTTAGACATGAATGAAACTACTTATAATGCATCTATGTGTGCTAAGCAAAATGCTTCTGGAAACTTACCAAAAGCTAATTCAGATGGAACTTATGAGTGGATAGGTACTCCAAAATGTACTAAGATTTCGAGTTCAAGTAGATTAGAAATTCATAGATGGGATGATGCTACTTCCAAAGTAACCTTTCCATATTTTTATTCAACATTTACTACTAAAGCTGCTGAACTTTAGTGGGACGATATTCCAGAAGGAGAATGGAATGAGGTTTATGCTAAAACATCTAATCCATTTAGATGTGGTAATTGGACTGATGCTTCGGATGATCCAGCCCCAGATATGTATATGACCACATTATTTAGTCCTCAAATATCAGCTCTTAATGATCATTAATACATATGGAAATAATAGGACCATTAACAAAATAGTTAGAGATTGGCTTAGCTATTAAATAGTTATCCTAGAAAGGAAACCTTGTATATGAGTACAATCCATTTAAAACTTTTAGAATAAATACGTAGGACCCTGAATTAGGTAATGAGCCAAAAGGAGCTTTGCTTGATTTAGATACTACTAAATTAGAATTTGATTTAAAACATCCTGTAGACATGGTTATATAGCCATCATATGATGGGTCGGTTAATGTCATCTTGAATGATGGCATTAACTAGCCACGTATGATAAATAGCCGTTTTTCTGTAACAGGAATGGATACTTATTAGATAGTAGATAGAGAAGGAGATAATGACACAAATATATATGATAAGGAAACATTTGAGGCGGACACATCTTTATATAAAAAAGTCAGAACTTTAGCAAAGATAAAGTTTATGGGAGTAACCACTGGAGGTAATCTACCTGTAGGTAATTATCACTTCTACTTTAAATTATCAGATGCTGATGGGAATGAGACTGACTTTATTGGAGAATCTGGACTTGTAACCTGTTATATAGGAAATCTAAATGAGCCTGGGTCAATACAAGGAGGAATAAGAGATTAGAGCAGTTTTAAAGCTGTGCATTTTAGGCTTTCTAATCTGGATGCGTCCTATTCAAATGTAGTAGTATATTACACTAGATATACTTCTGACAATCTAGCAAATAAAACAACTGAGGCATTTAAAATATTAAAAAACTTCCCGATATATAGTAGTAACTGTGAAATAAGAATAAATGGTTATGAAGATAAACTAGGAGTGAGTATTAATGATATTAATGAATAGTATAATGTTGTAAGGTCAGCAGAAACTCAAGAAATAGCACAAAATATGCTATTCATGGGCAATGTAAAGAAGACTGAGATTCCTTACAAAGAACTTACTGACTTATCATTACGTTTCTGGCCTAGTGCTGTTAGTGGTGATAATATAGGATTTGTAAATGAAAATTATTAGGATTCTACTGGTAAGTATGAATACTATAATGTAAATAATATATATTATAGACTAGGTTACTGGGATGATGAGATTTATCGCTTTGGAGTAGTATACATAATGAAAGATTATACACTTTCTCCCGTATTTAATATAAGAGGAAGAGAAATTGTTGACTTAAACTCTACTATTAAAGTAGAAGATATATTTACAGATGGAGTAAGAAAATATATACCTATTGATAAATATACTTCTTCTATAAATAATACCGATAATTGTAAAGGTGTATTTAGAATAAAATATAATGCATCTTAGATAGAAGAAAATGGTATAAAACCAATAGCAATAAAAATAAATGGAAGCCTCGATCTAATTTAGGAATTAAAGAAGTACACAATAGGATGTTTTTTTGTAAGATAGAAACGTATAGCTACTACTTTATGTTAGGCAGTATCTATTGGTGTAGAAAACATAAGCCATCTTCCAGCTGTACCTATTTCTGTAGATAGTAATAATGTTAAATATTTGATGGAGGGGTTTATAAATAAAGAAAGAATTCTTACACATAATTTTGATGAAAGGCGTGTTACACTTGATAACAGTTCTGTAAATATGGGGCAAGCAGCTTTATGCCCAGAATATGAACTTAATCCTGGATTTTATAATTAGTTATTTACTGGTTCCAACTTTGAAGTAAGATTATCTAATAATCAGTTAAAAAATAAATATTGTAGTCGAAATGGAACCCATCTATATAATATAAGTGGAGAATAGGGAAACAACAATGCTATTAAACAGTATAAAATTGTATCTCTATAGGATGGGCAAGCTCTTGCTAAAAATAAAGATTGCTTATACTCAGCTTTAGCAGGTACAGCAGAAGAAGTACAGAGAGTATCTTACTATAAATACAGAAACCCATCTTAGAATGCTACAAATATATTAAGAGGAGTATATGGTCCATATCTAGGGCTGGAAGGAATGGAAAATCTTCCATACCCTATGACTGTTATAGACATAAAGATTCCTAATTATAGTGAATCTAACATGGCTGAATACTTCCAAATTAGATATCAAGATACATCTCCATTTGAGCCTATTTCTGAAAGATTCAAATGGGAAGATTTTGATAAAAATTGTATATGCTATAGAGGAGATTGCTTTGTTGGTAACTTTACTCATAGAATGGTAAGAAACTTTGCTGATCCTTCTGCTCCATATAATGACGAAATTATAAGTCCTAATACATGGAAAGATAATATGGATTTATCTGACTCGGAATCATTTACTAAGGTAAATAGAGGAGATGTTAATGCTGTTAAAATAGGGCATTGGGTAACAATTAAAGTATGTTCTAATGTAAACTTATCATTACGTAGTGTTGACCATTCATGGGCATCTGAAGAAGGAATTACTAATAAACCACGTGCTTTCTATCCATTATATGCAATGAATACTTCAGGTGAAAATAAAGTTCCAGAATCTAATGTTTATAATGATGGATATACAACAACATTATCTACAAAATACAATTATGAAATGCCTGATGTACCGGCTGTAAAGAATGTATTTGTAACTAGAATAATGTATTCTAATGTAGCTGTAAATGATGCTTTTCGTAATGGATTTAGAATATTTGATTTAACAAACTATAGAGACTATACTCTTACTTACGGAGCTTTAACAAGAATATTAGAACTTAAAGGTAACTTAATCGCTGTATTTGAACATGGAGTTTGTCTTATTCCGGTTAATGAAAGAGCAGTAGCGGGAAGAGGAGAAGGCGGAAATGTATTTATAAACACCTCTAATGTTCTCCCTGACAACCCAATGGTTCTTTCAGATATGTTTGGTAGTTAGTGGTCGGAAAGCCTCATCAAGACTCCATATTATGTATATGGAATGGATACAGTTGGTAAGAAGATTTGGAGAACAAATGGGCAAACATTTGACATTATATCCGACTTTAGAGTTGAAAAGTTCCTTATTGACAATATATCTCTTACTGAGGTAGAGAAAACCCCAATTATTGGAATACGTAATGTAAAAACACATTATAATGCCTTTAAGAGTGATGTAATGTTTACTTTCTATGATGATATAAACACTATAGAAGAGAAAGTTTGGAATTTATGTTATAATGAGGTACAATAGAAATTTACAACATTCTACTCATGGGTGCCTTCTTATTCAGCTAATATTGATAATATATTTTTTAGTTTTGATAGAAACACCTCTAAGATATTTACTAAAACAACTACCATGTATCCTAAATTAGCTCTTATTCCAAATTACAGTAGTACTAGTATGTCTGGTTATACCTGTGTAGGAGAAATTGTTGTAAATAATGACAATAATCTTAGTTATAAAGTAGAGCTATATGACGATAATTAGAATAATGTAGATAGATACAAAGTAGAAAATAATTATTTATTCATAAATAACAATGCTCTATAGACTATAAATTACCACACCCCAGCTGTAAAGGCAACTCCTGTTAGTTCTGACAATATAAACATGGAGTAGTCTAATACTTATTATGGAGCTTCTATATTTGGAACTGTAGCATACATAGATTCAAATTATAAGAATAGTCTTACTACTTCATTCTGGAAACATGGATAGGCTGGACTTATGGAAGCTGAAGGAACTTTACAACCGTGTAATTGGTATGGTAAACAACATCCATTCGAGTTTGAGTTCATGGTCTTAGATAATCCTTAGACACATAAAATATTTAATAACTTAGAAATAATAAGTAATAAGGCTTAGCCAGAGTCGTTCCATTTTGATATAGTTGGAGAGGTATATGATTGGGCACCTGATAAATTAAATATGTATTGTAGATAGGAAGCAACTAAATAGCTTTATCAAAGACTAGGTTCTAACATTAAATATAATCCTAATTATAAAGATCTTACTCCTAAACAAAGAAGAATATTTGGAACACCTTATAACTAGAAATCTACTTACTTCCCATTATATTATAATCGTACTTCTACTCTTGATGAAATATATGATTATTATACAATAATGTAGCAGAATTCAGCTATTAGTAATGAAGTTCCACCTAGAGATTATGCACATCTGTCTGGTTCAGAAATTATATATGACCCACAACTAAATGAATTTAGAGTGTGGACGCATATAGGATGCTGTCCTATAGATGGTTACTATGATAAAGAAATAACTAGTAGCGAATATGAATACATTATAGGGCACTTTGCTCCTATGCATAGAAAAGTATTTGCATGGCAAGAAGATGATGGAACTACTAAATATTATGAACGCGTGTTCTATGGACGCATAAAGGGTAATTCAGAATATAAAGAAGATAAGTGGTATGTGTAGATTCCTTCTATTACATTTATATAGAAGAATGAAGAAACATGGGAGAAACCTCCTATAATCATACATTAGCTTCCAAATGATATAAAAACTACTACTGTCCATGAAACTACTCTTCCTACTGGTTACACATTTAATGACCTAGTAGTTCTTCCAAATACAGGAGATACAGGAAATGCATATCCAAAAGGTTGGACATCTCGTAAGGAAACTAAAATAAGAGATAAATATATGAGAGTAAGAATTAGATATACAGGAAATGAGTTAGCTATCATTTCTGCGGTAAAAACTATATATACAGAAAGTTATGTCTAATATATTAGAAACACTTAAATTTGTTCCAGAGACTGTAACTAATTCCTAGCCAGCTACTAATAATGTAGGATTTCTTGATTTTTATAATAATGCAACTGATGCTGAAAAAAGCCACTTTGAAAATAAAGTTGCTGATGTTGAAAGTCCTTCTTATTAGTCTTCCTATAAGTATGATGGAGGTCCTGGATTTTTTGGAAAAATAGGTTCTGGATTAAAAAGTACCCTAAGTTAGTTTTGGGGGTCACCACAACTTGTGTCTATGGGAGCAAATATGCTTACTTCATTTCTTCCTGAGAGAATAACTTCTAATGGAATTGATAATATAAATGGAGTTCTTGGAATGGCTGAGAACATCCCAGTAGTTGGGAAATGGGCAACTTTAGCTAAACTAGGAATTAATGCTTTAGATTCATTAGGAGGTTCTACTTTAGATAAATTATCTAGTGGACAGGATGTTGATGATACTCTTGCTCATACAGGAGGTGGATATGGAGATTTTATGGCTGACTGGGACCATGCAAAGTAGTATTCTGGAAAAAGAGCAGGATTATTTAGTAATAAAAGTAAAATGAATAATTCTATTTATGATGCTAACAGATAGATGTCCGCTTTACAAGGAATTATAGGAAAGAAAATCACAGATGACACATTAACTGCACAGATGGGAGATAGATGGAACCAAAGGACTATGAATCTTTTAAATGGAGGCTTTGGTAATATATCATTCGGACAAAGAGGTTTGAAGATTACCAGAAAAAATATTGCAACTGCCAAGAGAGTTAGTTCAAGAGTTAATAGGAAACCTTCTTTTTAGCAATGGTATAAAACTGTTCCTAAGGAAAAGAATGATACGGTAGACTATGATTTAGAAAGTGCTTACAGAGATTTAAGTAAAACTGCTGCAGGATGGACAGCATTAGAAAAGTTTAGAACAGATCCTGAAGCACATCTAGATGGTAGGTATAAGAGACCTTCTCATCCTACATATGATGAAAATTAGGATGAAGAGTTTAGAGGAAGATATGGATGGTTTGGTTCAGATGATACTGGATGGTCATTTTATCCGTCTCCTAGGTAGATAAATTTACATACTACTCCAGAAAAAGATGGAATACAATGGTATAAGGAATATTGGGATGCTCATGAACCAAAAAGTAAACTAGTTATAGGTGAATATGGAAGAAATCCAGTATGGACTTATACTAGAAATCCTATAAATGTCTCTTAGTTTATAGAACCTCCTAAGAATATTGAAGTACCTAACTCATTATATGTTAGCAAACCTATTGCTTTTGAAAAAGAAGGTGGTAAAATGAATGTTATTCCTGAAGGTTCATTACATGCACGTTTACACCATATGGAAAATGCAGAAGGCCTTACAAAAAAAGGTATTCCTGTTGTATCTATAGCAGAAGGTGGAGAACTTGAGCAACAAGCAGAGATAGAACTTAATGAAATTATATTCAGACTTGAAGTAACTCAAGAAATAGAGAAGCTGATGAAAGACGGTTCTGATAATGCTGCCATTGAATGCGGAAAGATGCTTGTAAAGGAAATATTTGAAAATACTGATGATAGAACTGGACTTATTAAGTAGTTAGAACCTGAAAAGAAAGAGTCTACTACAGAAGATATAGTTAAAAATCATCAAGTATTTTAGGAAGGAGGGTAGTTATGATTAATATCAGTATTGGAGACAAATAGTATAGGGTAGAAGAAGCTGCTTCATATAAAGAAAGAAGAGACGGCTTATAGGGAGTAACTGATCTTCCCGAAAACGAAGGCATGATTTTCTACTTTGAAGAACCTGACCTTGTAGAGATGTGGATGAAAAATACCCCAATTCCTCTTGACATTATCTTTATAAATAGTGATTAGGAAGTAATTGCTGTTGAAAAAGGTAATCCAAATGATGAAACTCTTCTCGGACATGATGATACTCTTTATGTAGTAGAAGTTAATGCTAATTCAGGAATAAAAGTAGGAGATGAACTTGAATTTTTAGATGATAAAGCTCCTACTATGAAGGTTCTTGCACCTGATGGTTCTACTTAGATGGAACTTGAAGGAGGAGAAAGAATAGTATCTCGCAGAGAAACTAAAGTTCTTATTACTAAAGCATACAGAGCTAGAGAAAGTCATAATGATAAAGACTATAAAGCCCTAGGAAGATATATATTTAAAGTATTTAAGAAATAGGATTCTAGAGAACCTGAATATGTAGAAAATCCAAATAAAAAGGATTAATCAGTTAAAAATTAATAACCTATTTGTAAATAGTTGAATAAATATATATATTCACTGTACTTAAGAGTTTAATTAAACTATTTAATTTATGAAATTTAAAACACTAAAATTCCAAGAGGGTGGGGCTATGCCCCCACAAGAAGCACCAGCAGGAGCACCTGAGGCAGGTGGAGCACCAGCAGGAGCACCAGCAGAGGAAGCTGGAGGTCAAGATCCACTTATGCAATTAGTTTAGATGAGTATGCAGGCTCTACAGAGTCAAGATTGCCAAGCAGCAATGGCTGTATGTCAAGCCTTTGTTCAGTTAGCACAGCAGCAAGGTGGTGCTGAACAGCAACCAGAACCACAAGGCGAGCCTGTTTATAAGAAAGGCGGTAAATTCGCTAGACTCATAAGAAAATGATAACTGAATTGGGGCATACGTTCACTCGTGTGTCCCATTTTTATTATATACAGCATGGGAGAAATAAAGAATCCTTTTAGTTTCGGTACTGGGGATATCGATAAAGACCAGTGGCTACGTGATATTGATAATGAATAGGAAGATTTCATAACTCGTTATGGCAGTGCTACTAATAAGCATAGAACTGCATTACTAAGATAGGCTTTCTAGGATCTTCGTGGACGTATAGCTAGTGGTGATATGCTGAACCGTACTGCTGATGGTAATTATCAATTCGGTTCAGCATTAAATAGAGATGATAAACATATGCAAGAGGCTTATCAAAGAGCACTTGGATTTATGGGATAGTTAGCAAGAAGACAAATTACCTCTCCAACTCCTGCCGAAGAACCAGAAAAGAAAAAGATAGGCAGTCTTGAAGAAAGATATATTAGATCCCTAAATCCATCTGGAAAATTAAATACTAAAGCATACTGGGACAATCAAACAGATGACTAGAGAAGAGAGTCTTTAACAAGTTTCCTTAATAAGGAATTACAAGAGGCTGGAAATTATAATGATTTTGAAGGTTTTGGTACTTCTGATGAGTATAAGAAGCGTCTTAATACTGTACTTGGGTTATTAAATAGTAAAACAGCTAATGATTATTCATTACAACAATTAGGTTTTACATAGAATTGGCTAACTAAACCAAAAGACGAAGAGGAAATTGAGGAAAAAGCTAAGACTGATTTAGAACAAGTACAGGCTGATATTGCTGCTGCTCAAGAAGCATAGTAGGTAACACAAGGGCGTCAGTATCTAAGCTATAATGCTAATAGAGGAACTACGGATTTCAATTTGAACGTTCCTACTTACGACTTTAATAAGGCATTATAGAACTATTTAAATGGAGCTCTTAGTGATACACAACTACGTCAGGCAGCTGCTTTTAATCCCAATTTTAATCCTAATAAGGCTAAAGCAGAACAAGCAAGAAAATATATAGCTTAGTAGCAACAAAATCTTAATAATTATTTTACTAATTTTGCTACTAGTTGGAGACCTAACTATGAAAGTGGACAGAGCAATAGAGATACAATGTAGAATTATCTTAGTCGCTTATTTGCTACTTATAATAAGGGAACAAATGCAGATGGAACTCCTATTACGGATTATGTTTATGATTGGAACAAGTATTTTACTTAGATAGGAGATAATCAGTTCCTTATAAAGGGTAGCTTAGATAAAACTACAGGACGTTATGCATATTATATTCCTGGACAAGGTATTAGGGAATCTAATATATTAGATACTAGTAATCCATATATAGCTCAATAGTTAGGATATATTATTCCATCTTAGAAAGAAGGTGGAAAAGTAGAGTTCTTACAATCTGGAGGTGGATTTGATTATGATGCTTGGGCAGCTTCACAAGAGAAACCTACAGTGCAGGTTACAAATAAACCTTAGCAAACATCAGCCACTAAATAGAAAACCTCTCCAAGAGAAATGACTGCTGCTGATATGGCCGCTATAGGTGCAGATATAGGATCTATAGTAGCTTCTTTTGTTCCTGGTTATGGAACAGCAGCTTCTGCTGTTCTTGGAGTTGGAAGCACTCTAGCTAATTTTATATCTGATGTAAATGATTCTAATACTTCTTTAGAAGATGCCCTATGGAATGGAGCTAAAGGGTTAGGAGCAGATGCTATTGGTCTTGTTCCTGGATTCGGAGCAGGAGCTAAAGGTTGGAAGATTGCAACTCGCTTAGCTAAATATGGTACAAGTATTTTAGCGGGACTAAATACTTTAAACTTAGCTGAAAACTCTCCAGAAATTATGAACTCTTTTAAAAAAGTATTATCTTTAAAAACAGATGATATGGATTTATAGGATTGGAGAAATATACAAAATGGACTATCTATGCTAGCTACAGCAGGTAGATTAGGACATGGAATAGCTGTACACACAGGATATAAAGGATAGTTAAAAGTAACTAATCCAAAACCTACAGATACTGCTGTTCCAAAAACTCGTATAGAAAAAGCAAAAGCTAAACTAAATAATCTTAAAGGCAAAGGAAATACATATGACTATGGAGGTTAGAATGACTTACCTTGGTATCATGATGCTAATATTTACTTATGGGGAGCCAATCAAAAAGGGTTAAGTTTTGGATTAAAAAATCCTTATAAAGTAAATATGTAGGATCATATGAAAGCTTATGGTCCTACTAAAGTTAGAACTTCTATTGATTAGCAATTACCATTCTCTCCAAAAAAGTCTGTTGGAGAAAGTGCTAATACTCCAAAATAGGGGAAGCTAAATATAAAAAATCCTATATATGCAAATAGAAATATGAAATCTGTAAATAGGGGAACCAAAAAAGCAGTGTATATGAAACAAATAGGAGGTATTCTTAAGGCTCTTAGAAATGGAGGAATACTAAAGGCTTATAGCGGACTACAATTCCCAGATTAGAATCCAAATGGAAACTTTAATAGTGAATATTATTAGAATTGGGTAAATCTAAACTGGGGAAATCCAGAAAATTTACAAAGTGTTCTTAAAGGATATAAAGAAGGGAAAGCAGATTTTCGTTCTAAGAATGGGCTTCCAGTAAAAGGAGGAGACCAATAGAGATACGAAAATGCTAATGGTGATCAAGACTTTATGTCTGCTTATCAAGAACAATAGAACTACTATAATAAGAATGAGGGTGCTAATATATTTGGAGATGTAAGAGCTTACTATAATGCTTAGAAAACTAAAAATCCAAATCTTACAATAGAAGACTTTATTACCTAGTACAATTCTAACGTTGATAAATTAAGAGAACTCGCTCCTAAGAAACTTACTGGAGTTGCCAATTAGGATAAAACTTGGGGAGAGTATAATACTCTATTTAATGAGATGTATGGAAGTTACTCTCCATTTAGTGAAAAGTTAAAAGATACATTGGGAGAAAGTACTTGGAGACGTATTCCTAATACATTTAATGGTATAAATGATAGAGAAAACCTACGTCATGGACTCTTAATAGATAGTGATCCTAAATCAAAAGTTATTATTGATAATACAGGACACTTAGTACAACCTGACTTAGACGGACTTAATAATAATGGAGTAAATGAGAAAGGTGGTAAGGGAAAGTCAGGCAATGGAGCTATAGATAAAGAGATTGGTATAAAAACTCCAATGGAACTTAAATTAAAAGATCCTTGGGATCCAACTTTACTAACTATAGCTGGTAAAACATGGTTAGGACTTAGTGGTAATAAAGATATATATGGAAATCTTCTTAATGAGATGCCACAAGCACCATTACGTGACCCTATAGATAGAAAATTAGCTATACTAGGATGGCAAGACCAGATAAAGCAAGGTTAGAATCAACTTGCTGATTTACGTAATATTTATGGTAAATAGATAGGTGCAGATTCTCAAGTTAATCTTGGAGGAGCTCTAGAAGTAGAAGGAAAAGGACGTGGCATAATGGATGATAAATATATGAAGGATTCTTAGAGACAATTTGATACTGCTCAAAAATCTTGGAACCTTGATAATGAAGATTATCTTTATAACATTAAAGTTGGTGATGATAATAGAAGAGCCATTGCCGACAGAGCACGTATGATGGCACAAATTAGAGCTGCTTGGAGAAGTGGTGATAATAATATACTTATGGGTGCTTTATCAGATGCAAGTAACTGGTTGCTTAAGAAATACCAACGTGAACAAGATGTTGTTAATCTAGCTAGAGAACAGCAACTTGGAACTAGAGAGCAATTCTTAGAAAACTATGTAAGAAATGCTAATCCTACATATGATGCTCTCAAGGCTGAATATGAAACTACTACTGATGAAAAGAGAAAGAAAGAAATTAAGAATACTATTTAGAAGTGGTAGTTAGATGCAATGCGAAAAGCTCCAACTTTATGGTCTGAAAAAATATATAACACATTCCATACTCCCGGATTTGGAGGAGGATATTAGTATGTTATTGCCAAAGATGGAACAAAACTCGAAGTAGCTAAATTAAAAGCTAGAGGAAAAGATAATGATAGATACGTTAGTATGATTAAGGATTTAAGAACATCTAGACGTAGAAGAAGAAGATGAAAATAAAATTACAAAAATTTCAAATTGGAGGTGAGTTTGCCTCTTTAGCTGTAAATTATATACCAACAAGTGCTAGTACAACTGCAGGGGCCTATGCTCCTGCAATTGCTAGTTCTGAAGGTTCTTCATCAAAAAGTTCTAAGAGTGAAAAAGATGAATTAAGTATCAAGGATGTACTTAAAGTATTTGATAATGTAAAAGGTTTACCTATTGATGTGTAGTATGTACTAAATGATTTTAAAGATATGTTTGAAGATGATACTTTATTTTCTTTTAGTGGTAAACCATCTTATTCATCCTTAGTAAGTTACTACCTTAACAATATAGGTAAGTTTAATAAACTTGCCCAAAGTAAGGAGAATTATGAAGAAGCTCGTAAAGAACTAATAGCTAATAACAGTTTAGATGAAATTGCCATAGATAGAAATGGACGTGTTGTTGTAGCTGACGAAGAAGGTATTAATGCTATAACTTTAGATGAATATAAAAAAGGAGAATATAAAGCTCTTACAAATAGAGAGTTACTCAATCTTAGATAGACAAGACTTCCTTTTGGTGATTCTATATATAGTACAATGACTGGAGTAGGGATGGATCAAGTTATTAAAAAAATTAATAGTCTTGTCCAAAATCTTGGAAGTACTGAAAAGAAAATAGAAGGATATACTGTTAAATAGTCAGATGCTATAAAATCAGGTCTTGCAGTTCTTTAGGATTAGGTAACTAATGCTATAGAATCAGGAGCTATGACAGTAGATGGTCTGTATAAAAACTCTGTAATTAGTAAAGACCAAAAAGAACAAGCCCAATTAGCTCTTAAGGCAGTTTATAATAGCCTTACTCCACAAGAAAAAACTTTGCTTTCTTTACATTCTACTGGAGGTACTCCTACTGAAACCATTTCTAATTTAATATTATCTAGAACTTCCAATACTTATTAGTTTGAACCAACACTATAGGCTTCTCTTAATACGGATGGTACTAAGAAAGATACTAAATCTAGTACTAAGACACCTGGTGATGAGAATGACAATCCTTTAACTCAAATGCTTGAGCAAAAAGGAGGAATGGAAAGACAACTTTCTATTATTACTAAGGAAGGTATTTATGCAATGAATATACCTAGCACTCATTATCCTATGCTTAATAAAGTTAAGGATGATATGAGCCTTCAATAGATGCTTACTACCAGTGGTATAGCTGGTATTATATAGGGATATGGTGGTATTACTATAGGTGACTAGCCTATTCCGTATGAAAATTTAAAGGATGTTATGTATGAGAACCAAGGTGGAGATGTAGCAGTTCTTCCAACTACAACGGACGAACAAGGTAATAAGAAGGTGGATTTATCCATAATGGATGAATATACAAAAATAGTTAACGGAATTAATGCTGAACAAGGAACTTCTGAATGGAATAGATAGCTTGCCTAGGGACTTAAAGAAGCTGGACTAGATTAGTATTTAACTGGCTCAGATACTCTTGATCCAAGACGCTTTGGATTATTTTTAATGGTTAATGGTGTAACTACTGATAGATGGAGGTTTAAAAAAGATTCTAAATATATAGAAAAAACTACTCCTACTAAGGATTTAGCTGATACAATGTCTAGAGCATTAAGTACTGATAAAGATAATAAAGAATACGAAGTTGATATAGATGACTGGGGGTTAGGATGGATTACTGAAGGAAGTTATGATGATATTTACAGAGGTACTGTTTATATACCCCTTAATCCTAATAGAAATGCAGCTGTTTCCGCCTTTGGTGATTAGGTTAAGCACTCTACTGGACAATTATATGAAAGAAATTATCAAGATATATTGTCTGGAAAAGTGGATAAGCAACAATACACAGGCAGTGATATTTTAAATGAACAATGAAGAAAAATGATTTTATAGTTGCTAGTATAAATAATCCAGATTTTACAGTAGCGGATTTCAAAGATATATCCGAAATGAATCTGGATAACACCTAGATGCTTTCTGAGGATGAGTATTTAAAGAGTAAATTTATTAAAGAAAATCCTCTTTTCTAGGATAGTAATGGAAATTTTGTTAAACAAAAATTCTCAGACTTTTATAGATAGAAATTAAGAGACTTTAGCGAATTTAGTACTGAAAGTTCTTTAGATAATTATCAATATGGACTTTTTGATACATTTCGTAAAGCCAAAGATAGTGTGAGACCTTTTGGTGTTAGTTTCGAGAGAGTACATAATTCCGAAAGAAGAAGTACTGGAATTATTGGACCTAACATACAAGGGGAAAGGACTCTTTCTGATAGAGAACTTGCTCAACGAGAAAAAGTTTTTGATTATAAAGAGGGAAAATTTAGAGATTACACTCCAAATGATTTAGCATTTACTAAAAATCCTTTTGCTTGGATAGGTTCTTTATTTGATGATCCATTAGTGTTAGCAACATATGATGAAAATGGAACTCATTATGATCCTATTCTTGGTAGAAATGTTGATCATGTAAAAGGACAAAGGAAATTAAATGCTAATGGGGTTCCATATTATGAAACCTTAGCTGGACGTTCTCCTGCTAATAAGGATATTCTTAGTATTACTGATAATCTTACTATTGATGGCTCTTGGATAAATAAATACGACTTTTTTGACTCTGATGATCTAGATAAAAGTGTAGCAGGTACAGTAATGAAGAACTTAGCTGTTATAGCTCCTGCCTTCATTCCTGGAGCCGGACAATATTATGCTGGAGCCTTAGTAGTTAGAGAACTAGCTAAGACACTACCAATGCTTTATGGTATGGCAGGTTTATTTAATAACGATCTTCCTGAGTCTTCACTTGTAAATAGTATAGCGGGTATTGGTAATAAATTTACGGGGAACACATCAGACTATGCTAAAGAAAAGATGTTTTCTTTTGAAAACTTCGGTAGTCTTGTTTCTGATGTAGCCCTGCAATGGTCACAACAATAGTTTATTGTGAAAAATCTATCTAAACTATGGAAAGCTAATGAAGCTGCTGCTACTGCAGCAAAGGCTAAGGCTTTAGGAGAATATACTAAACAAGCCACTAATCTTATGACTCAAGGGGAAAGAGGTGAAATAGCTATGTCTAGAGTGGCACAATTAACAGGAGCTAAGGATAGAGCTGCTCTTGCTGAACTTATAAAAGGAGATAAGTGGATGAACTCTGCTTATGGTGGGGCTGCTTTAGAGAAATATCTTACTCCAGCTATGAAACAGGCTTCAAAAAGAACAAAACTTGCTCAAGACCTTTCTCTAGGTTATATGGCAATTATCTCTAATGGAGATGTGTATACTGATGCTCTAGAACATGGTACATCTAAAAGAGAAGCAGCAATGCTTGCTCTTGGCAGTACTGTAGGAATGTTTTCGGTTGACAAGTATTTTGGACTTGGAGAAATATTCTATGATCCAGCTTAGAGAGCAGAAAGAGCCTTATATAGAAATACTGTACTTGCTGAAACTAAAAAGATTACTGATCAACTTAAACAAATTACTCCTGAAGTAACAGTTAAAGCTGGAAAAGAAGCAGTAACTGATGAGAGAAAGAACTTAGGAAAATATTTTTTAAAGGGTATATAGGCAGGTAAAAAGGCAGTTCAAAACTATAAAGGAGCAATAAAAGAAGGTACTCTAGGCTTCTTTGGTAAAGCTCTTGGTGAAGGTCTTGAGGAAACTTCTGAAGAGCTTGTGACTGATATTATAAAGTAGTTTGGAGAAATAGCTGGAGAATTTGGAATAACTGATGTAAAAGACCTTGGTGCTTGGAATAACATGAAAGATAGATATCTAATGTCTTTCTTAGGAGGTGCTGTGGGTGGAGGTATATTTGCTCTAAAATAGGGTGGTTTCCAACAACAACAAGCAACAGGAGAGCTACTTCTTATGTTACGTCAAGGTAAAGGTCAGGAAATTCGTGATGAACTTACTAGACTTCACAAAGCAGGAGAACTTGGAAGTACTTAGCTTTCTTATAAAACAGCTCAAACTTATGATGAAAAGAATAATCCATAGTCAGTATTCTTAACAGCTGATGAAAATAATCAATCTCAAAATGATTATGCTTATAATCTTCTTACATAGTCTATAGAATAGATAGAAAGTATTCTTTAGAAGAATCATCTTACTAAGTCAGAAGATGAACTATTTGAACAATTAGTTCTATAGGATGAAAATTATATAGCTTTAAAAGATTATCTTCAAGATACCTCTTATATAACTGGTTATCAAAGAAGATATCAACAACTTGTTAAGAATATTGTAGCACAAGAATAGAAAATAAATGGTCTAAAACTTGCTGCAGGAGACGGTAAAACTACTATAGAAATTTAGAATGCAGAAAAGGACCTAAATAATATGTTATTAGAGAGAGATAAGTTCTTTAACGGGGATTACTCTCTTGAATATCTACAAAAAATGCTCTTTGCTATTAATCCACAATTAGTAGGAGCATTTATGCCTATGACTAAAAAATAGTACACTAGAAGTATGTTAGGTGTTGACTATGACTTACTAGATGGAGGTTTTAAAACGTCAATAGATAAAGCATATGAACAATATGTAAAAGACCCATCTAAACTGGAAGAAGACTTAGACAAGGCTTTTAATAAGTTTAAAGAACTCCAACCTTAGATGGAAGCTATTCTTAGTAAGCATACTGGAGGTAGTACACAATGGGAGAATATTCGTAAAACTCTTAATGAGGAAGGTATTCTAAAAGATGAGGACATGTACACAGTAGATTCAATGCTTCCCGGAGAAGACGAAGAATCTGAATCCTATGTAAACAGAACTAGTCCCGCAGAAGGAGAGTCTTAGGCAGACTTTAGTAAGAGACTTAGAGATAGAGCTATTACTGTAGCTGAACTTAATGCTCGTCAAAAAATTTAGAAATTACAAAGAATTTTGGATGAGGCTAAAACTTTTGATTATGACCCAGCTACAGGAATATCTAAACCTGCTACATTTATAGATCCAAGTACTCGTCGTTACTTAATGGCTTACTTAGGAGAAACACAAAATCAAATTAAAAATAGACTTATAGCTCGTATTGTAGGTACTTCTATTAATAAGGAACTTCTTAATAACGCTGAGAACTATGACGAACTTATTAATAAGGTTAGAGATTCTTTAAAAATTAAGTTTGAAAGAAGTATTGGAGAAGATTTCCAAGCATAGTTAGGATTTAATCCTCTTGGAGATGCTCCAGGTATGAATATGTTTGGAAACTTATTTAATTTCTATCATAGTTATTTTGAATTCGATAATAATTTTACACTAGGGCAAGTAATAGATAAGCTTGATCAGAATGGAGATACTATTGACGAACTTCTTAACGATTATTTTGGAGAATATAATTTTAATAACTATGATTTAGTAAATGATATTACTGAATACTAGAAAATATTACAGTAGTACCAAAACGAATCTGATCCAGATAAACAGATTGAGTTAAAGGAATAGCTTGATAAACTTAAGGAAAAATAGTATTAGGTGCTAGATGAAGATTATTTTGACTCTTTAGTAAAATCACAAGTAGAAGCTGATCTTAAAGCACTGGAGCCAAAGCTTATTAAACTTAATCATGAATTTAATTCAGATTCAGATTTACAAGCTGCCAAAGATTTAGAGGAAAGATTATCTGTTGAAGAAAGTCCAGCTATCGAACTTGTTAAAGAACTAGCTCCAAAGATTGGTAGCTCTGCAGTAGAAGTAGAGAAAGCCCTCGAATCCATACATCAACAATTTATGGATAAAGAAAAATCTACAGACTTTATTCTTTCTGGAGACCAAATCAAATATTTGGAAGATGCTAAAAAACTTATAAATATAGTTACTGCTATGGTAGCAGCCTCATCTCGTGAATCCAACTTACAAGATGGAATGACTTACAATAAGGCAGTTAATAAATTTTATAATGATCATCAAGGAAAACAGGGCGGTTCCGAGTTCTTTAAAAATTTCCAACCATTATTTGAAATGGATGAGAAAATTGGAGGATAGCTTATTATGGCTTTAAATGGATATGCTCAAGAAATTGATGAATGGATTACATTATCAAGAGCAAACCAA
>Ga0247611_10003800_pt1 | contig 21865 bp, 11 predicted proteins | sample 177DNAGHGhighgp2_FD_192422 | JGI IMG/M metagenome (GOLD analysis project Ga0247611, IMG submission 192422) | Sheep rumen microbial communities from Palmerston North, Manawatu-Wanganui, New Zealand - 1770 DNA GHGhigh gp2 | ecosystem: Host-associated > Mammals > Digestive system > Stomach > Rumen... | reverse complement strand
AGCCTACCCAGGAACAACGCAAACAAAAGTCATGAGATACTTTATACATCTGGCCTACAATGGAACAAACTATTGCGGCTGGCAGACCCAGCCCGAACTGCCGACAGTGCAGCTGACACTGGAGCAGGCTCTCACCATGCTGTTGAGGCATCCGATTGCCATTGTGGGGTGCGGACGTACTGACACCGGTGTGCATGCCTCCGACTTTTACGCCCATTTCGATTATCCCGACAACACCGGGGCAGCTCCCCTCGATACCGGACAACTGACCTTTAAACTAAACAGTTTCCTCCCTGCCGACATCGCGATATTCAGCATCTTCCCCGTCAAGGACAACGCCCACGCCCGTTTCGACGCTACGGCTCGCACCTATCAATACCACGTCAGCGACCGCCGGCTCCCCTTTTGCCAAGGGCTGTACAGCCGCATCTATTTCCATCCCGATATCGACTTGATGAACAGCGCGGCCGAAATACTGATGGAATACGACGATTTCACCAGCTTTGCCAAACTGCACACACAGGTGAAAACCAACATCTGCCACCTCACCCATGCCCGATGGGAGACCGTGGATGAGCAGTGGGTGTTCACTATCCGCAGCAACCGCTTCCTCCGCAACATGGTTCGCTCCGTCACCGGCACCCTGTTGGACGTGGGACGCGGGAAACTCTCCCTCGACGGGTTGCGCCATATTATCGAGAGCAAGAACCGTTGCTCGGCAGGTGTCTCGATGCCACCCCAAGGGCTGTTCCTTACAAAGGTGGAATACCCGTGGGACAAGATACGTAATTCTTAAATCACTATATATCATGAAGTACACAGAAGTCTCTTTCACCATCAATCCTGTCGACCCATGCCGCGACCTGCTGGTAGACGCACTCGGCAACGAGGGACCTTACGACAGTTTTGTCGAGACCTCCGAAGGACTGAAAGCCTATGTCCCGACAAGCCAATTCGACATTGTATGGCTGCAGCAGCAGGTAGAAGGCCTGCACGACTTTGCCACGATTGAATATAGCCACGCTGAAATGCCCGACAAGAATTGGAACGAGGAATGGGAGAAACAGCATAAGCCAGTGCTTGTTACAGCAGGAGACGGAAAGCAGGTATGGGTGCGCGCCCCTTTCCACGACCACCGAGCCGATGCCGACTACGAAATCGAGATTGAACCCAAGATGTCCTTCGGCACAGCCCACCACCCTACCACCTACATGATGCTCTCCTATGTCGCCGAGATACCCATGCAGGGCAAAAGGGTACTCGACATGGGCTGCGGCACCGCCGTCCTGGCCATCCTGGCTAAGATGCGTGGAGCTGCCTATGTGGAGGCCATCGATATTGACGAATGGGCTTACAACAACGCCCTTGAAAACGCACAACGCAACAACACAGACCTTACCATCCGTATCGGCGATGCCGACCTTCTGAGACATCGCTCAACCGACGAGACACCTTTCGACATAGTCATCGCCAACATCAACCGCAACATACTCCTTCACGACATGGATGCGTATGCCTGCGTCCTCGCTCAAGGTGGGACGCTGCTGCTGAGCGGGTTCTACGAATGCGATACCGCTGCACTACAGCAGGAAGCAGGAAAATACGGACTCCAGTTGATGGAGCAAAAAGTACGTGACGGCTGGTGTGCATTACGCTTCGGACATAGCACAGATGGCAGTTTTTAACAGCATGTTAATAATAATCCATGCTTTAAAATTGCATTGTCAGGAAAAAGTTGTATCTTTGCTTTTTCAAAGGGGACACCAATTATGTTTGTCGATTTACGTAATAATAAATATTATCAATCGTTTATGCATTCCTTGCTGCACCTGTTTCTGTGCAAGGAAAAATTATTTGGACAATCATATTTTCAAATCAATCATTAATTAAAATTCACAAGTTTATGAAAGCATTTTTACGTTCTCTGACGCTCGTTGCGGCACTATGTGTCGGATGGGCTGCGAATGCGCAATCGCTGGCGGACTATACGTACGCCACGGGTGTGGATGCTACGAAGTGGGTTACCATTGCCGACAGCACTAACCTGCTGGGTACCGGCAACGCCGACGGACGTGCATCCTCGTTGCAGAACATTGGGTTCACCTTCCCCTTTGGCGAGGATGTGTACACCCAGTTCTCGGTGAATTCCGACGGTAACCTCCGTCTGGGTTCCACGGTGACGGGCACGAGTGCCTACTCTACGCCATTCAACACCAACGCCAACACGAACAATCCCAAGATTAATTTCCTGGGTTGCGACGGCTATTTCCTCGACACGATTCACTATGTGTATGCCGAGAACACGGTCGACGCGAACAACGACAGCATCTTGGCTGTGGAGTTCTGCCTTGGCACTTACACTTCGGCCACTCGTAGCCAAAGGTACAAGTGGCAGGTCCACATGTATCCTTCCGGCAAAATCGAGGTCGTTATGGCTTCCACCGCTCCCAACGATGCGCCTGCCACCTCGAACCAGAAGGGTCTGTGTGTAAACTCGCAGGACGGTTGGATTATTGACTCCGACAACGTTGCCACCCACTTCACCTCGGGTTCTACCGTAACGTGGCCTTCGGGCTCATGGCCTGCCCCCAGCACTTATTATACCTTTACAAGACCTGTCGTCACTTGTGCCCGTCCTGCTGCCATCACTGTCGGCAATATCACCACGACTACCGCCACGGTCACTTTTACCCCTTCGGGCAACGAGACCGAGTGGATTGGCACGATCAATCCCGGCATCATGGGCATGACCACCATCACGCTGACCGACACTGTGGCCAACCTGACGCTGCTTGCCCCCAACACTGAATATACCGTCGGCGTACGTGCTGTCTGCGGCGTTGGCGACACCAGCTCGGAACGGTCCACCACGTTCAGAACCCTGTGCTCCGCTTTGACTGCCTTGGACCTCCCCTACACGGAGGATTTCGAGGCGTACGGCTCTGGCTCGTCCAACCCCATCAGCCCCTGCTGGACTAAGGGCACCAACAGCGCCACGGCTTATCCTTACCCTTACTCCACCGCTGCCATCAACGGCACGAGAGGTCTCTATTTCTATAGCTATAAACCCGGTTCACCCACTGGCAATTCGTATTATTGCTATGCTGCGCTGCCTGAACTGAGCTCTTCGCTCGATATTACCGGGCTCACCCTCCGTTTCAACTCCAAACGTTACACCTCTACCTCTGCCACTTACCGCTCGCTGATTGAGGTTGGCGTGATGACCGACCCCACCGACATCACCACTTTCGAGCTGGTTGAGCTGGTCGACATGACCTCTTTGCCCGCTTCCACGGTTCAGTTTAACGAGATCGACTTGGCCAATTACTCTGGCACGGGCAAATATATCGCGTTCTACGCTCCTGTGGTTGACACCGATGGCGGTTCTGCCTCCAACTACATCTATATCGACGATGTGCAGTTGGTCACCACTCCCACCTGTTTCCGTCCCACCAATGTTGTTGTAAGCAATGCCTCAGTTTCTTCTGCCACGGTCTCGTGGACACCTGCCAGCTCCTCCAACATCAACTTTGTGGTTGCCTACTCTGCTGCAGGTGATGGCCTCAGCGTGATTACTTACGACACCGTTATCGGCACCTCCACCACCTTGACAGGTCTGTCGCAGGCTACCACTTATACCGTGAATGTCAAAGCCATTTGCAGTGCCACCGACCAGAGCGAATGGAGCCTGCCCACCACATTCGCCACTATGATGATACCCACTCCTATCCTCACCCATACGCCTTACAGCGAGGGTTTCGAAAGTCCCTCCACCTGGTTGCTTGCCAACGACAATACCAACAAGTGGGTTGTAGGTGAAGCCATCAACAATGGCGGCACCAAATCATTGTATATTTCCAACGACGGTGGCGTCTCGAACGCTTATACCGTGTCGGGTACTCAGTGGTCCTATGCCGTCAAGACTTTCTCCTTCCTGTCAGGCAATGTAGCTTTCTCTTTCGACTGGAAGGCAACCGGTGAAGGCAACTACGACTATCTGCGTGCTTTCCTTGTTCCCATAAATAATAATTTCTCCGGAGGCGTAAGCCCGAATGGTGCTTCACCATCCAGTTTCCGCAGCACCAATCCCGAAGGCTGGATCCCCCTTGATGGCGGTTCCAAGCTTAACCTCAGCAGCTCCAATTGGATGACACAGATGGACACTGTCACCTTCGACAGCACTTCCATATACAATCTTGTTTTCATTTGGGTCAACGATGCCAGCGCCGGATCTCAGCCTCCCGTAGCCATCGACAACCTCAGTATCACTGTTGTTCTCGACAATCCTTGCCTCACTCCCACCAACGTGACCGTGAGCGATTTGACCGACACCAGTGTTGTTGTTTCCTGGACACCTGACGAGTCCAGCCTGCCATTCTTCGGCGTTCAAATAACTGATCCTACTCAGTCCTACTACTTCTTAACTGCCGACACTTTCTTCTCAATTACAGGTCTTACCCCCAACACTGCATACGCTGTATCTGTGCTCTCTTTCTGCGACACTGTGAATGCTGTGACCAGTGAATACACTGCTCCCGTCACCTTCACTACCCCCAACTCCTTATGTTCTTCCATCGTTGTCGATGCCAACAATCCTTTCTACGAGACCTTCGACACCACCTCTGCCACGCTCGAATGCTGGAATAATGAATCCAGAGATGGCGGTCCCTCTTGGATTGTCAACAACCACTCGAACAGCGGTTCTTACAACGCTTACAGCGGCGATGCCTATTTCATCAATGGTCGTAGCGGCAACGGCTATGGCACCCTTTATGCTCCCGTTCTCGACCTCACCGGTTCCGACTACGCCACCCTCGACTTCGTCTATATCAACCCCCAGTGGTCTGGTGACCAGAATGTGCTCACAGTCCTTTACCGCAACAGCGACACCGCAGCTTGGGACACCCTTGCAACCTACAATACCGATGTCACTGATTGGACACCTGTCTCGCTGACCATCCCCACCGTCTCCAGCACCCTGCAGATTGCCTTCGATGCCTATAACGCTTATGGCTTCTGCATCGCTATCGACAGCTTGGTGGTCTCTGCTCCTGCCAGCTACTGCGAACCCAACCCCACTTCTCGCGACGGCCAGGGTATCACCAATGTCACCTTCGGCTTTGGCGACGAGATTGTCAACAACAGCCAGTATCCCACCAGCGCACCCTTCTATGGCGACTACCACGACATGGTCGGTGCCGTGCCTGCTGGCAACACTGTTAACCTGAACATCACCTATTCCACCGGCTACACCTACGGTACCGTCGTCTGGGTCGACTGGAACAACAGCCGCACCTTCGACAGCAACGAGGTTGTCTTTGTTGGTAATGCTCCCAACACCAACCCCACGGTCTTCTATGCCGGTTTCATGATTCCCTCCTCTCAGCCTACTGGTGTCTACCGCATGCGTATAGCAGGTGCTGACAGCTATTTCGACAACTACATCGGCTCCATCGAAGCCGCTGCTGGCGCCGATCCCTGCTTCACCTCTTCATGGTCTGTGGCTCATGACTACTCGCTGCACGTGCTGCCCTCCGCTTCCTGCGCCGATCCTTACAACGTCTCTGTCGTAAGTGTCACTCCCACCAGTGCCACCATTACCTGGGACGCCGACAGCACTCAAACCAACTTCGAAGTGCGCTACACTGTAGCCGATACGGTTGCCTACACCAACTTCAACGTCATTGGCAACACCACCACCATCTACGGCCTCCAGCCCGAGACTCAGTACAACGTCGCCGTCAAGGCCGTCTGCAGTGTCTCCGACCAGAGCAACTGGAGCCAGAATGCCACCTTCTACACTGGCTATTGCCAGCCCAACCCCACCTCTTGCGACTATGATGGCATCTCCAATGTCACCTTCGGTACCGGCACTGAAGTTGTCAACAACAGCCAGCGTCCCACCAGCGCTCCCTTCTATGGCAACTACTACGACATGGTTGGTGCCGCCAATGCTGGCAGCATGCTCAACCTCAACATCACCTATGCCACTAGTTACACCTACGGTACCATCGTTTGGGTCGACTGGGACAATAGCCTCTCCTTCGACGGCGACGAGGTTGTCTTTGTTGGCACTTCTTCCAGCACCAATCCTACCGTCCTCAATGCCGGCTTCATCATTCCCAGCACACAGGACACCGGTGTCTATCGCATGCGTATTGCCGGCGCCGACAGCTATTTCGACAGCTACACCGGCTCCATCGAAGCCGCTGCCAACGCCGATCCTTGCTTCACCAGTTCATACGCTGTGGCTCACGACTACAGCCTGCATGTCCTGCCTCAGGCAGCTTGTGCTGAACCTTACAACGTGACCGTAAGCAACATCACCGCCCACACGGCCACCGTCTCCTGGACACCCGCCGACAGCACCCAGACCAACTACAGAGTCCGCTATGCCATCGACTCGCTCTCCACTTATTTTGTCACTGTCACCGGCACCTCCACAACCCTCACCGGTCTCTACGCCAACACCGCCTACACAGTTGATGTCATGACGGTCTGCAGCGCCACCGACCAGAGCAACTGGAGCACTCCTGCCACCTTCACCACCGCTTGCGATGCCATCGCAGTTACCGCTGCCAACCCCTATTACGAGACATTCGATGCCAATTCTGTCACCCTCAACTGCTGGCAGAACACCGGCAGCAAATGGTTTATCGGTTCCAGCGCCTCCGGTGGACACTCTGCCTATAGCGGCACCTCCGCCTTTGCTAACGGCACTGGCTCGGGTTCGGACATCCTCCTCTCTCCCATATTCGACATCTCGGGTTATGAGAGCGCAGTCCTCAGCTTCGTTTACATCAACCCCGTATGGAGTGGCGACCAGAACGAACTCACTGTTTCCTACCGCAATTCTGCCGACTCCGCTTGGAACATCCTTGGTGTCTACGATTACAATGTCGGCAGCTGGACTCCTGTCTCGCTGGTCATTCCCACCGTATCCAGCACTACCCAGATTGCTTTCAACTTTGCCGACGATTATGGCTACTGCGTAGGTATCGACAGCCTCGTACTTGCTCCTGTCTCCACCTACGATATCACCATCGGTGTCTCCGATGTCACGATGGGTACCACCATCCCGACTCCCGGCACCTATGCTTACAATCCTGGCGACACGCTGACCATCACCGCACTGGCTGCTTCTCATCGCCACTTCGTACAGTGGAACGATGGCGACACCCATGCTGTCCGCACCATCGTGGTCTCCGGCAATGCCACCTACACTGCTGAGTTCGACTACGACTCTGTCACCATCATCTTCGCCAACGCCGACACCGCCATGGGTTCCATCACTCCTGTTCCCGGTGTCTACATCTACCATGTAGGCGACACCATCAATGCTCAGGCTGTTGCCAACACCGGTTATCACTTTGCCAACTGGTACATCGGCATCGGCACCCTGCTCGACTCCATCAACAACAACCCGCTCGAGTATGTCGTTCCCGCCTTCATGGCTGGTGTCGAGATGACCATCACTCCCAACTATGTTGCCAACATGTACACCATCAATGTCTATGCCAACGACAACACCCTTGGCATCGTCACCGGTACCGGCAACTATGCCTACAACACCACGGCCACCATCACCGCAACACCTGCAGCCTACTGCACCTTTGTTGAGTGGAACGATGGCAACACCGATCCTGTCCGTACCGTCCTTGTTACTGGCAACGCATCCTACACTGCCACCTTCCAGGCCATCCCGCAGCACAATGTGACCGTCCACGTAGCACCCGATGCCAACATGGGTACCGTCGATGGCGAAGGCCTCTACTACGAGAACTCCACCGTCACCCTCACCGCCACTCCCAACGATGGCTATGTCTTCGTTGGCTGGGCTTATGAAGGTACTTTCAGCTACGAATGGGCCATCATCTCCAACATACCCACCTACTCCTTCACTATGGACACTGCCGACGTTGAGCTCTATGCAGTCTTCGAGCCTGCTCCTCAGCCCGCCACGCTCACTGTCAACTTCAACTCCTACGCTGGTCACGTCCTCATCAACGATGTTCAGACCGACATCTACCTCGGCCTCATTGGCGATAATGTCACGCTTCAAGCCGTTGCTAACGATGGATTCCGCTTCGTCGGCTGGTCCAAAAACGGCAACGTGTTCAGCACCGATGCCAACATCATCCTTATGCTCACCGAGTCGGCAACCGAAATTACCGCCATCTTCGAGCAAGCCGTTGGCATTGACGACGTGAACGCCTCCAACATCACCATCTTCAGCACGAACAACAACATCATCGTCCGTGGTGCCGCACAGCAGACCATCCGTGTCTACGACCTCGTAGGTCGTCTGGTTGCCCAGCGCACCGGTTCCGACATCGAAGAGACCATTGCCATGCCCGCCTCTGGTGTCTATCTGGTCCAGGTCGGCAACGAGACCGCACGTCGTGTGGTTGTCCGCCGCTAACACTGCTTTCAGACCAACTGCTGAATAGCATACAATAACGAAGAGGGTGCCTCACAAAGGCGCCCTCTTCTCTTTTTTATACAGCAAAAAGCGGGTGATTCATTTTTTTTTCTTATCTTTGCAAATCTTTTCAACTGCGGCATTTATCCGCAGACATAAGTAACAAAACATTATTCGACATCTATCAACATTCAAACATGGACGCAATAATAACTTTTCTCAACGAATGTATATGGAGTTGGCCGCTCGTAGGGCTCTGCCTTGCCGCTGCTCTCTACTTCTCCTTCGGCACCCGTTTCGTGCAGGTGCGCCACCTCCCCGAGATGGTCTGTCTCCTCTTCAAGAACGACCGTTCCAAGCGGGCTGGCATCTCCTCCTTCCAGGCCTTCGCCCTCGCCCTCTCAGGCCGCGTGGGCACCGGCAACATCGTCGGTGTGGCACTGGCCATCGGTTTCGGAGGCCCGGGAGCCATCGTCTGGATGTGGATTATCGCCTTCCTCGGGGCAGGCACCGCCTTTGCCGAGGCATGTCTGGCCCAGATCTACAAGCAACACCACGGCGACCAACTGCGCGGCGGCCCCGCCTACTACATCGAGAAAGGGCTCAACTGTTCATGGCTGGCCATCCTCTTTGCCGCCACCACTGTCATCGCCTGCGCCCTCTGCCTGCCGCCCATCCACAGCAACAGCATCGCCATGTCCTTCTCCACCACCTTCAACCTCCAGCCGTGGATTGTCGGCCTTTGTGTCGCCGCCCTTATTGCATTGGTGGTGCTGGGCGGTGTCAAGCGCATCTCGCGGGTGGCCGAAATCGTCACCCCCTTTATGGCAATAGCCTACATCATCCTCTCCATCGTGGTATTGATAGTCAACGCCCATGCCGTCCCCAGCGCCTTCCGCGACATGATAGCCTCTGCCTTTGGCTACCACGAAGCCCTTGGCGGCATCGTCGGCGCAGCCATCGCCTGGGGGGTCAAACGCGGCATCTACAGCAACGAGGCCGGACAAGGCACCGCACCCATCGTGGCCGCCGCCGCCAAAGTCGACCACCCCGTCAAGCAGGGTCTCGTGCAGGGGTTCTCCGTCTATGTCGACACATTGCTTGTCTGCACCGCCACCGCTGTCATGCTCCTCGCCACTAAATGCTACAACATCGTCGACCCCGCCGGCACGGGCTATCTCTACCAATCCACCGTGTCCGACCTCGGCCTGCCAGGCGTGGAATACACCATCGCCGCCCTCTCCACCCTGCTCCACAACGGCTGGGGCGGCATCGTCATCAGCATCACGCTCTTCTTCTTCGCCTTCACCACCGTCATGGCATACTATTACTACGCCGAGACTAGCCTCATCTACCTCTTTACCAAAGCCCGCCAGCACCGCCTCAAAACCCAGGAAAAATACTTCGGCCGTCAGAACCACGCCATAGCCCGCCACCGCGACCGCAAGATGTTCGACACCCGCAAAAACGAAGGCCGCCTCATCAACATCCTCCGCATCCTCTTCATTGCCTCGGTCTTCTTCGGCAGTCTGAAAGAGGCCGGCATCATCTGGAGTCTCGGCGACATGGGCGTCGGCATGATGGCATGGATCAACATCATCGCCATCCTGCTCCTTTCGCCCGTGGCCTTCCGCACCCTGCGCGACTACGAACGCCAGCAGAAACAAGGCGTCAATCCCACCTTCCACCCCAAAGACCTTGGCATCAAACACGCCGACTATTGGGAGCAGTACGACAACCCTCAGCAGTGAACCCCTTGCCGGCCCTGTCCGCTGCACTGCGACCCGCCCTGCCATATGCCGCTCATGCCGCACCCATCCCGCTGCGTGGCCACGGTTTCGACTGCATCCGCTCCGACAAACACGTCCCACTGAGCCTTTTGAAGACACTGGCCCCACGGGTCCTTCCCTTTTCAAAACTGACATAAAACCCCACTAACTCCCTTCAATACAGGATACTTACAGGCTAGTTTCCGCCTCGATCCCAATCCCCATGAAGGATAACGATACTGCAACGATGCTGTAACGATACAGCATTGAACGAACCTACCACCTGTCGGCATAACATCCGGTCCAACATCGCAAGAATGAAAAAAAGTCCACCAATTGGAAAAAAAAATGTATCTTTGCAAAATAAAACAGCAACAGCAAGTACATAATAACAAAGCAACGTTTAAACATATACCGCCATGAAAAAGATTGTTCTGATACTGGCACTGATGATGGCCACGTTCACGGTAAAAGCCAACAACATTCTCTATTTCACCTACAACCAAGCAGCTCGCACAGTCGCCTGCCTCAACAGTCAGGACGAACTGATGATTTACTGCGGCTACGAGGACGAACTGCCCACCTACGTACTCATCAACGAGGTGTGGGCAGAGCAAATCAGCTCGTCGTTCTACGAGATATGGCTATACGGCTACGATGCATACACGGGCGAGGAGATTTACATGCCCATCGACTTGGAGTGCATTTATCTGGTGCAGTTTGGCAAAATCTATAGTGCGGCGCAGTACCTGCGGTTCCGCACCACGCACATGCGCCCGACATTCGCCTGGGCCATGCCGCCTTACAATCCTTTTGTCCGCGCACCCCGTCCCAAGGTGTACTACTACACCTACCACTACGATATCCACCGTCCGGGCTGGCACTGGCGCAATTATCCGCACATCCACTATCACCCCTACTATCTGCGTCACCCGCACCATCCTGCCCCCATGCCTCCCAAGCCCTACACCCCCGGTCGCGAGCGTCCAGGCTACCACTCCACACAGAACGGCTACCAATATGACGACCTGCCACTGGTAGGCAATGTCACCGCACCGCGCTCTACATCGAGTGTGCAGAACAACCCCACCGGACGCAGTGGCAGCCGCATCACCAGCGACCGCAAGACCAACACTATCACCAACACCGACCGCACTACAGGGCGCAGCACCACCACCACGGCCCCCAGCCGTTCCGAGTCGCTGAGCGGCAGCGGCACACGCGGCAACAACATCTCCTCGCGCAGCGGCGACAATCAGGACAATCCCGCCTCACGTTCAGGCTCTTCGGCTACGCGCGGCAACAGCAGCTCCTCGCGTAGCGGCAATAACTCGGGTGTCTCCTCTTCACGCAGTGGCAGCAACTCGGGTGTCTCCTCTTCACGCAGTGGCAGCAACTCGGGTGTCTCCTCCTCGCGCAGTGGCAACAACTCCTCGCGCGGCAACGTAAGCAACGAATCGCAGGTTGAAAAAGAGTCCCGCAATACCTCCGCTACCGAAACAAGAGGCAGCAACAGCTCCACCCAGCGCGGCAACAGCAGCAACAACAAAAACAGCCGCTCCACGGGTGTTTCCAGCAGCTCGAGCACCAGCCGCGAAACGCCTGCCGCCACTCGCAGCAGCAACAACTCCTCCACCAACAACCGCGTCTCGGGCTCGACAAACCGCACCTCCTCCAGCCGCCAATCCACCACGGCCACCCGCAGTGGCAGCAGCTCCGAGACCCCTTCACGCTCAGGCGTGAGCTCGTCGTCGCGCGAAGAGCAGTCCTCCGTCCGCGGCAACGCCTCCCGCAGCGGGAACACCGGCCGCAACCGTTAAGATAATGAACTTGTAACAAGTTAGGACACACTATGGCTATCAAAGAAAGCGAACTGGTATTGGCTCCCGATGGGAGCCTTTACCACATTCATCTCACCGCCGACACACTGGCCGACAATGTGCTGCTGGTGGGTGACCCTCAACGGGTGGATATGTTCAAGGACATATTCGAAAGCATTGAACACGAGTCGTATAACCGCGAGCTGCACGCCCTCACAGGCCGTTACCACGGCACCCGTTTCACGGCGTTGTCGACAGGGATGGGCTGCGACAATATCGACATCGTATGTACCGAACTGGATGCCGCAGCCAATTTCGACCTTGCCACCCGTTCCCCCCTCCCCTGCCACCGCAGTCTGAACATGGTGCGGATTGGCACCAGCGGGTCGCTGCAGCGCGAGGTGGAATGCGGCAGCAGGGTCGCCGCTCGCTACGCCATAGGCCTCGACGGACTGATGAATTACTACCAGCATGGTACCGAAGGCTTTATGCCCGACATGGAACATGCTTTCGAACAGCACATGCACCTCGACCCACGTCTGGCCTCGCCCTACTGCGTGGAGGGCAGCCAAGCATTGCTGGACCGCGTGACGGACGGGATGGTGAAGGGCATCACGGTCACCGCCCCCGGATTCTACGGTCCCCAAGGACGTAACATCCGGCTGGCCCCGAGCATCGAGCATCTGAACGAACGGCTGGCAACGTTTGTCTGGAACGACACTCCCGTCACCAATCTCGAGATGGAGACATCGGCCATCTACGGCTTCGCCCAAGCGTTGGGACACCAAGCCCTCACCGTCTGCCTGATTATCGCCAACCGACCGGCGGGCACTTTCCTCAACGACTATCACCAAGCCATGAAACAAACCATCGGAAACATAATCGAAAAATTGTCATAGCAATGAGAAAGATGCTTTTCCTGCTCCTTGCCATCGCGACGAGTGCGACCGCATGGAGCCAAGCCCAACCCGATTATATCCCCGAACAGTTGGGTCGCGATGCGCACCACATTATCCAGTCGCTCGGAGCCTTTGTCGGCAACGAGCGAGCCGAAAGCCAGTCGTTCGACATCACCTACATGCCTGCCGGCAACGGGGTGGAGGGTGTGATGATTATCAACACCGCCGACTATCGCTGCACCTTCAAACTCGATGCGGATTACGAGATGTGCTACGAACTTACTATCGACATCAGGTCAAAAGAGTTCCTCGACCAATTCTACAACCTCTTTGCCGTCTACCGCACCGAGAATCAGGACGACCACCGCATCATGAGTTTCGGCAACGAGAAACTGCGCATCACCGAGAACCCATCCACCACGTCGCGCTACCGCAGCTTCAAATTCACAATCAACCAATAGCTCCTCTATCACTTGCATCCATTTTAGTCCGAAAGTATTTAAATTATTGTATATAAATATAATACACGTATTTCCTATTATTCGTTTGCTTCAATTGTGAAATAAGCGAAAAAAAGCATTCATTTTTTCCGAAAAATGACGAATTTATGAAGCGAAAATGACGAGAAAAAACATTTTCATCCACCCAGTAAACAATTAATAATCAGACACAAAACAATACGTAGTATAAAAAAGCAGAAAATATGCACTCTGTAGTATTGTGGTATGAATTATTTTTTGTATTTTTGCAGCGTCATTTTAATGCCGAAAGGTAGGTTAAGGGTTCTGCCTGCATGAGGCTGATAAAAAGTATAAATAGAACCCAAATTAAATTTATACACAAACAACAAAAAATGAAAGAAAACATGAAGAAGGAGTACGACACTCCAATGGTAGAAGTGCTGCGGGCCCGCGTCGAAAAAGGGTTTCAAGTTAGCAACATCGACCCTACTGGTAGTAACGAAGATCTTATTAGCAGCGGCGAGGTCCATGGCGGCAGCGACTTCGATTAATCAATTAAAAACAATTCAGTAAAAAAACAAAAAAAAATTTCAATCCAATGAAAAAAGCATTTTTGTCCATTTTCTCTGTTATGGCCCTCGCCATGGGTTTCACTGCTTGCCAAAAAGAGGCAAAAGTAGAGAATATGCGTTTTACTGCTTCTATGGAGGCTTGCACCGACATGGAGTCCAAAACCGTTCTTGACGGTGTGCACGTCAACTGGGAAGCTAACGACCAGATTATCGTTTACGGTACCGAAGGTTGCGGCGTTTTCACTGCTATTCCTCACGGCACCGACCAAACCACTGCCGACTTCGGTAATGGTACCGCCAACCCCGGTAATGCCCCCTATACCGCTTTCTATCCCGTCAGCCTCGCAACTTCTGCTAACCAGGTCATGATTCCTGCTGTTGTGAATTCTGTTGACGGCCGACTGACTGAGTTCCCCATGTATGCTGAGTCCGACAACGAGATTCTGACCTTCAAGAACCTCTGCGGTGCTCTGAAACTGAACCTCCAGAAAGAGAACGTTAGCATCCAGTCCATCCAGATCACTGCTGCTGACGCCAACCTCAATGGCGAGTACAGAGTGCGTAACAGTGGTATCATCCCCACCATGTTCTATCTTGGCAATGGTACCAACACCGTTACTCTTAACCTCACCGAGGCTCAGGACATCACCACTGCTAAGGACTTCTACATCACCCTGCCTCACGGTAACTATCGCGGTGTTGTCATCACTATCAACACCAACGATGGCCGCCAGTGCGTTAAGACTCTCAAAGCCGACAAATCTATCAACATCGGTCGTAGCCAGGTTACCTCTATCGTTCTCGGTAGCGCCAACCTCAACTTCTAATCCACCGAAAGTTGATATCTCTTCTCCCTGTTCCGACAGGGAAAAAGCACTAGTCTGAAATTCAATTTCAGCAGTGTTCAAGATTATTGAAAATGAAAAGGATGCTTCAAGGCATCCTTTTCATTTACCAAGACAAACCTATGAAAGCAACAGCATCTTGATAGCATTCATCGATACCGAAGTAAGTGTCCAGAGCCGGCAAATCAACGACTTTGGCGCAGTGCGCCAGGACGGCGCCGTACTGCACACACGTTCGTATGATGAATTCTTGTCGTTCATAGCCAATTGCACAGTCTTATGTGGCCATAATATTATCCGCCACGACTTGCAATACCTATCCAAGTTGGGACAAAGCTCAACACTCCTGACAGACAGATACCTAATAATTGACACGCTGTTCCTTTCCCCTCTGCTTTTCCCGAAGAAACCATACCACCGCCTGGTCAAAGACGACAAGTTGCAGTCCGACCAAATCAACAATCCTGCCAACGATGCACTGAAAGCCCGCGACCTGTTCAACGACGAAGTGGCAGCGTGGCACCAGTTGCCTGCCGCACTCCAGACAATCCTTTTCCACCTGCTGAAGGATATCCTAGAGTTCAGCGGTTTCTTTCAATACCTGGGCGTGAATCCCCCTGACTGCGACACCGTGCAGTTGATAGCCCGGGAGTACGAAGGGAAAATCTGCAGCCATGCAAACATCTCCGCAGTAGTCAAGCACTACCCTGTCGAGTTGGCCTACGCCCTTGCCATCATAGGGGCTGACGACATGAAGTCGCACACCCCAGCATGGGTGACACGCAACTACCCCAGGGTGGCCAATGTGATGAACCTCCTCTGCAACACGCCTTGCAGTGGATGCCCATACTGCCAGCAACGGCTCGACGCGCACCAAGGGCTGAAAGAGTTCTTCGGCTACGACCGTTTCCGCACATTCGACGGTATCCCAATGCAGCAGCAAGCCGTAGAATCCGCCATAAGGGGCGAATCGCTGCTGACCATCTTTCCCACGGGAGGCGGTAAATCGCTCACCTTCCAGCTGCCTGCCCTCATGGCCGGACGCAATATCCACGGCCTGACGGTGGTCATCTCGCCCCTGCAGTCGCTGATGAAAGACCAGGTGGACAACCTTGCCGAACGCGGCATTGCCGACGCTGTGACCATCAATGGCCTGCTCGACCCCATTGAACGGGCGGCGGCCATCGCCCAAGTGGCAGACGGCACAGCCAACCTGCTCTATATCGCCCCCGAGATGCTCCGCTCCAAAACCATCGAGAGGCTGCTGAAGGGGCGCACCATCGCCCGTTTTGTTATCGACGAAGCCCACTGTTTCTCGGCTTGGGGCCATGATTTCAGGGTGGACTACCTCTTTATCGGCGATTTCATCAAGCAGTTGCAGGAGGCGAAACAACAACGCTTTCCTATCCCCGTATCGTGTTTCACTGCCACGGCCAAGCAGAAGGTTATCAGCGACATCGTCGACTACTTCAACCAGAAACTGAATCTCTCGCTGCGAGTCTTTGCCGCATCGTCGGAGAGGAAAAACCTTCGCTATTCGGTTATCCACACCGACACCCCCAACGACAAGTACAACCAATTGCGCAATATCATCCTCGGCCGCACCTGTCCAACCATCGTATACGTGTCGCGGACGCGGAAAACGCATGAGTTGTGCCAACGTCTTCGTGCTGACGGTATCATGGCTCTCCCCTTCAATGGCAGGATGGATGCCGAATCGAAAGTGAAGAATCAGAATGCATTCATGAGAGGCGAGGCACGTGTCATTGTGGCCACTTCGGCTTTCGGGATGGGCGTGGACAAGAAGGATGTGGGGCTGGTGATACACTACGACATTAGCGATTCGTTGGAGAACTATGTTCAGGAAGCTGGACGAGCGGGCCGTGACCCCGAGATGGAGGCGGAATGCTATGTGCTTTACAGCGATACCGACCTGGACAAACACTTCATCCTGCTGAACCAAACAAAGCTAAGCATCAGCGAAATACAACAGGTGTGGCAAGCCATCAAGGAACTGACACCCACACAGAAGAGCCTCAGCTGTTCGCCCTTGGAGATTGCACGTCAGGCGGGCTGGGGCGAAGAGACCATCGACATAGAGACAAGGGTGAAGGCCGCCATCTCCGCCCTCGAGAGAGCGGGCTTCGTCGAGAGAAGCAACAATGTGCCCCATGTCTTCGCGACAGGCATCACCGTAGGCAATATGGACGAGGCTCGTAGACGGCTGACCCTCTCGCCTTTCTTCGACGAGAACAACCGCGAAGAGGCCGCCCGCATCATACGGTCGCTTATCAGCTGCCGCGCCACCTCGGGCAATAGCGACGGTGAAGCGGAAAGCAGGATTGACTATCTGGCCGACATGCTGGGCATGAGCAAGGAGACCGTCATCCGCAATGTCAACTTGATGCGGCAGGAAGGGCTGCTGGCCGACTCGCACGACATGCAGGCCTGGATTACAAAGACGACTACCGGGAAAGAGTTGGAGCAGACCCTGCGGCTGGAACACTTCCTGCTATCCCAGCTCAATGACGGCACCACTATACTGCATTACAAGGAGATAAACGAAGCAGCCATCAATGCCGGGATTGCCAATAGTACGGTGCGGAGAATCAAGACCCTGCTTTACTTCCTCTCGCTGAAAGGATACCTGCGCAAAGAAGAGCATACGGCAGCGGACTTGGTGAATATCGAGCTGCTGTCAGACACGCAAACCATTATGGCAAGGTTCGAAAAACGCATGGAACTATGCCGTTTCGTTGTGCGGGAGCTGACTATGGCCATCCAGGAGACCAACAAGCAAAGCCAGCAGCCGGGTGGACAGGGTGATGTTGAGAGGAAGTCGTTGGTGAACTTTTCGGAGGTGGAACTGCTGAATCGTTATCAAAGCACGTCGCAACAGCTTCAATTCGGGAACAGGGAGGAGGTTACCCTGACCGATATGGATGAGGCCTTGCTCTATCTGTCGAAGACATCGCTGATGAAGATTGCCGGAGGTTTTCTCGTGATATACAACACCATGCAGCTGAAACGGAAGTTGGAACGCCGGGCACGCTACGGCAAAGAACAGTACCGGCTGCTTGATGAATTCTATAAACAACGTATCCAACAGATACATATCGTGGGCGAGTTTGCACGGATGATGGTGAGCGATTACGACGCGGCACTGCAGTTTTTGAAAGACTATTTCCAGATGGACTTCCGCAAATTCATCTCCAAGTACTTCAAAGGCGAGCGCAAAACGGAAATCAACAACAACATCACTCCCGCCAAATACAAACAGCTGTTCGGAAGTCTAGACGACTGTCAGCAGAATATCATCAACGACAAGGTGTCGAAGTACATTGTGGTGGCGGCAGGGCCCGGGAGCGGAAAGACCCGCGTGCTGGTACACAAACTGGCATCCCTGTTACTGCTGGAGGACGTGAAGCACGAACAGCTGCTGATGCTCACCTTCTCGCGTTCGGCGGCCACAGAGTTCAAGAAACGGCTCATGGAGCTTATCGGCAACGCCGCCCACTATGTCGACATCAAGACATTCCATTCCTTCAGCTTCGACCTGCTGGGGCGTCCGGGCAACCTGGACGATGCCGGTAGCGTAGTGTTGAAGGCCGCCACCATGATAGAGAATGGCGAGGTGGAAGAATCGAAGATAGCCAAAAGCGTGCTGGTGATTGACGAAGCCCAGGATATGGGGAACGACGAATCGCGTCTGCTGCTGTCGCTGATGAGGCGCAATGAAGACATGCGGGTGATTGCCGTGGGCGACGATGACCAGAATATATACCAATTCCGCGGCTCCGACTCCGCCCACCTGCGCTCACTTGTCAACGACCACGGGGCCACCCTCTACGAGATGACCACCAACTATCGGAGCGCCGGCTCCATCGTGTCGCTCGCCAACCGCTTTGCCACCCTCCTCCCCAACCGCATGAAGCAGACGCCCTGCAAACCCTTCCGAAAGGAAAGTGGCACCACACGGCTGCATCTATACAGCAACACAGGCTTCCTGCCCTTGGTGGTGGAGCAGATTGCAAAGAGCGGCGTTCATGGTTCCACCTGCCTGCTCACCACCACCAACGACGACGCCATGCAAGCGGTCTTTCTGTTGGAACAGCAAGGGGTCCGAGCCCGCCTTATTCAGTCGCTGAATGGTTTCCGCTTCTCGCAACTGGCCGAGGTACGCTATTTCCTCAAGCAACTCAACACCAAAGCCGCCACAGCGGAGGGCAACGGCAGGGTGAGCGTCATCCCCCGCAGACTATGGAACGAGGCCAAGGAAAACACCATGAATGCCTATGCGACAAGCAGCTGTCTCGATATCCTGAAAGCATTCTTTACCGACTTTGAGGCCACCCACCGCATCCTCTATCGCAGCGACCTGAGGGAATACCTCTTCGAGTCAAACATCGAGGACTTTTTCTCCTCCAACACCTCCTCCGTTACCGTTTCCACTATCCACAAAGCCAAAGGGCGCGAATTCGACACCGTCTACCTGCTCTTCCCCGGCAGCGGAGAACTGACCGAGGAGCAACTGCACACGCTCTATGTGGCCATCACCCGGGCTCAAAACAACCTGCAAATCCACACCAACATACCGCTTTTCAACGCCTTCGACCTTCCCACCACTACCCATCCCGACCTGCCCCTTCCGCCGCAGCCGCTACGTATCGCCCTGTCGCTACGCGACATATACCTCGACTACTGCAAAGAGCACAAAGCCGACATCCTACGTCTGCGCAGCGGCGCACCGCTCCTGTATTCCAAAGGCTACCTTCTGGCTCCCGGCATCAGTCCTGTGGCCTGCCTGTCCTCCTCCAGGCAGCAGACACTTGGGAAATTGGAAGCCCGTGGATACCGCGTTTCGGCGGCCGAAATAAGCTACATCGTGGCTTGGCATCCCCGCGATGAAGAACAGGAATTCGCCATCTGTCTCGCCAACCTGACATTGGTGGTGTGACACGCAAAAAGCGATGGATAAAAAAGGCCACTACCCACCCGGAAAGGAGCCTGCACAATCCCGCTTTGACACATTATCAGACGAGTTTTGCCTTATTTTCTTACTATATGGCGATTTTTTCGTATCTTTGCAAGTTTTAAAAACAATACCCAATCGATGCAAAACATTAGAAATATTGCCATTATTGCGCACGTCGACCATGGAAAGACCACCCTGGTCGACCGTATGCTGCACCAGGCACAGCTCTTTCGTGAGAATCAGGAGACCGGCGAACTCATTCTCGACAACAACGACCTCGAACGCGAGCGCGGCATCACCATTCTCTCCAAGAACGTCTCCATCCGCTACAAAGGATACAAAATCAACATCATCGACACCCCGGGCCACAGCGACTTCGGGGGCGAGGTGGAGCGTGTGTTGAATATGGCCGACGGCGTGCTGCTGGTGGTGGACGCCTTCGAAGGCCCCATGCCGCAGACCCGTTTTGTGCTGCAAAAAGCCATCGAGCTGGGTCTCAAGCCCATCGTGGTCATCAACAAGGTGGACAAGCCCAACTGCGACCCCGAACTGACGCAGGAGGCCGTTTTCGACCTGATGTTCAACCTCGGTGCCACCAACGACCAGCTGGACTTCCCCACCGCCTACGGCTCCGCCAAACAGGGCTGGATGGGCCCCGACTGGAAGACCCCGACGGAGGACATCAGCTACCTGATGGACCTCATTATCGAGCATATCCCCGCGCCGCGCGTCACCGAGGGCAACACCCAGATGATGCTTTCGTCGCTGGACTACAGCAGCTACCTCGGACGTATCGCCGTGGGACGCCTCAATCGCGGCACCCTGCAGGCAGGACAACCCATCATCCTTGTCAAGCGCGACCAAAGCCAGATTGCCAGCAAGGTGAAGGAACTCTACACCTTCGAGGGCCTCGGCAAGGAGCGCACCAAGAACCCCGTCGAAGCCGGCGAGATCTGCGCTGTGCTGCTCGACCTGGACAAGAACGTCCTGTTCGAAATCGGCGACACCATCTGCGACAGCGAGAACCCCGAGCCGCTGCCTCCCATCAAGGTCGACGAGCCCACGATGAGTATGCTCTTCACCATCAACAACTCGCCCTTCTTCGGCAAAGAGGGCAAGTTCGTCACCAGCCGCCACCTGCGCGACCGCCTCTTCAAGGAACTGGAGAAGAACCTCGCCCTGCGTGTCGAAGAGACCGCCTCGCCCGACTCCCTGCTTGTCTACGGTCGCGGCATCCTGCACCTCAGCATCCTTATCGAGACCATGCGCCGCGAGGGCTACGAGCTGCAAGTGGGACAGCCCAAGGTCATTATCAAAGAGATTGACGGCAAGAAATGCGAACCCGTCGAGCAACTCACCGTCCTGGTGCCCGAGGAATTCTCCAGCAAGGTGATTGATGTTGTCACCCGCCGCAAGGGCGAGATCGGCACCATCGACACCAAGGGCGACCGTGTGCAGTTGGACTTCATGATTCCCTCGCGTGGTATTATCGGTCTGCGCAACACGCTCCTCACTGCCACCAACGGAGAGGCTATCATCGCCCACCGTTTCTCCGGCTTCGAACCTTGGAAGGGCGAGATGGACGACCACAAGATGGGCGCCCTCATCGCCAAGGAGACCGGCGAAGCCACAGCATATAGTATCAGCAAGTTGCAAGACCGCGGTCCCTTCTTCATCGAGCCCGGCGAACATGTCTATGCTGGACAGGTCATCGGCGAGAGCCTTCGTCCTGGCAACGACATCGTCATCAATGTCGTTACCGCCAAGAACCTCACCAACATGCGCAGCAAGAGTGCCGACGACAAGTCGACGACCATCCCGCCCATCAAGTTCTCGCTGGAGGAGGCCATGGAGTATATCCGCGACGATGAGTATCTGGAAATCACGCCTTCGTCGCTCCGCATCCGCAAGATCATCCTCGACGAGATAGAGCGCAAGCGCGCCCGCATCGCCGCCGGATATAAGGACGAATAAAGCGTTACCCTGAATAAACCATATAGCCCTAAACACAAAATGACTGTAACAGAAGAAGAATTACAACGCATTGTTGCTGCTGCTGTCAAGATTGCACTTAAAGAAATAAAAGGCATTGAAGAGCAGCC
>Ga0247611_10003799_pt1 | contig 21866 bp, 20 predicted proteins | sample 177DNAGHGhighgp2_FD_192422 | JGI IMG/M metagenome (GOLD analysis project Ga0247611, IMG submission 192422) | Sheep rumen microbial communities from Palmerston North, Manawatu-Wanganui, New Zealand - 1770 DNA GHGhigh gp2 | ecosystem: Host-associated > Mammals > Digestive system > Stomach > Rumen... | reverse complement strand
TAGCAGTGTCTTCTGTCGTAACGACCTCTGTCTTGGTACTGAGCTGGATATCATTAGCGTCATAGAACATGATGAGGTTGTCGAGTCCGAGGTTACCTGCGATACGGCCTGCACCTTGGGATATCTCCTCCTGGACACCACCGTCGGAAATATAGGCATAGATGGTCTGACCCATTACTTCCTCACCGAGCTTTGCCTTCAGGAACTTAGCGGCAATAGCGGCACCGACAGCGAAAGTGTGTCCCTGTCCGAGCGGACCGGAGGTGTTCTCAATACCACGGGCAATCTCACGCTCAGGATGACCAGGGGTCACTGAACCCCATTGACGAAGGTTCTTCAGATCTTCCAAAGTAAACTTACCAATGAGGGCAAGCTGACTATAGAGCATTGGTGCCATGTGACCGGGGTCAAGGAAGAAACGGTCACGGCCTTCCCACTCGGGATGCTCTGGATCATAAACAAGGAATTCACTGTAGAGGGTGTTGATGAAATCTGCACCGCCCATTGCACCACCAGGGTGACCGGACTTTGCTTTCTCAACCATTGAGGCAGCCAGAATACGGATGTTGTCCGCTGCCTTGTTCATAACTTTGTTGTCGTTCATAATAGTTTATATTAAAATAGTAATAACTGCGTTAGCATTACGTTCCTGCAAATTTACTGAATTATTTTCTAATTCCCACTATTTCTTTGGAATATTTAGCAAAAAGATGAAACTTTTTTATATCTTTGCCCCATAAACCTAATAAAGTAAGTATGAAAAGACTCGTTTTATGGTGTTTCTTTTGGTGTACTGCCATCATGGCGACCTTAGCAGAAGAAGTACCCCAAGTGGTGAATGTCATGGCACGCCAGACAACTTCTCTCAATGGTGCGTGGAACTATATTGTGGATGTGCAGGAGGAGGGCTATTATGACTATCGGATGAACCCCACGCCATGGGGATTCTTCCGTAATGCTAAACCGCAACGACCAGAGGACTTGATTGAGTATGACTTTGACAAGGCGCCAGTGATGCAAGTACCAGGTGACTGGAACACGCAGGACGAGCGGTTGTTCTTTTATGAAGGAACGGTATGGCTGAAACGCTCTTTCCAATGGCATCCCCATGATGACCATCATACATTATTATATTTTGGTGCCGTCAACTATGAGGCGCATGTTTATGTCAACGGGCAGTTGGCAGGTCATCATGTAGGCGGTTTCACTCCGTTTAATTTCGATGTGACTAAGTTATTACGAGATGGGGAGAACGTCGTTATCGTCAAGGTGGATAACAAACGGCATGCCGAGAGCGTCCCCACGCAGATATTCGACTGGTGGAATTATGGGGGTATCACCCGTGATGTGTTGCTGGTCGACGTGGAACCAGTATATATCGAGAATTACAGCCTGCAACTGGCAAGTCTGGAAGGACGGAGACTGTCTTTTAGTGTCTGTCTGAATCAAAGGGTGGCAGGACAGGAAGTGACACTTTCCATTCCGGAACTCAAGATAAAGAAGACGGTCATGACGGATGCGGAGGGGTGCGCCACCTTGTCGATGAAGGCAAAACCCCAGTTATGGTCACCCGCATCTCCTAAATTATATAAGGTGGAGATTCAGCGGGGTACGGAGGTGATACGTGATGAGATCGGTTTCCGCACGATAGAGACCCGTGGTAAGCAGATTCTGTTGAATGGGGAACCTATTTTCCTCAAAGGTATCTCCATTCATGAGGAGAAAGCCCATGGGGGTGGTCGTGCCAATTCTACAGCCGATGCCCATACCTTGCTCTCATGGGCGAAAGAGTTAGGATGTAATTTTGTGCGCCTTGCCCATTATCCCCATAACGAGTATGCTGTCCGTGAAGCAGAGCGGATGGGAATGCTGGTATGGTCGGAGATTCCTGTTTACTGGACTATCGCATGGACGAATCCGGAAACCTATCAAAATGCGGAGCGACAACTGACGGATATGATCCGTCGCGACCAGAACCGTGCGAATGTCATTATCTGGTCAATCGCTAATGAGACACCACATAGTGCGGAGCGTGATAGGTTCCTCAGTCGTCTCGCTACGAAGGCACGTTCATTGGATTCCACCCGTCTGATATCTATGGCAATGGAGGTTACTTCCGCCGATCATTACAAGAACCGTTTGCAGGACAACATGAATGAATACGTTGATGTCGTGTCATTTAATCAGTATATCGGATGGTATCGTGATGTGAATGACGCTCCCAAGATGGAGTGGGAGATACCTTACGATAAACCGGTCATTATCAGTGAGTTCGGCGGAGGTGCTAAATATGGACTTCATGGCGATAAGAACCAACGATGGACGGAGGAGTTCCAAGAGAACCTCTATCGGGAGAACTGTGCCATGCTTGACAAGATTGACGGTTTGGCAGGTACCACCCCATGGATTCTCAAAGACTTCCGCTCTCCTCGACGTGTCCTTAACGGTATACAGGACTATTATAACCGCAAGGGACTTTTCTCTGACGAGGGTCAGAAGAAAAAGGCTTTCTATGTTCTCAAAGAGTGGTATGAGAAGGCTTCCTCCAATCACGAATAGGAGCCTTCGCTCAAAAATCACTCCCCTTCTGCCGTTTCTTTCTGAAACACCAATGTGCAGGGCGTTACAAGACGGGAATAGTTGCTCTAAGTCTCCGATGCCTCCGCTCACAGTGAGTGATGCCTCCGATTAAAGATGGGAAATTTTCCCCTCTCAGAGAGGAGACGCTCCTCTCTGTGAGCGAAGGCACCCGCCACGGTGATCGGAGGCATTGCTATCAGCAAAATCATTCAGAGCCCCCTGCAACCTCCATAGAATACATGCCGTCATTTAGTGCTTCTTCCACTCGTTTTTACCCCATTTTTGCATCAAAATCGCCAATCGTTGTCACCCTTGTCACCTCGTTGTTACCGACAATCCCCTGATAATCAAATAGTTTTGCAAGGTGGCAACGGTGACAAGGGTTTGAAAAATTACGTGTAGGGAAATGGGGGCTCTAAAAGCTCTACTTTCGAAGATCTTCCTACACAAATAATTTCTGTCATTCAAAACATTTTATTTAATGAAATAACTTGGGACATTCCAAAAGAATGCCCTCCACAATGGATATCAATTAATCTGACAATATAATCAAATTAGAATCGAAAAAATGACGTAGATTCTCCTGTCATGACAGAATAACATTTAAACCAAGAAATATGAAACAGTTACTATTATTATCCATTATACTGACTCTGACTTGTTTGCAGAGTCATGCCCAGAATATAACAGGCACCCATACTCTACGTATTGACGACAAAGTGGAAAAGCAATTAGTGGAGTATGAACTAAATGACGAGTCTGCCATGAATGTGGTGTGGGACTTACGTGACTTATCCGACCTTGACGAGAAACATCAGGTCGTTTATACCGATGTATATAATAAGGAGCAACTGGTGACTGGTGTGGAGCAACGCACTTACCTACTACGGACAGGTAACGAGTAGTACGGTGAGTTTGTAGACACGATTAAAAACATAGAATGGGACTCTGAATGATCCACTTTAATGTATAGACATTTTGTGGAATGAAATAAAAGGTGTATCTTTGCCAAGTAAAATAAATATGTCATTAAAGATTAAAACAAGTATGTCGAAAAAAATATGGAGTTTTGCTATGCTTCTGATGGTTGTTCTCTTTGTTTACGGACAGATGGGACAAGGAGAAGTTTCTGTTAATGATGATAAGCATTCAGAGACTTATATACGACAACGTGTTGACATCATCTACGGTCGTTATCAGAATCCCGTCTATGATGAATACGGAATTAGACTGATGGATAACTCTGTCAATTACGACAGTGCATTTTGTACTTCACGTTATATGTCAATGATGAGACTGGCATTGGAAAAACTGAATGATGAAGAGCCTTTGTTTGATTATGATCATTGGACGAATTCACAGGATGACAATAACTTCACGTATACTATTAAGGAAGTGAGTAATATCACGGACTCTACGGCGGTGATTACCATTACAGCCCATAACTTCGACAATGACTATCCCATCATGCTCCGTCTTCTTTTTGAGCGGGACGACTGGTATGTGGACGATTTCCTTGCAACAGATGGGGTAGGTAGTGATAAGGATTATTTCCAAGATATTATTAAGAATTATCAATAAAGGTGGGAAAAGTAATCGTATGATGACAGATACGATATCGAGTACACAGAATCCGAGGATTAAACAGTTGTTACTATTGCAACAGAAATCCTCGGAACGTCGCAAACAGGGCGTGTTTGTGATAGAGGGAAAACGTGAGTTGCAGCATTGTGTGGAAGGTGGTTACGAGGTGGTGACCTATTTTGTCTGTCCAGTGTTGTATCAGGACGAGGTACCACAGGATGCTGTACTAGTGACTCCTGCTGTGTATGAGAAAATCGCTTATCGGGGGACAACGGAAGGAGTAGTGGCAATTGTCCGTGCCAAACCTAAAGCGTTGGATGACTTACAGTTGCCAGAGAATCCCTTGTTGATGGTATTGGAGAGGGTAGAGAAACCTGGAAACTTAGGGGCTATCCTGCGTTCTGCCGATGCCGCCAAGGCTGATGCCGTCATCGTGTGTGACCCCTTGACAGATCTCTATAATCCTAATCTGATACGAAGCAGTATAGGAGCAATCTTTACTGTTCCTACAGTCGCTTGTACCTCCGAGGAGTGCATCCGTTTCTTACAAGCAAGGAATATCCAGATACTGACGGCACAACTCCAGGACTCCAACCTCTATTATGATCAGGACATGCGGAAAGGGACTGCTATCGTGATGGGGACAGAGGCAACAGGACTGACCGACCAATGGCGTAAAGCAGCCACAGCACATATCCGTATTCCGATGCTGGGTAAACTCGACTCGTTGAATGTCAGTGTGTCGGCTGCCATTCTGTTGTTCGAGGCTGTCCGTCAACGAACAGTATAGAAATCAATCAGTTTGGTGAGCGCCTGTTGACAGACAGGACAGAACACAGGGTGCTCGTTGGTGCGCATCCTACAATCCTCTTGTCCTCGCCAGACACCCTTAGAGAGATAACCACCCCCCTCTACGAGTCCTGCTTTTCCCGCATCAATCAGGTTCTGCCATTTAGCAGGCTTCTTAGTGGTTGTCGTCAGGTTTGGCTCCCAAGGTTCTGTGTCCGCAAAATACATGGGGTCGCTGTCGCCATAGGGATACTCGTCACCCAAGCCGCCAAAGGAGTGTCCGAACTCATGGACCACCACAGGACGGAAATGTTTGCCACGGGTATAACTCAGATTATAGGAGTTATAGATGCCCCCACCTCCATAATGGGCAGTATTGGCAAGGATAATGATATGCTCGTAGGGTGTACAGGCAAGCCAGTCGTGTAGTTGTTTCAGGTGGAGGGTTGTCAGATAACGTGTACTATAAAACGTGTCGAAATGCGAGGCAAGTGCCGTATTCCGCCAGATACCCATACCTGGTTGACTGACATCAGTGTCGTGAGAGGGTGAGAGTAGGGCAATGATGTTGAAACGGTTACGCAATTGTTTGAAAGGCTCATGCTCAAAGAGTGCCTCCATTGCCACATGGCAGTCGGCAAGATACTGGTCCATCTGCTCTGCGGTATAACCCTCGGCAACGTAGGCGATATGGATGCAGCAAGTAGTATCTGCTGCCTGTTGGAGGGTGACATAGGGAGTGTTCTCCTTCCGTTTCAATTGACGAATCAGAATATCTTTCGGGTCAACCTCATGAGTCAGTGAGGCGATGATCTTATCGTGGTAGTCACGCATTTCCACCTTGATGCTGACGGGTTGTTTAGGATAAGGTACGAGAAAAACATTCTCAAATGATTTCTTGGTATGTTTCGCCTCCTCAGTGGCAAGCCATTCCTGAAAGAGGGTGGAGAAGGAGTGACGGTAGATGACCGTTCCCGTCGACTTGTCACAAACCGTTATCTGTCCGTTACCTGCTAATGGTAACTCACTCAGTCTGTGCTTGCGTCCATACCAGCGGTTGCTCTTGGAGAGTTGATCTACATAAATCTGCTGGCTATTGACATCACCTGCAAAGACATAGTCGAGGCGAAGGGTACTGTCTGAAAAATATTGCTCATAGTCTTGAGCCTGTATGCCCACCGAGATAAGCGCAGTTAAGAGGAGGATGAATATCTTCATAGGATATCTTGGATAATGTTCTGGATATATGGTCGCTGCCAGTCTTTCTCATGGTAACGGCAATCGTCATACTGCATCAGATCAAGGTCGATGGTCACTCTGGCTTTCGTCCGTCTTGTTGCAGCCTCTGTTTCCTTCAGTAAGGCTTGCAGGTCGTCAGCCGATAAGTCTGTCATTCCTGTGACAAGGCGGTTCATGTACCACTTACCTGAGCCCTTAATGTCGGCAGTCCACAATCTACGGCTTAATAGACAATCATCCAACAGACACAGCAGACACTCAGATGCCCATTGGATATGGACAGCCTGCTGTTGGTTCGACCCTAAAGCGATGATGACACGATGCTTCATTTTTTCTCTTTCAGGATGCCGTGACGATAGGCGTAAAGTAATTGACGGAGGTCTTCAATCTGTGAACGGAGTTCGTCACCTTTGTCTGTGTCAGCCACCAGCATACGATGGGTAGAAAGTTCCACGAGTTGGGTAGTAGACTTGATGTCAGTTCCCTTCTGAATGGCATCTGCGGCACTTGTAAACGGCTCGTGCTGAACTAATTGGAAACCACGGCTGTGGTAAACCAGAGTATAACCAGCGATACCCGTTTCTTTATGGTAAGCCTCGGAGAAACCACCATCAATCACCATCAATTTACCATTCGCCTTGATGGGATTCTCTCCCTTAGAGGCATGCACAGGAACATGTCCGTTGATGATATGACGGTTAGGACCTTTCACGCCAAAGGCATCAAGGATGCGGTCACAAATCTCCTCAGAGTCACGTAACTGGAAATAGTAACCTTTCTCCTCTTTATAGGTATTCTTGTCGGAGAGAAAATAACGCTCAAAGGTCGCCATCTTCGACTTGTCGAACAAGGGAGAGTCCTTGCCACACCAGAGATAGAGGAAATAGTCCTTGGCATACTGTCGCAGTTCTGCATCAGTGTCAGTAGTGAAAGCGGAACGGATAATCATGCCGATGTTGTGCATCAAGTCTATTCCACTGTATTTCTTTCCCTGATAAAGTGTAACTTCCTTTAAACTACCGTCGGCATTCAAAGGACAGGAGGCATGGAAGAGCAGGTTGTGGTTGCTGACATTATACATACAACCATGAGAGAGCAACATCTTGATATGCTTGCGTAGTTTCTCACAGACGCGGAAACTATGATGCAGTTTCTGCATTAATTGTTCCTCTTCTGGAGTCAACTGACATGGATTGGCAGGGTTGACGGTGGGGAAATGACAGGACAGCATCTTGTAATCCTTTCCGTCCAGATGACAGATACCCTTCTCATAGTCGATGGCATCCAACAGGCACCGGTCCTCCATCATCCACTCAGGACGGCGTTTGAATATCTGTGCCTCTGTCTTAAACTGGATGACGGTAATCGCCTTGTGCATCTGTGCCGTCAGACGCATGGTCTTCTCATCGAGGGTATTGTCTTTCAGCAGACGTGGGATGAACTCCTCACAAGGGTCGTCACCATAAGTCTCCATGGCAAAGGTGGCAAGTGGTACGAGGTTGATGCCGTAACCTTCCTCCAAGGTGGCAAGATTGGCATAGCGGAGAGAGAGACGCAACACGTTACAGATGCAGGCATCATTTCCGGCACAGGCTCCCATCCACAGGATATCGTGGTTACCCCATTGGATATCCCAAGAGTGATACTGACGCATGGTGTCGAGGATAATATGCGCACCAGGACCACGGTCGTAGATGTCTCCCAGGATATGCAACTGGTCGATAGCAAGTCGTTGGATGACATTACACAGGGCGATGATGAAGTCATCGGCTCGTCCTGTGGAGATGATAGTGTCTACAATGACGCTGACATACGCTGCTTTGTCGGAATCATCGGTACGCTCATGTAATAACTCTTCGATGATATATCCAAAATCTTCTGGCAGTGACTTACGCACCTTTGAACGGGAGTATTTGCTACTGACATCGCGGCATACGGCAACGAGGCGATGGATGGTAATATGATACCAGTCCTCGATGTCTGGTTCGGCTGCCTTGATGAGTTCTATTTTCTGTTCAGGGTAATAAATCAGTGTACACAGTTCCTTACGCTCTTTATCTCGGATATCGCCGGCAAATAGTTCCGTCACCTTACGTTTGATATTACCAGAGGCGTTTTTCAGTACATGTAGGAATGCCTCACTCTCCCCATGCAGGTCAGCAAGGAAATGCTCCGTACCCTTTGGCAGGTTGAGGATAGCCTCCAGGTTGATAATCTCTGTCGATGCTGCTGCTATCGTTGGAAATGAGTTTGAAAGCAGTTGCAGGTAGTTCATATCACGGTTTAGGTTAGTAGTTTGACTCATATTTTCAGGTGATTATAGATTTGTTGTTTAATACGTCTCGTCATTCTATCGTCAAGAGGGGGCACAGGCATATAGCCCTCGTCAAAGCCTGTATAGTCATCCAGAAGTTGCATGGTGCGACAGGCAGTCTTATAAAGTTTTGTCTCCTTAAGGGTCTCATAAAGATGATCCTCCTCTACATCATGCTCACGTAGTTCTCTGTCTATCTCACACAGATGACTGATGGTGAGTTGATGGCGAAGGATGAGTTTGCGTACTTGTTTGAAAGTGGCTATCAGACGATCGTTCTCAGAGGCATACTGTAAACCAATAACATCTTGGATAGACTGTGTCTTCTCGTCAGGTGTAGGTAGGTAGCATGATATCTTCTGGATATCTATGTCAGGTATCTCATAATTCAGTAGGTGGATGCCCCTTAGTACGATGTTGCTGATATGTTCATAGTATGCGTATATTACTATATACCGCCATTGCTCAGGGTCGTTAATCTCACAGAGGTCATCGGTAATCCATTGTGCGTCTCCAGTGATTCCTGCTTTGATGAAACAACGCAACAGTTGTCGGGTCTGTTCCTTCATCAGTTCTATCGTATGGCTATCAAGGACTTTCCGATAGACACAATAGGTCTTGTATGCCATCCCAGAGGACGTAATAGATTGGGTGATAATCGGGTTTCGGATGATTTCCATGCGACTGTTCCATCCCAGTTTCTTAATACACTCTTCCTCCATTTTGCCTTGTATGATAATAGCATAGGCGTGTTCAACGATGGCTTTCTGATAGAATAATTTTTTTGGGAGTTTATCCTTCCAATAGTCCTCATTAATAATCCAAGGCTCCAACTGCCCATAGGGGGAGAGAACCACACGAACTCCTTTTCTGGTAGCCAGTTTGAGGGTACGATATGCAGAGTAACGCCAACAGCCGTGAATGTGTAGGATGTCGATATGAATGCTCTGCAGTTTCTCCTTAGCAATAGGTTCAGCGTCCACGATAATATTCTCTGCCTCTAATCCCATACTGCTAACCAGCATATTCACATAGTCGGTAATCATGCTGTCGCCCTTTGGTATGTAGTGAAGTATCCTCATAGATCAGTTTTTCCAGAAAATAAGTACACGGAGTCCTATTAGTTTTCCGCCCTTGATATGTTGGTCATACAGACGTATGGCATCATAGATGCATTCACGATGAATTGCCACGGCATCGTAAAGTCCGCGTCTTCTTTTGATCAGACAGCCCTTATGACCTTTGCCCGAATGCCGTTCTGCTTTCTGTATGATAGGAGCAGCATCCTCCAACTGTTGGAATGACGAGAAGTTTACCATCTCAGGGAGTTTACGATCTGTATATATCATCGTCACCTCTACATTTGCAGATGCAGTTTCTCTTGCAAACCCATCTATCCATTCGGAGGATGTGGGAGGGCGGTGGATGTCGGCAAAGACGATCCAATCGCTCTTGGCGGCTTTCGTCCCAATATACAATGCCAGTTGAGTCCTGCTTGGATTAGGGACAGATTTTGGCAAGAAAGTGGTGTGCAGTGCAGGATAATCCTCCTTGAACTGTTTCAACACATCTGGTGTTCTGTCTGTGGAAGCATCGTCCACTACTATGACCTCATAGGCAGTGTTACATTCCGCATTGAGGAAAAGAGGCAGGTTTTGTTCCAACGCTAAATCCTCGTCGTGAACCACTATCACAACAGACAGTTGTATGTTTGTATTCTTCGTAGTATCGTTTGTCATTTTGACTTGTTAAATATCATCACTTATGTAGCCTTGTGGCAGACGACGGCAGTTATATTGTGATGCCATAATCTCTCCATAAGCACCAGCCGAGCGTATCGCTAATAGGTCACCACGATGGCAACAATTCAGGTCGATTTGCTTAGCAAAGACATCTGTCGACTCACAAATAGGTCCTACCACATCGTACGTCTGTGCAGGCTCCTCACTGGTGATGTTCTCAATCTTATGGTATGCCTGATAGAGCGCCGGTCGGATAAGGTCTGTAAAACCAGCATCCACAATACAGAACTGTTTCAAGGCACCTTTCTTTATATATAAGGTACGCGTGATAAGACTGCCGCATTGTGCCACAACCGCACGACCCAGTTCAAAATGGAGCGTCTGTCCTGGATATAGTTTGAGTTTCTTGGCATAGGTGTCGAAATAGGCTTTGAAGTCTGGGACAGGGATACGGTTGGGATGCTGGTAGTCAACACCAAGTCCGCCTCCCACATTAATATGCTCCACAATGATACGATGACGTTCCAACTCATTTTGCAGTTCATTAATACGATTACAGAGTGCTTCGAAGTCACCCATGTCAAGAATCTGACTGCCAATATGGAAGTGCAGTCCCACTACCTTGATATTCTTCATACTCGCTGCCTCCTCTATAACACTCATCATGTCACGCATGGCAATACCAAACTTGTTTTCGGCAAGTCCGGTGGTGATATTGGCATGGGTATGGGCCCCTACATTGGGATTCAGACGGAAGGCGACACGAGCAATCTTGTTTTTCCGGTCGGCGAGTTCATTGATAACATCCAGTTCGGGAATGCTCTCCACATTGAAACAAAAGATGTTGTTATCGAGTCCGAGATTAATCTCCCAGTCACTCTTACCAACACCTGCATATACAATCTTAGAGGCAGGGAAACCTGCTTTCAGGGAGGCTTCAATTTCACCGCCACTCACACAGTCGGCTCCAAAGCCAGCCTGCCGGATGATGCGTAGCAATTGAGGGTTTGCATTCGCCTTAACAGCATAGTGTACCACAAAGCCCTCATGCTTGCCTGCCTCCTCGTTGATAGTTTGCAATGTCTTTCTCAACAACTCCGCATCATAATAGTAGAATGGTGTTTGGAGTTGCTGGAACTTATCTGTTGGGAATTGTCCTTTTGTCATTGTGTTGTGTTGTAGGGATATTACTTATTGAACAAAGTATCACTCAGACTCTGCAGGGCACGCTTCTTGTCCTCCTCACGGATCAGGAAAGAGATGTTGTAATTGGAACCGCCATAACTTACCATACGGACGGGGATGTTCTTCATGGCATCCAGAGTCAGTGTTTCAAAACCGATGTTCGACCAGTCGAGGTCGCCAACCACACAGATAATGCACATATTCGTGTCCACTGTCACGGTACCATATTTCTTCAACTCATCAACAATTTCTCCTAAATGAGAGGAGTTGTCTATAGACATGGAGACACCTACTTCTGAAGTACATACCATGTCAATAGGTGTCTGATAACTCTCGAAGATCTCGAATACTTTACGCAGGAAGCCAGTGGCAAGCAACATCCGGCTTGACTTAATCTTGATGGCGATGATATTGTCTTTTGCGGCTACAGCCTTGATTTTTCCGTATTCAGTGTGGTTGCTAATGGTCGTTCCCTCAGCATCAGGATCCATGGTGTTCAATAAGCGAACAGGGATTCCTGCGTATTTTGCAGGTTGGACACAAGTGGGGTGAAGGATCTTAGCACCAAAATAGGCAAGTTCGGCGGCCTCCTCGAAATGTAATTGATGAACGGGTGCTGTTTTGTCAACCACGCGAGGGTCATTGTTGTGCATACCGTCAATATCGGTCCATATTTGTATTTCCTCGGCATTCAAAGCGGCACCGATAAGAGAGGCGGTATAGTCGGAACCTCCTCGCTGTAAGTTGTCGACCTCGCCATAGGCATTGCGACAAATAAACCCTTGTGTGATATAAACCTGTTGTCCCTCGTTTTTCTCCATGATGGCAGAAAGTTTCTCACGGATATAGGATGGATCTGGCTCTGAATTCTTGTCAGTACGCATGAAATCAAGTGCGTTGAGAAGTACGGCGTTAATGCCTTGCTCTTTCATGTAGTTAACCACCATATTAGTGGACATCATCTCACCTTGTGCCACGATGCTCTTTTCCTCAAATGAGGTAAAAAGTTCTTTGGTAAAGGAACGAAGATAATTCATCTCTGTTACAATGAAATCACGGGTGGTGCTCTTCATCTCCTCAGTAGTGTACAGTTCTTCGATGTGTTTCATGTACTTTCTCTCCAAAGTGTTGATGACCTCATTGGCACCTTCTGGGTTCTTCTTGTAGAGATAGTCAGAAATCTCAACCAGAGAGTTAGTTGTTCCTGACATTGCTGACAATACTACAAATACTGGTTCACCAGACTTAGTGACCAGATTTGTTACTTCTTTCATGCGGGCCGGTGAACCTACCGACGTGCCGCCAAACTTCATTACTTTCATAGTGCTTATAATCTTTTTTTACTTTTTCCTTTAAATATCCTCTCGTGAAGAATAGTCTACCTTACGGATCTCCTCAGGCTCATTTTCTTGTTCGTAGGCGGCAATCTTGTTATAATCGTTGGTGATTTCCTCTACATGTCCATCAATACAGCGATAGACAATCCCGGGATAGTCTTTCAGTAAGGGGATGTTATGGGTCGTCATCACAACAGCCGTACCCATCTGGGTAACCTGACGCAACAAACTAATAATGTTTGCGGCAGTTTCTGAATCAAGATTACCAGTCGGTTCGTCCGCTATGATGATTTTGGGTTTGTTGAGGATAGCACGGGCAATAGCAATACGCTGTTGTTCACCACCAGACAATTCATGCGGAAAACGGTCGGCAAAGTCCTGCATATCTACATCCTCCAAAACGTCATTAATGCGTTCCTCAATTCCATCCTTATCCTTCCATCCTGTTGCTTTTAGCACAAAGGCAAGGTTGTCATGAACAGTACGGTCGCTCAGTAACTGGAAGTCTTGGAAGATGATACCCATCTGTCTCCGAAGGGCGGGAATATACTTGCGCTTCAGTCCACGTAGGTCATGGTTCAGGACAAAGGCATTTTCTGCCTCATCGACATCCAATTCAAAGTAAAGTGTCTTCAAAAGGGTACTCTTACCAGCCCCCACACGACCAATAATATATATAAACTCACCCTCGTTAACGTGGAAGTCTACTTCTTTAAGTACGAGGATACCATCTTTCTGGTAGATATTGGCTTTCTGATAATCTATAAGCATAACTCTTACTTCTTATAATCTTACTTCATTGCTCCAATAGCCTTGGCCTCGCGGCGTTTCTTATCCCAGTTGGGGTCATGGCGTTGCTGTAACTCTGATGCTACATCCTCTATTCGCAGTCCTTTTTCAGTCAGGAGAACTAAGAGATGGTAGAGCAGGTCACTTGCCTCATAAACCAGATGGTCACTTGTACCATTGGTCGCCTCAATAACGGTCTCTAAAGCCTCTTCGCCAACTTTTTGGGCAATCTTATTAACTCCGTCCTTGAATAGTTTAGTAGTATAAGATCCCTCAGGCATTTCTTCTTTACGCTTGTTGATAAAGTCCTGCAACTCTGTTATGAAGAGTAGGGGATTCGCATTGTTGTCCTCGCCCCAACATGTATCAGTACCCGTATGGCAAGTAGGACCAATAGGATTAACCTTTATCAGCAAGGTGTCGTTGTCGCAGTCAATTTGCATACTGACCAGATTGAGGAAATGTCCACTGGTCTCTCCTTTTGTCCATAGGGTCTGGCGAGTGCGACTCCAGAACGTCACGTGTTTGGTGTCAATAGTCTTCTGATATGCTTCCTCGTTCATAAAACCTAACATCAACACGTTCTTTGTTGTTGCGTCTTGGATGATAGCGGGTACCAGACCGCCCATTTTCTCGAAATCTATCTTCATAGTCTTACGTTAATTCCTTCTTTTGCTAAGTATTGTTTAAGTTCTGGAACAGGTATCTCTCCGAAATGGAAGACACTGGCAGCAAGTGCCGCATCGGCATGTCCCTCAATAAAGACATCACGGAAATGCTCCTTTATCCCAGCACCTCCACTGGCGATGATGGGAATGGAGAGATGGTCGGCAAGTTCACGTAAAGCCTCATTGGCATATCCATTTTTTGTACCATCATGGTTCATAGAGGTAAATAAAATCTCGCCAGCACCACGTTCTTGAACCTCATGAGCCCACTCGAACAGTTGTCGTTCCGTACGTTCACGCCCTCCTTTCAGATAACAGTGCCAGCCGTCCTCGTCGAGTCGGGCATCAATGGCACAAACACATACTTGACTACCAAAGCGTGTAGTTATCTGATCTATCAGTTCTGGCTGTCGAATGGCAGCACTATTGACGCTCACTTTATCAGCACCGGCATATAACAGACGCTCTACGTCAGCAAGTTCGTTAATGCCTCCACCGACAGTAAAAGGAATGTTCAGTGTCTCCGCTACTTTGGTAACCATGTCTGTGAATGTTTTACGACCCTCAAAAGAGGCAGTGATATCAAGGAATACTAATTCGTCGGCTCCTTGTTCACTATATGCCTTTCCCAGTTCCACAGGATCACCGGCAGAACGGAGATTGACAAAATTAGTGCCTTTGACAGTCTCACCGTCTTTTACATCCAGACAAGGTATTATGCGTTTTGCCAGTCCCATAGTTCCTTTAAGTTTATTTTACCTTCATATATTGCTTTGCCGAAGACAACTGCAGGAATGCCAGCCTTGTCCAAGGCTTGCACATCTTTTATACTTGATACACCGCCACTGGCGATCAAATGCAACTGAGGGTATGCCTCCATCACTTGACAGTATAGTTCAATTGCTGGACCTTGCAGGGTTCCGTCTTTAGATATCTCTGTGCAGAGCACATTTTTCACACCGGCATTGATGTATTTCCGAAGGAAGGGTAACAGATCCTCTGTAGAGTCCTCTTTCCAACCATTAATACTGATTTTTCCATTACGAACATCTGCGCCAAGTATCATTCGCTCAGCACCATATTTCTCTATCCATGAGATAAAAAGGTCAGGATTTGTAACCGCGATTGAGCCCACTGTCACCATTTCGGCTCCATTGGCAAAGGCAGTCTCAATGTCTGTATCAGTCTTGATACCTCCTCCGAAATCTACTCGCAGTTTTGTCTCCTTGGTAATGTCAAAGAGTACTTGATTGTTGACTATATGCTTTGATTTCGCTCCGTCGAGGTCCACCACATGAAGACGCTTGAAACCAATCTGTTCAAACTCACGAGCCACATCGGCTGGCGAGTCACGGTACACGGTTTTTTGATCATAGTCACCCTTGGTCAGTCGGACACATTGTCCGTTGATGATATCTATGGCAGGAATCAGTTCAATCATAGTGCTAAGAAATTCTTAATGATTTGCTCACCAACCTTTCCACTCTTTTCTGGGTGGAACTGACAAGCATAGAAGTTATCTTTATGCATCGCTGCTGAGTAGGGAAGAATGTAGTTTGCCTCCGCAGCCGTATCACTGCATAATGGGACATAATAACTATGTACGAAATATACGTAGGTGTTCTCTTCGAAGAGTGGTCCTTTCACATGATGAAGACTATTCCATCCCATACATGGAACCTTTTCTTCGTGTTGCTGGGGGGTGAAACGCTTCACCTCTGCGTCAAAAACCCCGATGCAGTCTACGTCCCCTTCCTCAGAATGACGACAGAGCAGTTGTTGCCCAACACAAATACCGAATACAGGTTGCTTAAGATCACGGATTACCTCATCCAATCGTCGTGCTTTCAGATACTCCATTGCACCACGAGCCTCCCCCTGTCCTGGGAAGAGTACACGGTCAGCCTTCCTCAGTTGCTCGGCATTGTCCGTGAGTAGTGGCTCAACACCCAGTCTTCGTAGGGCGTTGACAACGGAATAAATGTTTCCTGCGTTATATTTTACGATGGCTATGTCCATTAACTAAAAATAATTGTCTTGTTCTTGTAAGTCAGAATCTTGCGCTGGATATGCTTAGAAACAGCATGCGACAATACGATTTTCTCCAAGTCCTTGCCTTTTAGTACCAGACTTTCTGGGGTATCCTTGTGAGTAATACGTGTTACGTCTTGTTCAATGATAGGACCGGCATCCAACTCTGCTGTCACATAATGACTTGTCGCTCCGATAATCTTCACACCACGTTCCCAAGCCTGATGATAAGGCTTTGCACCGACGAAGGCAGGAAGGAAAGAGTGGTGGATATTAATAATATGGTTAGGATAGGCGGCTATCATCTCATCGCTGATAATCTGCATGTAGCGGGCAAGAACGATGAAAGTTATTTGGTTCTTTTTTAGCAATTCCATCTCTGCAGCCTCTACTTCCGCTTTGTTGGAGTGGTCTTTCTTAATGCTGTAAACATAGTAGGGAATATTAAACTGATCAGCGACATAACGAAGATCCTCATGGTTACTGACGATACAAGGAATGTCAATTTCCCATTCTCCAGCCTTCCAGCGTGCCAGCAAGTCGTAAAGGCAGTGGCTCATCTTCGATACGAAGATTGCCATGCGAGGGCGTTTGTCACTGAAATATAACTTGCATGTCATTTGATAACGTTGTGCGTAGAGCGTATTGATGTACTCTTGAATCTTTTCACGGGGAATCAGGAAATTCTCAAGTTCCCATTCGATACGCATAAAAAATATGCCGTCTTGCTTGTCTACATACTGATCGAGGTAGACGATATTACCCTGATTGTCAGTGATAAAGCGAGTCACTTCTGAAATAATGCCCTGTTGGTCAGGACAGTGCAGAAGTAAGATTGCTGTTGGTTTCTTCATTGTCTTTATTTAGTCCTTTTGTTATTTTTGACGTGCAAAAGTACGAAATAATTCTCACATTACCAAAGGTAATGGCAAAAAATACCAGTTTGTTATTTAGTAACAGAGTAACTCTATAGGATGTTCGATGAAAGTTGTGGCACCATGTGCTTCAAGAAACTGACGATCACGAAAGCCCCAAAGTACACTGATACAAGGTAGTCCAGCATTGTTGGCAGTCTGGATGTCAACTTCGCTGTCACCAATATAGACAGCAGAGACTTGAGAAGGTATAGGAGTAACACCCAGTTGACGAAGTGCCTCATAGACGGTATCTGGGGCAGGCTTCTTTCGGATGCCGTTCTCTTCATGTTCACCAATGGCAACATCTATTTCAGGAAAGAAATGGGCAATTAGTTCTTGTGTAGCAGCCATCATCTTATTGCTGACTACAGCCAATTGGCAACCGTGTGATTTAAGAGTATGTAACATCTCCGGGATACCTTCGTAAGGTCTTGTCGTGTCGAGAGCGTGCTTCATATAATGTTGCCGAAAAGTAGCAAAGATATCCTCAAATTGTGGATGAAGCGCACCTTGAGGGACTGCTCGCTCCATCAATAATCGGACACCATTGCCTACAAAACGGCGGATGTTGTCGTTGGAATGTTCTGGCAAACGATATTGCCTGAGAGCATAATTGACAGAGCAAGCCAGATCTTGAAGTGTATCAAGCAGGGTGCCGTCAAGGTCAAAAATGTAAATATTATATGTTTTCATGCTGCAAAATTACTAAAAAATTTGCAATTTCCATTGATTTGCACTACCTTTGCATACAGAAAGCAGTGTCTTGGCTTGTCGCTGGTACCAACCACCATTGTCTAATGACAGTGGGAAGGGTACGAGAGGAAAGTCCGGGCAGCATAGGGCGCCCCACTTCTGAAAGTGGAAGCAGTTGGTGACGGCTGGTGTCGGAAGAAGAGAATGACCGCCTTGCTTTGGCGAGGTAAGGGTGAGAAGGTGGTGTAAGAGACCACCAGCCACTGGGTGATCAGTGGGCTGTTCCATCTGGGGGCTGCAAGTTCGCGTAAACCATCGTCTGAGGGCTGCCCGTCCGAACAATACGATGGAGGGTAGAATGCTAGAGCCGTAGGGTGACTTGCGGAGTAGATAAATGACAAGCGTCTTTCCTTTGGAGAAGAAACAGAACCCGGCTTACAGAGACACTGCTTTTTTTATTGAAGTAATCGATTGTAGATATGATACAGAAAATCATTCAGTTCATTGAGACTGATATGTGGCGAATATCCAAGAATAATGTCTCTCCTCTGAAGTTCCTGTTGGTTGAGATTTTGAAGAAGTTGGTGATAGCCATTCGTTTCTTTATCTCAAAACGAGTGATGCTAAAAGCATCAGCGTTGACCTATAGCACTTTACTTGCTATCGTGCCAATCCTTGCTGTCGTGTTTGCTATCGCTCGTGGCTTTGGTTATAATAAATATATTGAAGTATGGTTTCGTGATGCGTTTGAGTCTCAACCGCAAGTCGCAGACGTGATTATCGGTTTTGTGAATAGTTACCTGATACACACGAAAAGTGGTATTTTTTTGGGCGTTGGTCTGTTGTTTATGTTGTATACAGTGCTGATGCTGGTTAGTAATGTGGAGGATGCGTTCAATGAGATATGGCAAGTGACAAAACCACGTAGTATATTCCGAACATTTACTGACTACTTAGCAATGTTCTTTTGTTTTCCAATCGTTATAGTTGTAACTTCTGGTATCTCTATTTTCATGGCTACTATAGCAGACTCTATGCCTGACTATCTGATGTTGGGACCTGCTATCCGTTTTCTCATAGATATGATTCCCTATGTGTTGATGATAGTTATGTTTATAGCCCTTTATACTTTCATGCCCAATACTCATGTAAAAGCCAAACATGTGATAGTTCCAAGTGTTTTGGCAGGTGTTGCGATGCAGGGGCTGCAGATATTCTATATCCATTCGCAGATATTTCTTTCTGGCTATAATGCTATCTATGGCTCATTTGCCGCATTACCGTTGTTTATGTTATGGGTGCAGATTTCATGGACAATCTGTCTTTTTGGGGCAGAACTTTGTTATGCTAATCAGTACTTGGACTATTACGATTATAATGCCAATACAGGGGAAATAAGTTATCGTTATCGGACGATGATGTGTGCTTTGTTGATGGGTTGTATATGTCGGAAGTTTGCCGAAGGGGGCAAACCATACTCAGCCTCTCAATTACGTGATGAGACGAAAATCCCTATTCGTATAGTCAATGATCTCTTGAAAGAGTTATTGAATGCCGGACTGATTGTGGAACTGACAAGTGACGAGAAAGGAGAGACATCTCATTTCTTGCCAGCAGAGGATATTAAAAATCTGACTTTAGGCTATATGATAGATTGTATGGAGTCTTATGGGCAATGGAAACTGGATTTGGATGTCTCTCAACTTTTTTCTGAACATTGGGGAAAGGCAATGGAACTGCGATCCAATTATCTTCACTCACTAAGTGACTTCAAATTACAAGATTTGCGTCTTTAGACATATTTTTGAATCAAGGTGACGAAGCGATTCCCATATTTTTCTTTTTTATGCTCTCCAATTCCTTGGATGAATCCAAAAGCCTCTAAAGTGACAGGCTTAATAGTGGCAAGGGCGTGTAATACTTTGTCGCTAAAGACAATATAAGGTGGGAATCCTTCTTCATCAGCACACTGTCGACGAAGATTACGAAGTGCCTCGAAGAGTTCTTTGTCCTCAATGCCTGTTGTCTCAGGTAATCCGGGGATGGTAATGGTGGGAATCTGTAAATGCAAACGACGCTTAGGCTTGATGGATTCTTTAATAGTATGGTCTATTACACAAAGTTCGGCTCGTTTCCTACCATAAAGGATGTCATTGCCACTTTCAGTGATTTTTACGATATTCCCTTGGTCGTATGCAATCTCAATAAATCCCATTTGCAACATTTGTAGCAAGTAATCCTGCCAATCATTGGTAGATAATGTTTTTCCAACACCATAAGTCTTGAGCGTGTCGTATCCTTTGCGTATGACTGTAGGAGAAGGAATTCCTTTCAGAATCTCTATGATAGTTGCTGTGCGGATACTCTCTTCTGTGCGTTTGACAGCACTTAGTGCCATCTGTATATATTCTGTACCATCAAATCTACGGGGAGGATTGTTGCATACGTCACAATTATTGCAGTCATGGTCTCGCTGTTCTCCGAAATAATTTAACAAGATTCGACGTCTGCATACATTGGACTCAGCATAATTTTGCATTTGTCTCAACTTGTCTTGATTGATATCTTTTTGTCCACTTTCCTTTGCGAATTGTGAGAGTTGTACAACATCGGCAAGGGAATAAAAAAGAACAGTATCCGCTGGAGCGCCATCACGACCGGCACGCCCGACCTCCTGATAGAAACTCTCTATACTTTTGGGCATGTTGTAGTGGATAACCCAACGCACATTACTTTTGTCAATACCCATGCCAAAAGCAATGGTGGCACAAATAACTTGTACATCGTCTTTTTGGAAGTTAAGTTGTGCTTTGTCTCTGTCTTGCTGAGATATACCAGCATGGTATATATTGCAACGTATACCTTTTTCTTTCAAAAAGTTAGAGACTTTCTCTGTAGTCTTTCTGCTTAAACAATAAATAATACCGCTCTCTAATGGACGAGCCTTGATAAAGTTTAAGATGTAATTGTCTTTCTCTTTTGTCGCATATCCACGTTTTACCGTTAAACTTAAGTTTGGACGGTCGAAACTTGAAATGAATATTTGAGGATTGTTTAGTCTTAATTGTTTGATAATGTCCTGACGAGTAATCTTATCCGCAGTCGCAGTAAGTGCCATGATAGGAACGTTAGGGAACTCCTGATGAAGGACATCTAATTGTGTGTATTCTGGTCGGAAATCATGCCCCCACTGACTGATACAATGTGCTTCGTCTATGGCGAACAAAGATATTGTCATTTGTTTTAACAAAAATGGAATTTCTGTGAGTAGTTTTTCTGGTGAAATGTATAATAGTTTTAAGGTGCCATCCGTACATTTACGTCTGATAACGGTATCTGTGCTGAAATCATTACCACTGTTTAAAGCCGCAGCCTCTATACCATTCGCCTTTAAACTTTCCACTTGATCTTTCATCAGACTTATTAAAGGAGAGATGATAACTGCAGTGCCTTGTAAGGTAATTGCTGGAATTTGATAACAAATACTTTTACCTCCTCCTGTTGGCATAAGAACCAGGCAATCTTGCTGATGCAGAATGGAATTGATAATCTCCTCTTGGTTGGCTCGGAAAGAGTCATAACCAAAATAACTTTTTAATATTGTTTTTGTGTCCATTTCTTCGTTTTGGGAACAAAATTACTAAAATTTTTCAAAAAAACTGTTGAAAAATGATGTATTATTGATTTTTTTACTAAATTTGCAAAGTAATAAACAAAATAATCATCCTGTTATAATTATTTAACTAGTATGGCAAAGTATAATATCACTGAGAAGAAAGTGAAGGAAGCAGCGTATAGGACGCTGGTTAATCCTCAGTTGATGGATAGTCTGAAAGGACGGATCCTTGATGTCATTGTCATGCAGAAGAAGTACAAAGACAAGGATTATTCTGCAAAGAAGTTGGCAGAGGATCTGGGTACTAACACCCGATACATTTCTGCCGTGGTGAGTGTTCAGTTTCATATGAACTACACGTCATTTGTGAACAAGTTCCGGA
>Ga0247611_10003798_pt1 | contig 21868 bp, 49 predicted proteins | sample 177DNAGHGhighgp2_FD_192422 | JGI IMG/M metagenome (GOLD analysis project Ga0247611, IMG submission 192422) | Sheep rumen microbial communities from Palmerston North, Manawatu-Wanganui, New Zealand - 1770 DNA GHGhigh gp2 | ecosystem: Host-associated > Mammals > Digestive system > Stomach > Rumen... | reverse complement strand
GAAGATTAATGAGCGCATATATACAGTTCTTTATAAGGCATGAAGATACATTTCTTCCGATAGGCGTATTCAATCACAATAATGCAATCTATGAGGTGTTTGGTGGCATTGCAGTATGGGAAAAGATAAGACCAATAGGTGAGCCAATACTTAATGATGTAGAGAAAATAACTAAAGAGTTTATCGGTGTGAGTGAAAAGGCACTCGCGCGAGCCAACGAAGAGAAGAATATGATTGCGAACTTCAACAATTCGGTTGAAGAAAAGCTTCAGTTTATTGAAGAACATAATTCGTATATCGCAGAGATAACCGATGACATTAAAGGTCTTGAAGCCGCGCTGCAGTATCTGTGGTTTCTTAGAGATATACTTGAATCAATCGAGTACACAGATTTTAATAAGCAGCCATACCTCTATGTGGGAATAGAGGTTGAAGGTAAAGTTGAGGAACTAATATGAGAGTTGTAGAAATGTCAGATATAATCTATGTGTTAGAACTTCACTTGGAAACTTCTGAGACAGCTGGTATTGTACTAGATTTGCTTGATTATGTAAAGGAAATAAATGACACAAATGAGTAGACCAGGTGAGTATTTTGCGGTTATTGGCAGTTCCACCTATATGGGAGTTGGTCTTGCTTCTCGCAATATGGTTCTGGTGGCTGTTGGTTTAACTATATGGTTAGCTATATTAATTCAGAAATTAGTTTGGAGGAACAAATGAACGAACAGTTAATTAATGACTTATGTGAAAAGTTTCATACTACGGTTGATAATTTAATTCCTTTATATTCAAAATATGCAATGACAAAGGATATTACAAGTATAGTAGCTGAAATTTTACTGATAATTATTTCTATTGCTACCATCTGGTTTATCCTATGGCGGGCAAAACGAAATGATGTTGATTGGGAGTGGGATACCCCTGTAGTTTCAATAATTATAATTGCTACAGCAGCAATGATAATTCTGATTTGTATTATTGGTTTAATACTTGACATACGAGACTATATATTATGGTCTATCTCACCAGAAATGCAGTTTTTAGATTATGTGGTTGAGACAGTTCAGACAGTAAAGTAGGAGGTATCAATGAAAGTACTTATAAGCCCAGGTTATGGCGCTGGTTGGTCGACGTGGGAGTGTCCAGAAATGGCATTTGATGAACGTCTTATTCGTGCCTTTGAGCGCGGCATTTCAGAAGAAGATATGCAGGCTCTTTGTGTGGAGTGTGGCTATACGCCTTTTGGTAATCCTCCATATATGGGTGGTTTTGAAGACCTAGAGGTAGTAGAGGTCCCAAGTGGTACTGTATTTCGCATCCACGAGTATGATGGGTTTGAGTCCATTGAAATAATGGATATAGAGGACTGGTATGTAGCCGAAGGTGAATACTATGGTAGTAATAGTTAGCGACGATGGGAAGTCAATTGAGTTCTACCAAAACGGGAAACAACTATCTACCCATAAGGGGTTTGAAAAGTTAGCTGAAAGATATTCCGGAGAACCACAAGAGGTCAAAAGACGGATTGATAATTTGTGGGAGAGGTTCTATAAGACGTAGCCATAGCTACGTCTTTTTATTTGTCTTACGTTGAGGCGCGGCGGGTCGCTCATGTACGTGCACTAGCTGAACCTTTTGGTACAAGAGGTTGGGGCCGCGCCTTCTATATATAGCTTCGACGTAGGTTTACAAATTTGAAAAATTAAAAAAATAGTGTTATAATTATATTAGAAAATGAGAAAGGAATATAATTATGGCTACTATGGAATTTACATTAGATGAATCGTATATCAATTGGGATTTGTTTGAGAAGGTTTTTCCTACACATAAAACACATCAGCTTGTTAAGGACTTTGTCCATTCTATTGACCCAGATATAAAGGTTCTTATGTCTGGTGATGAGTTTTATTGTATTATAAGTGAGAAAATAATCAATGTTCCTTTTGTTTCTGACCCAGAGGGAGACAGGTTATTCCATGATTTTGTTTTAGATAGATTTGGAGAATCAATAAATCCCTATATCATGGGCGTGCTTCATGAGGTATTTCACATTGTAACCTATGATAAAATTCTTAGCAAGGACAGAGATATTCTTTACTTCATGCTTCAACTTGATTTTAAGAAAGAACGCTATGAAGAGTTTACTCGTATGTATTTTTCTATTCCGGCTGAATTTGAGGCGACAAAGGGAGCAGTAAATTATTATTTAACTCATAGAAAGGAGTGTGAAGATTTTATAAAACAATTGGAGATGTAATATGGGAAAACAAATAGATTTAACGGGTCAGCGTTTTGGAAAATTAACGGTTCTTGGCATAGACCCAGACTATATACCCAAAAATGGACGTCATAAAAGATGGCTATGTCGGTGTGATTGTGGTAATTATAAAATAGTTCAAAGTAATCATTTAATGGCAGGAGACACTACAGCCTGTTCTTTAGGTTGTAAAAATAGAATAGAAGAAGGTACTCGTTTTGGTAAACTTACAGTTTTAGAAATGACAGATGGGCGTTCTAAAAATGGCGGTAGTGTAATGTATAAATGTCGATGTGATTGTGGAGAAGAATTGTTAGTATCTTCTACTGAATTACGCGCAAAACGTAAGTCTTGTTGTGCCCACTGTAAAACATCTTTAGGTTGTATCATTATTGAGACGCTATTACAAGAAAATAGTATAGATTTTCAGAAAGAGTATACTATCTATGATACTTATAATAACGAACCGATGCAAAAATATAGGTTTGATTTTTTCTTACCTAGTTATAATATAATTATTGAATATGATGGAGAACAACACAGTAAACCTATAAAATATTGGGGTGGTTTAGAAGGATTAAAAGCTACCCAAAGAAGAGATAGAATAAAAACTAATTATTGTCTTGATAATGGAATTACTATTATTAGAATACCTTATACTCATACGAATATAATAATTGATGATTTATTAGAAAATAGTTCTTTTAAAGTTATTTCTAAAATGGAGGAATAATTATGAAACTAAGTAAAAGACAGTTTTGTATCGCAGTTGAAACCTATAAGGAGATGTTAGAAGAGGAAGATAAGCTTTTTGATGCTCTTGATGTAGCACCAGGGTGGAAACCAGGGGAATGGATTAACAATTATTATGAGCTACTTACTGACCTGTGTGAATTAGAAACCGATGAAGTATATGGTAATGACCTTGATTGGTTCTGCTTTGATACTAAGTTTGGAACTGATAAAGATATGTGTAAGGTCTATGATACGCAGACGGGTCTTACATGGCGCATTGAGTCGCCAGACATATTATACGATTTTATTACAAGAGAATGGTAAATTTATGGGACGGCCGCGCTTCTACGTATAGGAGTGTGGTCTTTTAAATTTGAATTTTTTAGAAATTTTTGATATAATTAATTATAAGATAAGAAAGGAAGATTATTATGGAGTCAATACAGAAGATATTAAATTGGATATTTGATGAACTAATAAGACTTGGCGTATGGGCTATGATAGTATTGTTTATCCATAGTATAATAACATAAGGAGAATTATGATAGTAAGTGCAGCGGTAAGATATAGTTATAAAGATGAAATAGGGCTTACAATAGAACAAATAATGCCAGTTCATCGCCATAAAGATTGCGACATAATATTAAAGCAACTTGATATAGAAGATTATACTATTGAAACAGAGGGTTTTTTCACAGACAAGGGCAAGTTTCTTGACCGCTGGGAAGCCGCGGACCATGCTTATGAGTGCGGTCAGCTGGTAGAGACTGCGGAAGAACCGCGTATTGATAGACTGATGAGTGAGGATTTATGGTAGAACCTATGTATGTAAAATACGTATTAACAGTATCAGGTAAATATGATACTGTATCTATTTTCACTGATGATACACATTATTATGTATACAATGAACGTAATGATTTAGTAGCTGAAGTTTATGAAAATTATGAAGATGCTAAAGAAGCAGCTGAGTTTCTTGCAGGATAGAAAGGAAAACTATTTATGGCAATGGTAGATTATGGCGCGATTGCGTGGAAAGACGGTAAGTTGATTTCAACCGATATGTTTACTCCAATGGAAGACATGGTTGGTTGGAGTGATGAAGATAAAAATAAGGTACTTTGTGCAGATTTAAGTTCAACCTTAGCTAATAATTATTTTGCTTATATAGGTGATAAGGATTTTACTATTGGGTTCTATAAAGATGTAATGCGTCTTTATAGTCCAAGTGATAGTTGCTATAATGACAGTATTTATTTTGGTAGTGAACCATATGAGGGATGGCGCCGTTGGAGAAAATGGTGCCTTGTAGGGCTTGACTATGATGAAGCTGAAATTGTAGTGTGGCCGCGTAGGTTCCATGACTATTATATCTGTAAAATGACCTATCGTGGACACAAATATAAGGTAGCTTTTGGATATGGAGTAGACCTTAAATACTATAAGAAAACTCACATTATCGACTACTATGGAACACCATGGTTCAGAGCTAAGAGCTGGCTCAGAGATATACATTACAAAATCGAAGACTGGAAGTGGGAGAGAGGATTATGATATATAGCGTATATTTAAGTTATTATAATGAATATGCCGATGAAGCAGATAAGAATGACGATGGAATGGTCGAAGTTAATTGTTTCGTAGTGGGCGATACTATCAACGAAGTAGTCGATTATATGACTGATTATTTCGGTGAAAAAGAAATTGACGAAATCCATTGTAAGCCAATTTCACCAGACAACTTCATTGAGTTCCGTGGTACAGATAGAAATCTGTTTAAGAAAGTTGAAGCTGACATCATTAAAAACGTGGTGTGGTAATAAGGAGATAATGTCGATGGCGCGCAGAGTAAACAAAGATTATGTTAATCAGTATAGTAAGATAATACTAACTCAACCATTAGCTCATAATAAACGCATACAACTTACTTTTGAAAAGACAGGTGAAGGCTGGTGGAAAGCTCGATATTCAACTAATTCCGCTTACCACATTTGTCCTTATGATGGTATTTTTAGGAATTGTAAGGACTGTGGTGCACTAGAAGATGACTTTGACGTAGAATTTTGCTTAAAAAAAGAGCTATTTCTTAGCGCCGGCGCAGTAAGTGTAAGAGCGAATGAGTGTTTAGCTGCAGGATTAGACGTACAGTTTATCGACTAAGGAGAGATATATATAAATGGATAGACTTGATAAAGGACATAAAATTGGAGTGGCTTACGACCTTATTAAAAGGGTTTTTGATGATACTGATGAGGAGCTGTGGGCTTATGAATGGTTAGGCGATGCGCTAGTGGCCTTAGATAAGTGGTTTGAAGAGAGTGAGGACGAACGATGAGTATGTTTGGTGATGGCACTATGAGACAGGATATATATGAAGAGCTTAGATATATATATGATGAAAGATATGGTGATTGGGATAACGCAGAAGATAAGTTAGCTTTTACTACAGAAGTATTATATGTATTACATACAATGTTTGGAGATTGGTAAATGAAAGATTTTAATTGCCACGCAGAAGATTGTGAAAATTGCGAGTTTAATCGTACACAGAGTTGGTGCGCGCAGGCTCTTCCTGAATATAAAGGACATACCGAATTAGAAAAAATTCGTATGGAAGGATTTTGGGAAGCAGTAGACTGGTGCGAAGAACACTACAAATGGATGGAAGAACATTGGGAAAAGTTAGATGATTATACTGGCTTAGTTATAAAAATATTAGAAGAATGTTATGCTGATGGACGCGCGCCAGCTGCGAATGAAATGACACAGGTAGATAATTTTTGGAATGGAGATTAAAATGGGTATATATTTAAAAGGTGTTTCACTCCCTACCGACCGCGACATGATGGTCATAATCCATCCAGACGGAGCGGCGCGCGTCGAAGTTAAAAAGAATTGGGGAATGCATTTGATTGGTACGGATGCATATGAAGTTGATGAAAAACATTTTGTAGAAATTTACAAAGCGATGGTGAGGTTGCCATAAATAAGGTGGATTAAATGTTGTGGGAAACAAATGACAATACTGTTAAAAAGATAACTTTAGATGGTAAAAAAATTGTAAAAATTTCTAATGGATGGCATATAGATAGTGTTATTCTTCCTGATAATAAAAAGAGAAGTGAGATACGCTCTCTTACAATAACTATAAAACGGGATAGTGATAAAGAGAACTAATTGGTTCTCTTTTTTATTGGGATAATTTTCCAAGAAGTTATACGTTGAAGCGCGCGAAGCCATAAATTGAGCGAATGAATATACAGGAAAATTTTCCAATTTTCTATACTATGATTTCAAAAATTTTACTTATAGATAGAAGATGAAACAGAAAATTTTTGGGAGGATATAGATATGACTTTTGAGGAATTAATGAATAGCATACAAAATCTTGGAATTACCAAGGGGTCAATAGAAAAGAGATGTGGTTTTTATAGTGGTAAATTAACTGAATTGTCAAAAGGCCGCATGGTGGTAAGTGAGGAACATATTCAACAAATTGCTAATTCTTTAGAAGAGTTGTCGGAAGAAATTGCTTTATTAGCAGAGGAGGCGAGGACATTAGATACAACCAATATGGGGCAATATTGTGTATATGAGTTTACTTTTCCTGATAATAAGAAATATTATGGGTCAACAGTTAATACTTCTATGAGATGGAAAAATGGTGAAGGGTATAATTCTCAAATAGTAGGACAAGCGATTAAAAAATTTGGTTGGGAGAATGTAGAGAAGAGAATTATTGCAGAAAATTTAACAAAACAAAATGCTTCATTGATAGAGCGCACTTTAATTAAAGCAACTGGTTCTGATTTACCTGGGTTGGGATATAATGTGTTTTAATTATGGGATAAAATTGGGAGTTATATATAACTCTCTTTTTTATTGATTAATAATTTTGTAGAAATTTTCCAAGAATCGGTCATTTTATGGGCTCGCGCGGGTGTGCGTATAACAGGAATATAGGGTGATTATTTATTTTGTAGGAATTTTTGACGTTATTAATTTTGCAGGAATCTGTGCGGCTATTTATTTTGTAGGAATATTGGTATTGAATTATTTTCCAAGAATTTGAAATTTTGGGTGTCTCAAAAAATTGTAGGAATTGAAACTAAAAACCACTTATAATCAAAATAGATAAACTTATACATATACTTATACGTATTACGTATACGTATATATATACATATATGTATACGTAAATAGCCCTATCAATTTAAAAAGTTGTTGCACCGTGTGTGCGGTCCTGACAAGGGGCGAAGTCCCCGCAGTTCAGGAACGTACCACGGGACTACAACGGATAACCTCAACAATTAGTATACATAGGTAGGGACAAAAAGTACCCCTAACAGCTTCCCTCGGTCCAATCTACGTAATCCACTACAATTTGTATACGTAGTACGTATACGTATATATATACGTATATAGGTACAACCAACCTCCCTAGCAACTTACCTCGGGTCTCACCCCGGAGGTCACCTAAGTAGGATACCAACGGAGCAGCTCCAGCAATTAATATGGGCAGGGTAGATAAAGTTGATAGGGTAAGGGTGGGTGTAGTTCTAACCAATTTAACGTTAAACGTATAAGTATACGTATACGTATATGTATAAGTAGTCCTATAAGTAGTCGTATAAGTAAGGCAGGTCTTGGTCGTGTCCTTTGAGGGTGTGCGGCAGGTGTGCGTTTACGTATACGTAGGGGTTGTAACGAGGGTCTGAGCGTACAAGGAGGCCCTCAGGTGCGCATACAGGGGTGGACTATGGTGAGTGAAATTGCTGCCACAGACACCGTCAAAAGTCAAATTTTTTATTCAAAAAGTCAAAAAAACTATACAAAATGTCAAATATTTTTAACATAAACGCTCAAAAGTTGAACTTTTTTGTCAAATTTCCAGTGCAATTTTTTAAATAAATAGTTACAACAAAAAAAAGAAGAGGTTAAACCTCTTCTTTTATACGTTATACGTATACGTAGTACTTATACTAAGCTCTCTTGTAGCCGTTTACCTTGCCCTTAGCGCCCTTTACCTTATCCATAACAACTCTGCCGTCCTCTACAGCTCTCTTAACGAGGATTGTAGCCTTCTGCGCGGACTTGATTTCCTCGAAGTGGTCGCAGATGTCGGATGCAGTTACGAATTCGTCTCCAAGGAACTCGACGATGGCATCTACCAGCTTAGCTTCCTCAGTCAGCTTCTCAGCTCTCTTCTCATCAGCCTTAGCCTTTCTCTTAGCGTTGGACGCATCAAGTCCCTCAAGCAGCTCAGCCGCCATTTCCTTAACCTCATCGTTCAGCTCGCCATTAACGATTGCTACGTACATCTCTCTCTTTGTCATTTTAGTGCCTTTCTTCGACTTAGGCAGTCGACGCCAATTACGTTTTCTTTTAAAGGAGAGAAGTTATTTTTCTCTCTCACTTTCTATATATATTATAGAGCTTTTTTGAAACTTTTTCAAATTTTTAAGTTCCTACTTTCGCTCACAAGGCGGAGGATTTTTAATTTCCTTTCCTTACCTTGTATATATATTATATAGGTATTTTGAAACTTTTTCAAATTATAAGTTGCGGGAACGCAGACGAAAGCGAAGTCGCAGCTCGTTGAATGCGCGCAGAAAATTTGACAAAATTTTTCAAATTTCCAGCCGGGTGCAGCTCCCAGAAAATTTGATTTTAAAAGTCAAATTTCCAGTGCAGCTCCCACGTCCTGTAAGTGCAGCTCGTTCCCAGCTGCCAGCCGCAGCTCCCTGCCGGCGCCCAGGCGCAGCTCCTTCGCAGCTCCCTAATGCAGCTCCCTACCTGCCACCATCTGTGGCACGTGGCCGTGGAAGGGCGAACAAATGTTCGAAACGTATGTTCGAAGTTAGAGACCTCTAATTGTTAATAAATTATTAACAAACATTTGTTCGAAATTTGACGCGCCTACTTTCATTATATCATATATCGACACTGATGTCAAGGAAAATTTGACTTTGTTAAAAATTTGACAATCGGCCCGGGCAATCCTGGACCGGGCGCCCGTGACGATAACTATTTATCTGCCACCGAACATATGTTCGATAGTTAACCAATAAAAAAGAAGGGTTATTCACCCTTCTTCTCTGCAATCTCTGCCTTACGCTTGCGAAGTTCTGCATCGCGTGCAATTTTCTTCGCCTTTTCTGCTTTGCGTTCTTCGGCTTTACGTTCCTTCTCTGCGAGATTGTGAACGTAGTCCTCAGCGAGAGCATAGCCATCATAAGGCTCTGTTCCTTTGTTCGCACCAGTTGGCACTTTGAAGTTGATAACGATGAAGTCCTCGTTACCTTCGCACCCTACGCAAGGGATTGCGATTTCATTGGACTTTACGCGTAAAACTTCCTCGCCACTTTCATAGAGGAACTTTGACACTCTGTCAAGGAAGTCTGCTCTGATAAGTTCTCTTTCTGCTTTGCGTGATACTGCCATAGGACACCTAACCTTTCACTTCAAACCTATATCTTATATTATTATTATACTGATATTTTGAGATAAATCAAGTTCTTTAAAAAGTACAAGATTGGCGAAAGTTTGTCTTGACTAACTCGATTGTATACATGTATACTTGTTCTTTTAAAGTTAGTCTTGACTAACTCGGCGGCCGGTCTGGTTCAACTATGCCGAGATAACTAATTTTAGGAATAGTTGAAGAAATGCGCAGGCACAATATATAGTGGTTTAATTATATTTTAGATACTATATCTTGGGCGCGCGTCTCAACTATTCCTTAAAAACTAATTTTCGGAATAGTTGGAAACGGCCCGGGCGCACAGAACATATGTTCACCTACGTGGACCGGGCGCAGAAAACGAACGCGTGTTCGTTTTCGCGTTCGTTATGCTTCGATTATAAAGAAGTCTTCGTATTCTTCGATGAGTATGTCATCAATTTCACAATCTTCAAGTAATACTGCGAGGATGTCTTCTAAATCCATTGTTAACCCCTTTCTACCACATCTTTGTTTCAAAGTTAAATCCGTCTAACTTCTCACATTCGAGCAAAATTTTGTATTCAATTTCACTATCTGAAAGTGCTGTGTGTTCTTCAACAAATTCATCGTCAAAGAAATAACGAGCAACGATTTCTGCTGTGTATCTGTTTGCTTTGTTCGTTGTCAGATAATCGTTAGACTTACAAAACTCTCTGTATGTTTTATCTTTCTTCAATACGTTGCGAGACAGTGCGAGAATATCGTGAAATTCTGTGCCATATGGAAAGAAAAATCTATACTTTGATTTTGTAAGGTATCTCTGTGTTGTTGCAAGTGCGAGATAATCAAATCTGCAATTGTAAGCATAAACCTTTGTAATGTTGTTCTCTTTCATAATGTGGCGAAGTGTCCACATAATATTTTTGAAAGAAGTTAGAGTCCTTGAACCATTTTTAATCTCTTTCCAATATGTAGGAATTTTATCTGCGAAAAATGCACTTTCCATAAGTTCTTTGTTGCAGAATACATCTGCATTAACGAACGAATGTTTAGAATAGATTGTACCATTGTAGTCTGCTACGATAAAACCACAATCGTAAACGAGTGCATCATCGAGTGAGTTAGTTGTTTCAGTATCAATTATAATTATCTTTTCCATTTTGTTTTTCCTTTCTCTTGATTACAATGTAATTATAAAGGATTTGTTTTAGGAAGTCAAGGGATTTTTATGTTTTTATGTAGAAACAATCGTGTTAATTTTTTAACAATCGGCGCCCGGGCGAAAGCGAACGTCTGTTCGCTAATCGACATTATAAGATTCATCAAATCTAAGATGATAAAATTCTTTTACAGTATATTGATGATGACATTCCATACATTCTACCTTATTAATCTGTACCATTATATCACCATCAAAATCTTCGTCTAACGTAGCGATAGGATAATAATAATCCCAACCTTTAACACCACACTTTGGACATTTAACCATTTTTGTTTCTCCTTTCTAATATGTGTCAAGTCCTAACATTTCGGCTTCAAAATATGAAATTTCACCACAGAATTTAGGGTCTTTGAAATACTTATAAGCACACAGATATGCTTTCTCTTTCATATCTGTTTCAACGATGAAGTCCTCACCTGTTTCATAATCGTGAAATAAATAGTTTTTCATTTCCAATTCTCCTTTCTTTTGATACTCTAATTATAAAGCAACTGTCTAAAAAAGTCAACAACTTTCTTTGTACTAAAATTCGTACAATCGCGCCCGGTCGTGCCCGGGCCCGCGCGAACATACGTTCGACTTCTGCGTATGAAAAAACGCACTTGCGTGCGTTCTTTCTGAAAGGAGGTGAAAAATGAAAAACAACAATCTTGTAAGTGGGGTGGGACTTATGGTGCCCACTATACCATTATTTATTAAGCGAGAAAGTAACCTTTCTGTGTTCCCTTTCCCTTAACCTTTACATCGACAACCTGTACTCCCTTAACTTTCTTGGCGAGTGCAGAAGCCTTGTTTACAGAAATCCCACAGAGTTCTGCAATCTTTGATGCGAGCATTGGCTCATCTGTGAGAACTCTCGAAATTGCTTCGATGATTGGCTTGTTAGCAATCTGTGTCTTTGACTCTGTGGACGCTCTCTTTGCGTTCCTTGCATCGAGTTTTGCGATTGCGTCAGTTGCGAACTGTGTCATTTCCTCGTTGAGGTTAGCGTTGATAACTGCTGTGTAGAAATCTCTGTTAGTCATAGTGTTTTTTCCTTTCTTTTTTAACTCTTTATTTTGTATCTTTATTATAACTGATTTGGTTTGGTTTGTCAAGACTTTTTTAGAACTTTTTTATTTTTTTTATTTTGTTCTTTTCCATTCCTCTTGACAATTATATTGTAGCACACTTTTTAGTTTGTGTCAATATCTTTTTTATGTTTTTTATGTTTTTCTGTCAAGGGGAATTGTCTTTGATTTTGCCCTCTCCTCATTGACTCAAGAGAGAAAGCCTTTCGCACAATGGGCTTGCTTACTCGTTCTATCTCTCTCCCCTTGACAATTATAATTATAATGATTTTGGGAGAAATGTCAATACCTTTTTAAAAGTTATTTTTTTAACAATCGCGCCCGGGCGCGTTCGAACATATGTTCGGTCCGCGCAAGTGTAAATAAAAAAGAAGAATGTTAACATTCTTCTTCGAATTTTTCATATTCTTCTTTGGTAATTTTAGTTAATATGCAATTATCATATCCGTCAAACCACCAATCAAGAAAAAGGTCTAAACCCTCATCATAATTTTCGGCTACATCGAGAAGATAATCTTTTTTCTTGTCTGCATAAATTCCGTAATATTCCATTGTTAACCCCTTTCTATACAATTTCTTTCAGTATCTCGATAATGTTATTCACATCGAACGCTGTACCTTTCCACTCTTTTCTGTTTGGTTCTTCATCATCGAAAAGGATTCCATTTACATCGTCAACCATTGTCGATTTTGGTGTTCCATATTTTCCGATTTTGATTTCATCGAAGTGTACGCTTTTCAGATGATTGTTAAGCCATTCGATTTTAGCGTTGGTTACTTTTATATCATAACTTTCACTTGCGTTCTTTGCTAACCACGATACGATTCCGATTTTGTGACCATTTCTCTGAAGTTTGTTAAGAAGTCTTGCGAGTGTTGCAAGTCTTACAAGTGGTTCTGCGTCTGTGTATGGGCTTGCATCTTCATTTCTGAGTTTTGGGAGCCAATTTTCTACTGCGTAGAGATTAGCGATTGTTCCATCCATATCGAAGTAAATTGTCATTTTTTATTTCCTCTCTTTCTTTCTTTGTATCTATATTATAGACTACTTTTGAGAGTTTGTCAATAGTTTATTTTGTTTTTTTATGTTTTTCTATCCAAACCTGTAATATATTAAGTTTAGTGCATCCTGTCATATAACGAAACTCTTTTACTTCTTTATACTCAAGGTAAATAATACCGATAATTAAGCCGATTATACCACCAATACCCATACTTATTAAGCCCATAATTTCTGTTGTCATTTTTGTTTCCTCTCTTTCTTTGTATCTATATTATAAAGGATAGATTAAAGGAAGTCAAGACCTTTTTATGTTTTTCTTTGTATTTACGTTGTGAAATTTTTCACAAAGCGCCCGGGCCAAAGTTTGTTGTTAATTTATTAACAATCTAACCACCCGGGCGGCCGCGAACATACGTTCGATTCTACGTCAATAAAAAAGGGTTGACGAATGTCAACCCCTTTTGGTTACTCTGCGAAGTAGTATCCCTTCTGCGTGCCCTTGCCCTTTACCTTGACATCGCACACGCTAACTCCTTCAACTGCCTTAACGAGTGGTGTTACCTTCTGTGGTGAGAGTCCCATTTCCTTAGCGAGTTCGCTAACGAGTTTTGGTTCAGATGTGAGAAGTGTTGCTACCTTTGCGATAAGTGGTGCATTTTCCTTCTGTGTCTTGGAAGGTGTGGACGCTCTCTTTGCGTTGCGTGCATCGAGTTTAGCGATTGCATCTGTGGCGAAAGCCTTGAGTTCATCGCTGAGGTCAGAATTAACGATTGCTGTGTAGAATTCTCTGTGTGTCATAGTACATTTTTCCTTTCTTTTTTTAGATTTGAGTTACTCTTTACTGTGATTATATTGTATCAGATTTTTTCTAATCTGTCAATACCTTTTTTAAATTTTTTTTAATTTGTTTTGTGGAGTTAAGAGAGTACCAACAAAACTCTTATTCTCTCATTCGTTTTGCCCTTTGGATTAACTCCCCTTGACAATTATTATTATACTCTTTTTAATGGGAAAGTCAACACCTTTTTTGTATTTGTCTGCATACAATCGCGTTAATTTTTTAACAAAGTGCACCCGGGCACGGACCGGACCAACCGAACATATGTTCGATTTATAACTAAAAAAAATAAGCCTTTCGGCTTATCTTCTAATTTCGAATTCTTCTTGTCTATCGTAAGTTTCAAGATATTCAATTGCTTCTTCAAGTGTTGCGAATGAGAATTCAAAACCTGATTCGATGTGGATAAGTCTGTACATTGTTTTCTCCTTTCGTTTCTTTCCTTACCTTGTGACTATATTATAGCATGGATGAAGAGGAGTGTCAATAGATTTTGAAAAATTTCTTGTACGTAAATCCGTACAAGGCGGCCGGCCCGGGCGATTCGGCCTACGACCGGGCCCGCGCGAGAATACGTCTAGAAGGCCGTATTTTGCCCTTAGACGAAAGAAAAGGGTCTATGCGACCCTTGCCTCTAACCATTCGATTGATTTCTTATTATCTCTAATTCTAATCTTCACACCACCATTCTTTACATTCTTTCCCATTCTTGAAGAACTTTCGTGAGCGAGATATCCGAACTTATGAATGAATCTTGAAAATTCTTTCATATCCATAAAGTATACATCGAAGTCATGTGTTACAAAAGCAATTACGTCAGAGTGGCAATTCTTTCTGTATCTATCCCAAATTCCTCTGAAGGTTGTGCATCTTCCACAAAGGCTTGCGCTCATTAGTGTTGCTTCGGGACTTTTAACTGAGATATTCATGTTCTCGAGTTCGATGTCGCTTGCTATGTCGAAAGACTGACTATCGTGTTTTGTGCGCTCAACTCCGAAATAGTTGCAGAGTGAATGTTCTTTGTTGATTCCTCTATTCTTGCAGTGGTTTACTTCGAATTCCTTAATGTTAATCTTTGTCATTTTGCTTACCGCCTTTCTTTATCTCTCTTTGTTGTCTTTAGTATAGCACTGTCCGGCCACCTTGTCAATACCTTTTTTAAACTTTTTTATTTTTATTTTGGTGAAGACCTTAAAGGTCTTCACCCATCATTTCCTCCCAAACTCCGCATCCGTAGAAGAGTTCGTGTTCTCCGCAAACTGCGGCGAATGGGCAACCCTCGCAAGATTCGCATTCAAGGTCGAAAACCATTTCTTCCATTTCTTTTACTGACATTCCTTCATACATCATTTTTTTACCTCCGTTTTTCCTTTCTTTATCTTACAATAATATAATACACTATTTGCCTGGACTTGTCAATACCTTTTTTGAAATTATTTTAATTTTTTTTCAATTGGTTAATCTTCTCTAACTTAAAAAATGGCGCCACTTCATTATACCATTTTTTGGTGAGTGTTGTCAAGTATTATTTATGTTTTTCTTTGTATTTTCGCGCGGACCGAACCGGTCGCGCGAACCTATGTTCGTTTGGGTTCGCGCGAGTGTAAAATAAAAAGGGTCTGTTAACCCCTTTTTAAATTTATCTTATCTTTTTGTTGTCAACTACGGCAACAATATCATCAGTATAATTGCTATATGGATTATATATGTAATACGATACAACTTCTTTGCCTTTCTTAACCTTTATATTATACCATGTTTTATAATATCTCTGACCCTTTATATAACCCCAATATTTGCCGTTACACGAATCTTTTTTACCACTTGAGATACTTTTTTCAATCTGTACATATACAACCTTTTTATTTGCTCTATGCGTCATTTTCTTTTCATTCCACTTTGTGAAATACTGTATTTTATACCCTTTATAATATTTTTCACAATAAGCCTTTACAATTGCCTTGTTTGATGAACTCTTTGCTATACAAGGCACGCACCCAATAACAAACACTATAAGCATAACCAACGCAATAATCCTCTTCATTTTTAAATACCTCCTTTATTTATCTATATTATAATCAATGAAGAGGAAAAAGTCAATACCCAAAGTTTGTTAATAATTTATTAACAAAGTCCGGTCCGCGCGAACGTATGTTCGTTTTCTTCGCAAAATAAAAAGGGCTATTCGCCCTTTTCAGAAATCGCTTTCTTTTTCTCTCTCAACTCTTTATCCTTTGCGATTTTCTTTTCTTTTTCTTTTGCTTTCTGTTTCGCCTTTTCTTCTTTCTCAGCGAGTTTCATTTCATAATCTGTTGCGAGTTCGTAACCGTCGTAAGGTTCTGTACCTTTGTTTGCTCCCGTTGGAACTTTTACAGTTATGACGATAAAATCTTCATTTCCCTCACAACCTACAACGGGAATTGCTATTTCATTTGATTTAACTCTCAATACTTCTTCGTCTTTATCAAGGAATGATTCAATAATTGCTTTCAGATATTCTTCTCTCAAAATCTCTCTTTCAACTTTTCTTGATACTGCCATATATTTTCTCCTTTCTTATTTTCTATAATTATTATATCATATTTTGATTCAAAAGTCAAGTTTTTATTTTAAAACAACATAAGCATAAACGGCACATAGAACATAAACGGCAATGAGAGAATGAAGAGGAAACCAAAGAACTCACGTTCATAAACCTCTGTCAGTATAATGCAAGTGATAGCGAATATAACCCAAAGTACAAATATAATCCAAAGCATTGTTTTTATCTCCTTTCTTTCTATGGTTATATTATAATGCCAATGAAGAGGAAAGTCAAGAACCTAAACGAACATTAAGAACGAACATATGTTCGTTGTTGCGCGCCCGGGCAACCGCGCGCGAACGTATGTTCGGCTTATAAATAAAAAAATAAGTCTTTCGACTTATTTCTCTTTTCTTTCTTTCAGTTCTGCTTCGAAATCTTCTTTGGTGAAGTAGATTGTATCTTCACCATTATCGTATCTGATTTTGTCTTCTTCAAACATAATCTGTGCAAGTCTTTCTGCCTTATCCATTTTTCTTTCTCCTTTCTCTTCTCTATGGTTATATTATACTTTATCTATAACCATTTGTCAAGTCTATTTTTATTTATCTTTTCTCTTTTCTTTCTCTTATCTGTATAAACACCTGTTCTAAATGGTATATCCTGTATTGGTTTAGTCTGTCTTATTACATCAATACCCTTTATTGTTCCTACTGATATATTCTTTTTCTTTGCCATCTCTACGCCCTCCCAAGATGTTCAAGTCTGCGTGGTACTGCCACAATGTACCATCTCATCACGTCGGCTTTTGTCTTACGCATCCAATGGTTGCGGTTTGCCTCTTTAATGCATCCGAGTATTATCATTCTGTTAACCATTTCCATCTTTGTCATTTTTCTTTCCTCCCTTTCTTTATCTATCTATATTATAGTAAATAAAAAGGTGTTTGTCAACACCTTTTTTAAAAAAGATTAGATTTTTTTATTTTGAAGTATTCACCCTTTTTAGTGATATAGATTTTATTAAGGTCTTTTGTATTGATTATCTTTGACCACTGACCCATTAGATGCTTTGGAAAGTCTGCTTTTGCATAGAGTTTATTATTAACTCTAACGTAGATTACTCCATCGAAGAGGACATTCGACTTAGCATCCATAAAGGTTCTAAACTGTTCAACCATCTGCCATCCATTATATTCTTTGTTATATTTAACTACTGTGTAAATCTCCATCGTTTTGTCTCCTTTCTTTTATCTGTCTATATTATAGCAATAAAAATCCGGTCTGTCAACCCTTTTTTAAAATTTATTTTGTTTTTCTTTGCACTAAGTTTGTTAATAATTTATTAACAATCTCCCTATATTCTGTCGAACATATGTTCTTTTTTATCCCCCCAAAAAAGAATGAGAGTTTTTATCCTCTCATTCTTACCATCTGACCTTCGTTTATGAAAGTTGCTTTCTCAAATTTTATCTGATATTTTATTCCATCTACTGTGATGTCTCCGTCAACTGTGTATGGTACATTGTCCTTTGTCCAAGTCTGTCCGAAGTACTCTGTTACCAACTTCTCGACTATCTCACCTTTGTTGTATTTGCTCTCTGCTACGAGTGTATTGAACATCTCTGTTGAGCAGAGTGCGAAGGACTTACCACTCATGAGTGCGACCTTCTCGCTGTTGTTAGGCTTGAACCTGATTGAGTAACCCTGTCCCTTGCTTGCCTTATCGAGTTTAACGCCTGTATTGAAGAGTTCAACGTTTGTCGTTACCACTGCGATGATGTTGCCCTTGTAGTTGAAAGCTACGATGTAGTTATGTGTTGCGCTTGTCTCATTGTAGAAGTTGATGAGTGTATTTCTGATGATTGTCTTTTCCATTGCTTTGTCTCCTCTCTTTACTGTGTCTATAGTATACACCTAAAGACCGGACACGTCAACCCCTAAATTGAAATTTATTTTGTTTTTATATCAGTACAATTGTGTTAAATTTTTAACAATCTACGTCCTTACTACCAAGGAGATATGCGCGATTGGTGTGTTAAAAAATTAACAATCGACCTCCTTAATGAAGAGGAGTGCGCGACCGCGCGAAAATGAAGAGGCGACCGTACACAATCGATTGTTAAATTTTTAACAAAGGACGGACTGTCTCCTGCGGAGATTGCGCGCAGTCGATTGTTAAATTTTTAACGAGAGTTCGGCTATAACCCGAGGATATATCTGCGAGTGCCTTGTTAAATTTTTAACAAGGCATCGACTATAATGGGGTGGTTTTGCAAAACAGTACCTATGTTTTTTCTCCCCTATGTTAAACAAATGTTCGTCGATTTTCCAAAAGTAGTACCTACAACCACCTGTTAAAAATTTCACAAAGAAATTTGGAGAGATATAGGACATCGAACAGATACCCGGGGTCTGTTCTCGGAAAAGAACAAATGTTCGAGGCCTAAAATCAAAACGCCTGGAACAAAATATCCATGAAATCAAAATTCAAAAATTAAAAAAGACTTATTAGTCTATGTAATAAGCCTTTCTCTTCCCTTTATTTTTAACCTTCACGTCGCAACTACATATACGTCCCTCCCGTATAAGGTTTGTACAAATTGCCGTTAACCTCTGACGCGACAACGTCGAACCAATCAACTCGCCCAACTCATCGACCTGAACGGGTTCGCTCATCTCACACAGTGCCGCGCAAATACGTTCCTCGTATTCCTTATTCTCTAAATAGTTCCCCGTTATTTTCGCTTCCTCACTCGCCCGCGCAGCCCGTTCGTCAAGCTTAGACAGTTCTTCTTTACAAGACTCTATAAGTTCCTCAGTAATCTCACCTCTAATAACTGCTTCCAACCTTTCTCTTCTAGTCATTTAATTCCTCCTTTTCCGCTTCTTTTATTGCTTTACAATGTGATTCTTTCCAACATAGTGAACAATCTATTTCAGCACTTAATCCAAATGAACAATAGTCATTATCACTGTTATAATATTCATTTAGTTTCATTAGACTCCTCCAACTCAACAAACTTATTTAAATACCATATGGCTTTCTTTATATCCTCGGTCCCGTTCTTAAACCTATGTCTGTATATATACTTAAACGCATTGCATATACAAAAATCCTTAACCGCCTCCACACCCTGTGTCGCGACCATTACATCAATTGATTCGTAGTTGCCTACGTTGTAGTGCGCCGGGTGGTTCACATTGTCACACTTTACCGCTTCCATTATTTGCTCTGACTCCTCCTCACTTACTAACGGCCACCAGTTGCTATATCCTTCACAACTTTCACAAGTTGCACTTAGTTCCGGATAGCGACAGGTAGTACAAGAAATTATGTTTTTTCTCATTTGTAATCCTCAATTCATCTAAGTAAATCAAAAAGTATAAGCACCGGCGCGATTAAACATAGGACATAACCAAAAACCACTACATAGAAGAATAGAGGGTTTAAAAAGACTAATACTATGCCGACACTTAAACTTATTAATCCAATTAATAGTAATATTATACCTATTATATCTAAGTTATCCATTGATTCTCCTTTTATAGGTTCAACTTACCTTACTCTTATATTATAACCGATTTCGTAAAAGTTGTCAAATTTTCACGAAAATTGTAGACGACCGCTCACAAAATTTGACTTCCTCCCATGTGCGTGGTATACTTAGAGTGTAGGAGGACACGAAATGCAGAATAGATTGAAGTTAAACTGGGGGCTTGAAACTGCAGAAGAGCGAGCCCAATTTATTGAAACATATATAGTACAGTTTCCCGATTTGACTAGTTCTGAAGCCTCCACTATTGCGGATTACTTGTTATGGGGTAAGGATGGCAGTGGCACGCCTCTGGGTAAGGACACAGGTTTAGAGACACGTTGGACCAAGACAAACGAGGCGGAATCGCTTGATGCGGTTTTGGAAAATCCTGCGATGAGTAATGCGCAGCTATATACTTTGACCGATGCGGTTGTTTTAAAGAAGAACAGAGACGTTTTTAACAGAGAAGAGGCACGTAAAGAAGCTCCGGAGTTTCTGCGGCCGACCTTTGAGGAATTATGGAAGACTATTGATGAGATTGAGCTAGAGATTAATTTTTATGAAGAGAGGATTGGAAAAAGAGAGAAACCGCCAAGAGATGAGTTGATTAAGCGTTTTACAGACGAAGAGGTTGAACTTATACGCGCGCGAAGCCAAAAACTTAATCAATATGGGTATTTGAAGTTGAGACATAGGATACGTGAGTTACGTACGGAACAATTTACGATTAGAGACTCATATCGCTCAACTTTCAACATAACCCAATCTATTTATGCGCCGAAGCATAAGAGTTTTGTTTTTGACTGCGATGTGGAGGTTTTGCCGCTGGGCGTTAAAGAAGGAACTGTTGGAGATATAGTCTTTGATAAATTCTTTGACCCGCGCGCACTCAACGAAGAACAACTACGTTTAATTAGTGGATTGGTTTGGAAGAAAAAAACTTGTCAGAAGCCGGACAACGAAATTTTTGATTTTAGAAGTTTAGAAGCTGTATATCAGTTATATCTATTTAGGGAAGAATTTGATGAGAGACTTGAACAGGTAAAGATAGACCATATTGTAGAGAACAATTTGGAACACCTATTAGAAACCTTACAGTTCTACGAAGAAATTGCCGACTTAACTGACGTACAGCGTGAAATTTTAAAACTAAAAGAGAAAAAAGAAAAGAACGCCGATATAGCGGGGTATATTAATAAGAAATATGGTAAGAGCTATACAGCGAATTATATAAGTACTATATTTAAGCAAAAAATTATTGTGAAGATTAACGAAGCGGCGCAACTCCATCAAGATACGATTGAAAATTGTTTCTTTCCAGAGAACTTTAAACAATGCGCTTGCTGCGGCAGGATTTTACTGTTAGATGGAAGAAACTGGGTTAAAAAAACTCGTAGCAAAGATGGCTTTCAAAGTAGATGTAAGAGATGCGAACGCGAAATTAGAAAAAAGAAAAAGGAGGACAAGTAGATTGGCTTTTAAAAAGAACAGCCCAGAGAATTTACTTTTGGAGATTGTTAAGTTAAATCCAATTGAGTTCCTTGGGATTTGTAAAATAGTTGGCGTAGAGATTTACGATGAGGAAGACGTCGAAGGCGCGCGGGCGTCCGACGACCGAAAAGACGGTAAGCCAAGAGAATTTGAAGCAATTTGGAACGACCTATGCGACCAGATTGAACAGATGAACAGGGTAAGAAGACGTAACCTCGGAAAGCTAATCTATGCGGCCACCAAAAAAGAAAAGGAGAAATAGAAATGGCTTTAAATCCACATTTTGATATAGATTTTACTTCAAAGAAATGTGTGTGCTGCGGCCAGATGAAGGATTCTTTTTCTTATTTGAGAACTAAATCGTTTATGTATCCGAGTGGATACGTGGATGTATGTGTGGATTGTTTAGGGGATAGACTTGAAAAGACAGATTACGATTGGAATGTGATGGATAAGATTTGTCAATATCTAGACATTCCTTTTGAATTGGATAAGTTTGAAGAGTTGCGGCCGACGCATTCGGCGCCCGAGCTATTGAAGTCTTATAATTTGATTTACTTTACAGATAAGTATGATGGAATTGATTGGGGTTCTTATCAAGAGGCTTATCGCGAATTAGATGCGGCCGGCGCCCTCGACGAAGTCGTACCGGGGCTCTCCGACGAAAAGCGCAGAAAACTTCAAGAGAAATGGGGTTATAATTATGATGAGGAAGCTTTGAACTATTTAGAAAACCTATATGA
>Ga0247611_10003797_pt1 | contig 21877 bp, 25 predicted proteins | sample 177DNAGHGhighgp2_FD_192422 | JGI IMG/M metagenome (GOLD analysis project Ga0247611, IMG submission 192422) | Sheep rumen microbial communities from Palmerston North, Manawatu-Wanganui, New Zealand - 1770 DNA GHGhigh gp2 | ecosystem: Host-associated > Mammals > Digestive system > Stomach > Rumen... | reverse complement strand
CATCCTCTTTGTAGTGAGCAGTGGGAAATTGCGGATAATACCATCCTCGTCTTTTGTCATCTCACAGGTATATTCGTAACTTGGGCGAGATATTGTTCCCGTTCCTGTACGATCTCCTGTTTTTACACCATCATCTAAGATGGCTTGAACTAAACCTAAATACTGTTTCATAAAAATTTAACTTTTTTTATTATTGTTAGACATTAAGTTTTTTTATATGAGCTATTGTTTATATATTTTTATCCTAAAGTCAACGTATACTAATTATTCCGTTTTTAATAATCCATCTTGCATTTTTTATATGATTTACTATCATAACTTTATTATTTAAATTTGTATTTTTTCAATTATGACAATCAATGAACAAGAGCTTCTAAAAAAATATTGAGATATCATCAAAGAAGAAGTTAATGTTAAAGATATTTCTTCTTTTTCAAGTGATAAACCACTTGTTAAAGTATTTAAACCTTTAGGTTCACAATTGTCTGCAAAATTTTGAAAAGATACAGGACAAATTATTGCCAATGGAAAACAGGGTAACATTAAAGAATTAAGCGATGGACAAGTTGAAGTATTCTCTCCTCAATGAGGAAGTTGGATTCTCAATCCTGAAGATTATGAAGTTGTTTATGAAGGATTAGATGGCTCAAATATTGCTGTTGATGGAAATATGATTGCTAAATTAGATTTACAAATTACTCCTGAATTAGAAAGAGAATGAGTTGCTAGAGAATTATCAAGATTCCTTAATCAAATGAGAAAAGATGCAGACTTTGCTGTTGAAGACAAAGTAAATATGATATATTCTAATGCTAGTGAAAATTTGAAAAATATTATTTCTGAATTCTGAGAATTCTTAAAATGAGAAGCACTACTTATTAGTATTGAAGAAAAAGAAGGTAATTGAGATATTACTAGCGAATTTGTTTCTTGAGATGATAAAGCTAGCATTACTTTAATTAAATAGAGAAAACATTTATGGCTAAATCTTGTTATGAATACGCTATTTGAGTAATTGGCAAATATCCAAAGACTGAAAAGGAATTAAGGATAAAAATGTATCAACAATGATACGATTCTGAAACAGTAACTAGAACTCTTGAAAAATTAAAGCAAGACAATTTTGTTAATGATGAATTATTTGCTGAAAGTTATATTAATTCTGAAGTAATTAGAAAAGGAAGGCCTCTCCTTGTTATCACACAAAAGCTAGAAATGAGAGGTATTGATAAATCTATAATTTCTAAAGTTGTTCATGATGCTTGAGATGAAATAGACAATTGAGTTCTCCAGTGAATAGAAAAAGAAATCAAACAATATAAGAAAAAATGAGTTGATGGATTTGATATTATCCAAAAACTTATGAGAAAATGATATCGTTTAGGTGATATCAAAAGAGTTATAAAAGGTAAAGAAGAATAATTTTTTAACAAAAAAAGGAGCCCCTGTTTGGATTTTGTGTATAACGTTATAGAAAATGTCTATGGGCTCCATGAAGATTTCATCGCTATCTCAGCGATCAACCTTTTAATCGGTATATGAATACTTCAATTTGAAGTGTTATTACTATACTATTTTTTAGTATTATTTTCAAGAGACTCTAATTAATTATCATTCAAAGCTCATCCCATCACAACTCCTCTAATCTTTTCATTTGTAAATTTTCTGGAATTTTATAACTTCAATTTCATTTTTTCTCTATCATTTTACTAATTTTTCCAAGAGTTTTTCTGCTATATGGAGAAAATAAATTCAAAAACTCCTCTAATTTATCGTATGAGACATTTTCAGGTTGTTCTTTTTTTATAAACCTCATCAAACAACTTTTCACTTTTGGTGCTGGGGAAAAACACTTAGCTGGGACCATTTTTACATATTCAACTATATATGCTCTATTTACCAACCACCAAAGATATGATTTCTTTTTAGCATCAGATTTTATTTTATCTCAAACCTCGTCTTGAATCATAAAAAATCAACCTAATAATTTAGGTTCTTTTTTCCAAAAAAGATGTTTAAATATTGGCGAAGTAATATAATAAGGCAGATTTCCAACAGCAATTGCATTCTCTTCATCCACACTTCTCTCCCCTAAAAGACTTCCTATATTTTGTTCTAGTACATCTCAAAAAATAATTTGATTATCTTCAAGTCATAATCATTCTAAATGTTCTTTCATCGTAACATCTTTTTCTATCACAAAAAAACATTCAGAAATATCTTTTATTTTCCTTGTTATTGCTCATTTTCAAGGTCCAATTTCAACTAATGCTTTTGCTCAAGTTTTTTCATAAAGATGATCAATAGAAGTTGCTATAGACCTAATTATTGAAGCGTCTTTTAAAAAATTTTGTCAAAGATATGTCGACATTATTCATCCATTGCTAAAATTCCATCCCATAACGCATTCTCTTGATTCACATTTGAAGCCATGAGTTTTTTAACCCTAATTAAAGCATCTACTCATTGAGTATTTCAACTTTCTGTATATTCTTTTATCAAAACGTTTTGTATAGATTCGAACAATCATTTTTCATCCATTTTCTTTAATAATTGTACTTTTTTAGCCCGCATTCATTTTGATTTCATAAGAGAAAGAAGTGCTTGTATATCACCCAATAATTCTCCATCCTCTTGCATTTGTGTATAAATACTATGAAACGTTCAAGGACTTCCCATTGCAAGTTCAATTAATGTGTTTTTATTCTCTCAATTAATATCTGAATAATTCTTATCAACGAATTCTTCCATCTGAGAATCTGAAAGTGGTCAAAATTTTATAACCATTGCTCTTGAAAGTATCGTTGGTAATATTCAACTCTCATGTTCTGCTGTAGCCAAAATATATCTATTTGATAACGGTTCTTCACATGTTTTTAAAAATGCGTTCATTGCAGAATTTGTCATTCTTTGCAAGTTCTCGATTATTACTACTTTCCTTCAACTTATTGATGACTGTTGAAGCCAGGAATTTAATTCTCTTATTCATTTATTATCATAAATTTCATTTTCTGATATTTCAATAGTCTTTTGCTTATCCGGTGTTTCTACCTGAATTGAATGACTTTTTCATAGAATTTTTGAACAATCTCTCATCCAAAAAAGATCTGTTTTCAAATAGTCTCACAAATTTTCTTCTGCAAAATTACGAAGGAATGTTGTTTTCCCTATTCACTCTTGTCAAACCAAAATCAAAAATATTGGCTTATTACTAGCTTGATTGTATTGAATATAGTTTTTAAACTGTTCTTTTTGAACATCGTTTCCTAATAATTCCTTCATATTTTTTTCCGAACATACTAAGTAAAACACTTTATAATTATTGATTTTAAGAAATCAAATTAAAACGGTAATTAGAATACAAAAATTTGTATTTTTCAAATTTCAGAATATACTTTATTTAGGTTTTAAATTCTTATCTTTTTATGAATGAAAAAATTAGAAAGTAATAATTGAGGAAAAGAAAAAAAAGATTACATCAAAGAAGCATTAGAATACACAGGTAAAGAACTTTCTCAACTTCAAAGGTCCGCATTTGTTGAAAGAGTTTCAGCTAATAGTTGGAATTATAAATTTGATGCAGTAAAAACTTATCTTGATGGAATCAGAGATGATTATAGTTACTTAAATCTTAGTAAAAATAAAACTACTACAGTTATGGCAACTCAAATTGCACTCTATAAAGCATGATATATGGGAGTTGGTTTCATCGATGCAAAATGGGGACCTCAAACCATGGGATGTATTAAAAAATTCCAAAGAGAAAATAATTTACCAATTTCATGATACCTAACAAAAAGAACAGTTGATAAACTTCTTAAAGTTGCTGCAGAAAGACAATGATTAACCCCTGAAACAAAAGGTCAAAAAAAGCAAGAAGTAAAAAAACCAGATAAACAACCTAAGAAACCCATTCCAAAGAAAAAGTCGCCAATACAACCAACAATTGATAAAAAGCCAGAACAAACTGAATTATTATCTCAAACAGATACAACAAAACTTAAAAACGCCATTAGAGAAATATGAAACTTCAACAATATTGAACGTAGATTTATCATTAACAGTAATAAAGAAGTTACTAGATGAGGTAAGAAATATATTAATATTTTATGAGTAGAATATGAAGAATATCCATCAGGTCTTTCTACAATAGATAACAGCACTTCAAAAAACTGGTATCATAATGGTTGAGATTATTTTATCTTTTGAAAGTACATCGATTGAAAATGCTATGATGGCGTTAAAGTTTCTTGGGATTGAGAAAACATTATAGAAAAAGGTGAATTTAATACACTAATGGATGATACTATTGAGAAATGAGAAAGAATTTACGAAAACTGAAAAATCGAAAAATGAGACTTTAATTCTGATGCAGACTGAGCATTAAAATCATGAACCGTTACTCAAAACGGTAAGATTACTACTTTTACTGAAGTGTAATAAATTTAATGAAAATTAGTAAAAAGGATAAGATAAATGATTCTATACAAAAATCCAGAAGGAGAACGCTCAACCTTTGTTTTATTGGTTGAGTTATGTGTTATATTATGACAATTTTAGCTGATTACATTATAGAATTAACTTGAGAATATCTTGGAGCTACAGAAACGTTTTGTGTAAAGTTATGCATTTGATTTCTCTGCACTTGGATATGATTAAAAGAAATAGAAAATATGGATTTAAGTAATGGTAGTACTTTTAATCCTGAAGAATAAGGACTGAATAATCAGTCTTTTTTTATCCTAATTTTTTTAGAAAATCTTGTTGAACTGAACGGTTCTTTTTTTCTTCTCTAATTGTTAGATAGCTCTTTCTTATTAATTCTCTAATATCTTCATAATAAAGGAGCCTCAATACTTCTTGAATATTAGCCCATTTATATATTCAAATATATCATTCTCCATCAATTAATTTTATTTGATCTGGATCTCATTCATATTTCATCAAAAAATATGTTACATCTTTATCTAGATGTCATTTTTTTGTTTCAGAACTTCTCAATGATGTCATTCCAATTTTTTGTCTTAATCTCAACATATTTTTAGGAATTCAACACTCTTCTGATACTTCTCTTATTGCAGCCTCCTCTACCTTTTCACCTATCTGGATCTTTCATTTAGGAGCCACCCACTCAATCTTTCCTGAAAGAGCATGTCTTTTAATAAGGAGGTATCTTGGTTCTCATTCTTTATCTAAATAATAGATTATTCATCCAGCACTTTGTACAATATCTGTCATTAATTCTTATATATAATTAAATTTTTATTATGCCAAGTTATTCCCTGTAATTCTTTGGAACATTCTTTTGGCTCGCAAATCCACACCACTATCTCATTCCTTTACTTCCATATCTTTTTCCATTGATAATGCAGCTTTAGCTCTGTTCTCATTAGCGTTTTTATCATGATCTGGCAAAAGCTCTTGAACTTGTTGTGCCAATATTTCTTCTCTAAAATTTCATAATACCTGTTTTCATCTCTTTTTTACATCAGAAATTTCGTTTTGTAACTCTTCAAAATTTTTCTCAATTTCTTTCTTTTTCTTTTCAAATAATTTCTCATTTTCTGCATCTAATCAATCAATTTTTGATTCTAATGATGCTAATAAATTCTCAAAATTTGAAAGCTTTTTCTCTATTTTTTTTGATTCATCCGTAGATTCTTTCCCCTTCAATGCTATTTGATCTTTTAATACTTTTAATTCCTGGAGTTTAACAAACAACAATTCCTTTTCGATTTTAGCTATTTCTTGATTAAGTTTTCATAGTTCATCTTTTTTTTCTGTTTCCTTTTCTCATTTCAAAATTTGAGCTTTTAAATCACTTAGCTTTTTAAGTTGTTTTTCTAAAAACTCTTTTCTCTCATTCAAATTTTCGTTTCAAGATTTCTCTATCATTTACCTGTATCCTATAAAGATTCTAAAACTTTTTTAAGAATAGCTATATTCTTTTTATAATTAACTCTTAACGGTCAAACGATTGAAACAACAGCATCATAACCATCAAGATTTACTTTTACATATACACATGAGATTAATGTATCTGCATCATTTACGAATGTATAATACACGTCTCAATTCTTTAATATCTTTTTATCAATAAATGCAACTATTTTCTTTTCTTCTATAAAACGAATAATTGTTCTTGTTGCAGAATATTCATCAATCATATCATCACGTAGAAGATTATTGATACCCAAGTAATAATATTCATCGTTTCTAATAAATCCAACAACCACACCATCAGATACCTCTCATAAAGCTTCTACTAAACTTTTCAATCATTTTCTAGCAGAATCAAGTTGAATATCTACTTCTTCAGGTTTTTGAGCTAAAGCAGTATCGATATAAGCAGAAAGTCCTTGTAAAGTAGGCATTCTTCAAGATGAATTGTATGGCTGATAAACCATTCACTGCTTCTCTAAAGCATTAAGATATTTTCTTAATGTTGAAGGCGCATAATCAACTGCTTCTAATGAGTTGAGAAATTTAGATCAAACAGGTTCTCATTTATCCAAATAGCAATCGATCACCGTATCCAAGAGAGCGAGCAATTTTTTGTTTTCTTGCATGTGTATCTATAAAGCTAAAAGGTTATCTATTTAATATATCGAATAATGCATCGCTTGAAGATTCATATTTTTTCCCGGTAAGAACAAGATTCCAAATTCTATAAAAGAAACTCTTTGTTATCATTCTTGCACCCAATATCATAACAATTGTTCAATTAGTAACTGGTATACAAAAAAGTATTACTCCTAAGATTACTATTACTATTCCTAAAGGCCGTCTAATACATGAAGGGATAGTATCTATTATATGTAATTTTTCAAATATTCGACTTCTAAGTATATTCAATTTATGAACAATTATCTTCTGTCCATTTATAAGCACCATTTATCGTTTTCAATATAGCTGTTAAACTATGTTGTAGTATAGTAAAAATTAAGCATTTTTTCAAGAGAAAGAATAAGTGTAAAATAATCAAAAAAAGCAAAAAAACCTCACAACTTTTGCTTTCTCTATTTACCCTAGTTTATACTACCAAGTCACCTAATTTAGTAGCATTTCTGTTATATAAGGAATAATAGAACTATTTTTCTATTCCTGAAGCAATTCTTTTTCAATTCTTTTTCAATTCTTTTTCAATTCTTTTTCAATTTTTTTTCTGTCTTCATATTCCATTCTAGTAATTCATTTAATTTCCTTGACTTATTTAGGCAAATCACCATATTCTTCAGTACGTTTTAATAAAATTTGTGTATCATGGATTTCTCTTCAATATTAGAAGATGCAAAAACAACTATCTCAAACTTTAAAGATAATAATCCAGATTGAGTTGTTGTAATTTGGTGAGCAACTGCTACTGGTAAAAGTAGATTATCTGTAGAATTATCTGATTTTTTTGATATGGAAGTAATTTCTAGCGACAGCAGACAAATCTTCAGGGAAATGGATATAGGTACAGATAAAATTAGTAAAGAAATAAGAGAAAAAATACCCCATCATCAAATTGATATTGTAAATCCTGATCAGACTTATACTGCTTGAGAATGGAAAGATGATGTGGATAAAGAAGTTGATGATATTCTATCTAGATGAAAATTTCCTTTTATCGTTTGATGAACAGGGTTATATATAGATACTATCTATAAAAATTTTTCTATGCCAGAATGTGCTCCTGATTATACTTTAAGAGATGAATTAGAAAAAAAAGAAGAAAAAGAACCTTGATATGTACATAGAGAACTTACAAAAATTGATCCAGAAGAAGCTGCTAAACTTCATCCTAATTCTACAAGATACATTATTAGAGCATTAGAAATCTATTATAAAACTTGAAAGACTAAAACTGAAGGATATATCCAGCAACCTGTTCGTCATCCATTATTGATGCTCTGACTTTGGAGAGATAAAGAAAGTACCAATCAGCTTATTAATGCCAGGATAAAAGAGATGTTTAAAGCATGATTAGTTGATGAGGTTGATTGATTATTAAAAAAATGATATTCTCCTAGTCTGCAATCAATGCAAGGTATTGGATATAAGGAGGTCGTTAAATATCTTCAATGAGAATATAATTACGACAAAATGGAAGAGCTCCTAAAAAGGGATACCCATCATCTCGCAAAAAAACAAAGAACTTGGTTTAGAAGATATATTGCTGAGGGAATTCAAACTCCTAAAGCTTGAGTTACTTACAAAGTGTGGGATTTATAATTATTTTGAAAAAACTACTTTCACATTTGCATCTCATAACGCTTCTAAGTTTTTGATATGTCCTATTTTTGTATAAGAATAAGATGTAGAGAATGATTTATAAAAAATAACGATGCAATCACTTCAATAAAGCATTATATCTCATGTTTCTATCTTCTCCGGAACTTTTGAATTCGTTGGAAGATTTCATACCTGAAGATAGACATATTTTTCATTTCAATTTAGCTCTTCCATCAGGAACTCTGCGGGGACATCCATAAAATAATTTTTATAAAATGCCTGAGCTGTTTCATTATTTTCTAGTTCTGCTACATATTTTTTCCCATCAATTGTTACTGAAATATTTTTAATTATTTCTTCTTGTTCCATTCCTTTGTCTCGTTCATCTAAAGCTTGTTTTAAAAGTTGTTCTGTTTCTTGAAGATTTTCATCTTCGGGAGTTTCATCTCAATAATCGTTTTCAATTACTCAATACATTGGATAATCTTCTTCTAATACTGGCGAATTCTCAGGTTCCTCTTTTTCAACTATTTCTTCATTTTCTTCCGGACTTATTTCATCTTCTCAAGTAAAAATATCTGTTTCTACAGTTTCTGATTCAAAAACATTTTCTTGCATGTTACCTGTTATTTCTTCACTCACACTTTCATTATCTTTAATATGATCTATTTTTAATAACCACCATATTCATACGGCAACTATCAGAATTATTGCTCCTATAATACTTCACTTTTTCATATTTTGTAAGTAAAAATAAAAAAACTTATCTGTTAGATTTGATAAGTTTTTAAGATATTTTCAATTGATTCTTGAAGTCCCTTCAGGTCTCAATTATTTTGGATTTCTACATCAGCTAGCTTTTGACAAGCTTTAATATTTCATTTATTAGGATCTGTATTTTCAGCTTCTAAATCTTCTTGTTCTTTAAATTTTTCAAAACTTATATGATCTTTTTCTGAATTTCTTTCTATTGCTCTTTTATATCTTAATTCTTGATCTGCATCAATTGAAAGAAGTATAAAGTTCTCTTTATCTCTCAATAATTCTACTTCTCAAACAGTACGCACTGATTCAATAATAGCATTTTTTCAGTTTTTCTCTGCTTGATTATAAAGTTCTGAGATGAGATAACTTGGTCAGTATTGAGCTCTTAGGGAATCTGCCAATTCTCTCATAGTATCTCTATTAATTTCTTTATTTTGAGATTTTAGGATTTCAGTAAGATATCAGCTTGCTGAATAATGAAGAAATCATAGCTTGTTAACGAAGTAATCAACAACTGTTCATTTCCCAGCTGCAGCTGGTCATGTAATTCAAATAATTTTCATGATATAATAATTAAGGATTAAGGATATCTTTTAATTTCTTTAGTGCTCTTGATATTCTTTGTCTTATAGTATCTTGAGATATTAATAATTGTTCTTCAATTTCAGAATATGATTTATCTTCTATAAATCTAAGAAAAACTATTTCTCTACTTAATGAATCTAATTCTTGCATAGCTTCTTTAATTTGATCTAATTCAAAATCTTGTTGAAGAAACGCATTAAAATCTTCATCATCAACTAATGTATCTTCAAATTTTTCTGAATCTTCATCATCTGTATCAAGTTCAGTAAAAGGAAGATCCTTATGCTTCTTAAAATAATCTTTTACTGTATTCTTAAAAATTGCCCACGTATATGCAGAGAATGATTGTTCTATGTCATACTTAGTAACTGCCGTCCAGAATTTTACATAAAAATCAGCAATAATATCTTCTGAATCTTCTTGAGAAAGGAAGAAATTACTTTTTAAGTAACGGAAAAAAATATCAACTGTTTGCAAATAAAAAGTATTAAATGCTCAGCTGTCTTGTTGAATTAATAATAATAAAAACGCTTCATCAAATTGAATAATCGTCATGCAACGTTGACAGTATAAAGTCGATAAGGTAAAAGTTATCTTTCTGAGATACGATAAAATTTCCCTATCTGTGACAAAATTTTATTAATACATTCTTTTTAGTACTACTACATGTTCTTTTTCATCTTTGAACATCTCTGATTTTATTCCTCCTACACATCATAGAACATGGTCTGGATTTTTGGTATCACCTGTTGGAAGTCCTGCGTTACCTGTTTTATTAACATCAACCGCTTCTCCACCTTCAAGTATTTCACACATACATACTCCACAAAATCATGCACCACAAGATTTTAAAATTTCTATTCCGTGCATTGCAGCCATTTCACAGAGATTTTTTTCATCTTCAGCCTCAAAAGAACCGATTTCAGCTCCTGTTGGATCCTGGATTTTTACTAATACGCTCATATTCTTTCCTTAGGAATAAAAATAATATGTATAGTTTAGGAAATTGGTTTTTATTATCAAGATTTTTAGATTAGAAAAAGAACTGCAATCATAATCACAGTCCTTTCTTCTTTTAGGAATTAGTTCAAATTCTTGAGCATGTTTCTGACGTATTTTATCTCATCGTCAATATAGTATGAAAGGTTATAGTTCCCTCCACAGATGAACTGAGTCCGCAAAGACTCACTTCTTCCTAAGAGGACATTCAGCTGGTGCATCAGTTCTCTTAGCCGTTGAACTTTCTTCTCCTTTGCTGCTTCAGTAATCTGAGAGCACACATTTTCAAAGTGAGATTCTATACGATTTAGCATCTCACACGGGTTCATTTTAAATACTTTTTTCATAAGAGCATTTGTTTTTTTTAGGTTTTACAATTTTTTATTGCAATGTCTACTTATATCCTTATCCTTTGCGAATACAAGACCAATATATTATTATTTCATTTATTTAAAGGATGTCATTATGAAATTAAAACTTTTCAACACTCTTACTCGTGAAAAAGAAGAATTCATTCCTCTTATGGAGGATCCTAATTACAAATGAGAAAAAAAGGATTTTGTTGGAATGTATTCATGTTGACCTACAGTATATTATATCCCACATATCGGAAACCTAAGGGCATCTTTTACTGCTGATCTTATTAGAAATACTCTAAAATATTTTTGATATCCTGTAAAGGCAGTTATGAATATCACAGATGTTTGACACCTTGTTTCTGATGCTGATGATTGAGAAGACAAGCTAGAAAAATGAGCTAAAAGAGACTGAATATCTGCATGGGATGTTGCTAAAAAATATGAAGCCATTTTCAGAGATTGATTAAAAGATATGCATATTGATGAATTTGATGTAATGCCAAGGGCTACTGAGCATATACAAGAACAAATTAACCTTGTAAAACTTTTGGAAGAGAAATGATATACTTATGAAGTTCCTTGAGATGGAATTTATATGGATACAAGCAAGGTTGAAGACTATGGAAAACTTATGTGACCTAATTATAAAAAACGTTTAGAAGATCTTAGAGCTTGAGAAAGAGTTGATATGAAATGAAAAAAGAATCCTACTGATTTTGCTCTATGGAAATTCTCTATGGAAAAATGAAAAAGAGATATGGAATGGGATTCCCCTTGGTGAATTTGATTCCCTGGATGGCATATTGAATGTAGTGCTATGTCTTCTAAATATTTAGGAGAACAGTTCGACATTCACCATTGAGGTGCTGATCATATCACTATTCATCACCCAAATGAAATCGCTCAAGCAGAATGTGGATTCTGAAAGAAACCTTGGGTAAAATATTGGATTCATAACGAATTCTTACAAGTTGACTGAGGTAAGATGAGTAAGTCTTTAAATAATTTTTATTCACTTGAAGACATAAAAGCTAAGTGATACGATCCTTTAGATCTTAGATATTTCTATTTTAAAGCACAATATTGAAATTTTCAAAACTTTACATGGGATGCTTTAGAACAATCTAAAAATGAAAGGAAATGATTAATTAAAAAAATTGCTAATATTCAATCTAATCAAGAAAAAGGTAATTGAGAGAATTGGAAAGAGCAATTTGATGAAGCCTTAGCTGATAATATCAATACTCCTAAACTTCTTTCTGTACTTCACACCGCTGTAGCAAAATGAGGAATTGAAGCTATTGATGCCATTAAACAAGTTGAAGAAATAATTCTTAAGATTTGATTATTTGATTCTATAGAAGAAAATATTGCTGAAGTTCCAGCTGAAATTATTGCTTTAGCTGAGCAGAGAAAACAAGCAAAGGCTGATAAGAATTATGCTTTAGCTGATGAACTTAGATGAAAGATTCAGGAAGCTTGATGGACAATAAAAGACAACAAAGATGGTTATGAACTTCTTCAAGCCTAATTTTACATCAATATATTTAATGAAAAAATATATCTTATATTTTTCTATCTTTTCACTTATTGTTCTTTCATGATGTTGAGAGACAGAACAGCCACAAAGTTGAACTTGAGAAATAATATCTGGTTGAATGTGGGATTCCCTTATACAAGAATACTCTGAAGATATGGACACACCTGCTCCAGAAGAGAACGTTGAAACTACAGAAAAAACAGAGAATGTGGAGGATACTAGCAATACAGGTAATAATTCTCAACAGACTTCTGAAGTCTCAACTTGAAACACTGTAGAAAATGGAAGCTGAGAAAATACACCTGCACCTGCTCGTAGAACTCAATCATGGTTTTGAGTAGAAGAATGTAATAGAATTATTGATTTCAATCTTTGTATTATTTCAAAAGCACCTATTGAAAATCAAGAAGCAATGAAAGAAAGCCTACAAAAAGCTGTTGAACCTTGGAAAATTTTAGCAAATGCTCAACTTCGTGAAGTATGTCAAAAAACAATTGAAAAAACCACTTTTAAAGAAGTGGTTAATCACTATGAAGCATTAGAAAATTGATGCAAATATTAATTCGGAAGTTGGTTTTTTAATATATAAGCATAGAGTTTTGAAAATCAAAGCTCTGCTTTTAGTAATTCTTCTTGTCTATCTCTGCTAATTGCCACAAAATGAAGAGGTGGTAAATCGATTCAAAAAATATCTTTTACGTATCAATTAAATGCTCTTTCAGCTATTTCCATAATATCCTTATCTGTAGGATCTGTTATTCCAATATTTATTAATGATTCTCTTGATTTTCATATTCGGAAATCAACTCCTCAAGTAGATGAAAAGATTTCATTAAGTTCTTGTGCATATGCTTGAGTAACTTTTTCGTTTTCCTTTTCTTTTTCTAAAAATCATTCTAAAAGTAAATTCTCATTCTCTATTTCATCTAGTTCTTCCTCAGTAAGTCACATCATTAATTTTGCATGAAGTTTTGCTCTCATCCAGCACTGTTTTTCTATTGTAGTATAAATATCTAATAATTTAGAGAATCCATCGATAGTTGATAAATCTAATTTATTAATTTCTCTATTTAGAAATTCTGTTTTAAAATATTTCATTTTTTGTAGAAGAGCTTCAGATGTTTCATTTTGATAATCTTCACTAAAATTATTCGTCATTGTTTTAGAAAAAACAAAAATTGCTTGTTCTAACTCTCAATCTACTGAAACATTAACTATTTTATTATTCCCCTTTCGTAAATTTGAAAAAATATCAAAAAGTTGAGCAACAGCTTGCTGTCAATCTATTGTTTCAAAAATCTCCCTTCTTGTTTCATCTATTGTCTCATAAGGGGCTTCTAATCGATCATACTCTTTTTCTTTATATTCTTTCATCAAAAAAAATACTACAAATAAAATGTTAAGGTTTTTTGTTTTTGTAGTACTTTTATTTTTATTATAAGTTATCAAGAATTTCTTGAATTACTTTATTATCTGGAAACTTTTTACGAAGCATTGTTATCATTTCCTCAGATAAAACGAAGATGTTATACTTTTTAACTAAGCTATTTCAACTTTTTATTGACATTTTATATAAACCTGATTTATTTCAGACAACAAGAACATCTCTTCATGTTCAAATATAAGATATTCTATTAGCAGATACACTCAATCCTGTTGTTGTAACTATTGATAAATCATCCTTTAAAAATGCATCTATACCTTCTTTTTTGGGGGTAACAGTTAATTTTGTAGATGCTCCTTGTTTAAATACTGTTGTTCATAATTGTAGTTTTAAATCAGATACTGAAAGATAATCAGATTCTCTTATTTGCACTTCTGAATTACGTTCAGCTAAAAAGATTGCTCAATCTGTTTCTAAGAATAGAATTGGATCTAAGGTATTTTCCCTAACTTTTTCCCAACATTTTCACTCATTAACTTTATCAGTAAGAGAGTCATCACATCAACTTGGAAAATAAGGGTGTTTTCATTCAGATATATCAATTTGGAAATGCACATGGATTCCTGTTGCATTTCATGATTTTCACATTTTAGCAATAAGATCTCATTCTTTTACTTGCTCTCAAACTTTTACAAGTATTTCATCGAGATGCGCATAAACACTTCGTAAAATTGATCATCAGACTGTATGTTTAATAACAATTGTTTTTCACCAATCTCATTTTTCCTCAGCTTCTACTACTTCACCGTCTCACATTGCTGTAATAGGAGTTCACAATGTGCTTGCTATATCAACCCCCTGATGTGATCAGAATCAGAAATCCCGTCAATCATAATAAGTTCATCACCACATTACTGTATAGATAGAACGATAACGAGGAGAATTTTGATATGCTAAATAATTTGCTCATTCAATACGAGGGATATCTATTGTACAAGCTGCTCATGTCTGTTCACAAAAATTTCATGTTACTTGTTTTACTGGATATGACCATGCATTAGCAACTGATATAAAAGAAAATAAAGAAAACATAGTTACTAATAAAACGTTTTTCTTCATATTTTAAACAAAAGATTAAAAAAGCTGTTTTAGTATAATTTTTCGATTTTTAATGGCAAACGATTTTATTTATGCCTTATATATCCTACATATTCTGGTCCTGCATACGCTTTTTCAAAGAAATCAATTACTGGCAAAATTAATTTGTATGCGTTAAGAACTTCATCGTAGATTTTAGGTGATTTCAATTCTTCATCTGTAAAATGATGAGAGAAAGTCCAATCTTTATAATATGCAAGTTGATTAAGAATACTTTCTATTTTTTTAGAATCTGTATTAATACCGGATGTTCAAATATTCTCAGATATTCAATATTCTGCCAATAATGGACTTAAATTCTTTTTAATTTCTGGATTATTCTCAATCAAAGCTTTTAACCTTGCTGTTGTTTTATATTGATGATCTGCTTCATCAAGTTTAAAGTATTTATTAATTTTTTTGTCACTTAAAAAAGAATCTCGCTCATCATAATGCATTAATAAGTAAGCTCTTACCCTATTTTCATTTTGTTGTGATGGCCAATATACTCATGCAGTCACAAAACTTTTATCTCATGGCTGAAGATGAAAATAAAAACAAGGAGCCCAAGCTTTTTCCCCTCAAGAACAAAAATTAGCTCAAAAATTTTCCTTATATGGTTTCTTGTCTTGAGAGAAACGAATATCTTTATTAAACCTGTAAATACAATCTTTAGGTTTTTGTCCCTCTAAATCTGGGTTTATTTTTTGAAATTCTACGAGTAAAGATTCCACAAAATCACTAAATCTTTTTTTCTCTTGTTGATAAAGATCTCGGTAAGTGTGGACCCATTCTGTTGAATTATTTTTTTGCACTGCTGCTAAGAATTTAAGAGTTATTTCAAACATTCCTTAGTTTTTGAAAGGGATAAATTAAAATCTTTCTTGCTATAAAAGTAGAGTTTTAATACTAACGCTATTATAATAAAGATTATGAAGAATCGCTGACTTTTTGTACAGAATCCTATATATTCTAGCTGAGAATCTGCTCTAAAGTATTCTAAAAAGAATCTTATTATTGAATAATAAAGTAAAAAACTTGTCGAAAGTTGTCAAACTCTGTACTCTCATTTATTTACCATTCTAGCAAGCAATATTATTTGGGATACTAAGATTAATATTCATTCCAATATCATAGACAAGAAATTTGTGTTCACCCTTTGAATTTTATCTATTTGTGGATAAACATGAACAAGTCACAATGAATTGAAGAGTTGAGCTAATTGCGCTGGAATTTCCGTAATAGCAATTCAATATAATTCTTGATTTAAATAATTTCCTAATCTTCATAAAAGAATTCAAAATGGGACAAATACTAAAACGATATCAAAAAGAATTATTATATCTTTAAATGATACTTTTTTATAGAATAAGAAACTAAAAAGGCATATTACTACTCCTATTATTCCTCATATAAAAGACATTCATCATTTTCGAACTTCAAAAATTTCAGCTGGATGCGAAAAATAGTATCAATTTCCATAAATTAAGACGTGTCCTAGTCTTCATCCTAAAATAACTCATAATGCTATAATAAGAAGAAAATCTTCTAAACCTTCTGTTAAAAAATACTGCACTTTTGGATAATTCTTAAACCATTCTTTTTTTCCAACTCGAGAAAGCCGAAAATATCAAAGGATAAATGATATCGCATAAAAGATTCCGTATCGATAAATTGAAAATCAAAATATTGTAAATGCAACCATACTTATTTTTTACTCCTATTTAAAATTCTCTTTTGTGGCATGTGTTTCCTTTCCACTTTACTGGATTGGGCATTCCTTTTTATTGGTTTTGACAATGTTTTATGTTTAACATCTCTTAAAAGAGAAAGATTATAGCATAGTTCAGATAAAAGGTATAGATTATGCCAGCTAATTAATTTTTCTAATTGTAATCCTGGTTTTAGACGCTTAAAGTCTATTGATAATTGTATTCAATAATCCTTAGATCCTTTTCGTTGAGCTATATATTTTGAATACACAAAGTTTAGTTTTATTAATGCTAATCCTTTTAAATTATTAACTCTTTGAACCTTAGGAGAAAGAATAAAATCTTTTTGAACCTCATAATCCTCTTGTTTTATCAAAAGATTTGATGTTGTTCCATGATTGAGAACATTTCTTACAAATCTAATTGTTTGTTCAAAAGGGAAATATTGATCTTTTAATGTTTCTTTCAAAAAATTACGGAAAGTTTCATCATTTTCTATTAATTCTCTCATGATTGAGAATATTCCCTTAAATGAACTAACCTCCGTTAAATATCCATAAATATTCCTTTGTTTAGGATGGGTATGAATTGAACTTAATAGATTTTTTATTAATCACTCTTTTAGTGTAAAACTAGATTTCTCTCATGTTGGAATTGCTATACTCATAGCTAATTCAGATAAATCATTTGTTATTATTACTTGCTCCATAAACTTTCATAGAGAAAGAAAATGATAATATCCCTGTAGAAGTTTTAACATTCACTTACTTTTTCTAGATTAAAAAACTCTTACACTTATTGTAACATTATTTGTCGTTTGATTCTTTATAATACGCGATTTATATGATGCTCAATTAGCAAAATCTGATTCAAACACTCCTGCGTCAAATACATCCCCTCCGATTTCAAGGATTTCTGTATTTTTAGGAAAATAAATTATTTCTTGAGTCTCCCACCATCTAAGTGGCTCTCTTGGATCTGGATTTTCAGCTTGAAGTGCAAGGATAAAGCGTTCTCTACCGGACATTTCAACATTATATTTCTTTTCCAAATTATGCATAGAACTAAAATATGTTTTCGGTATATCGAATGAGTAGTTGATTGCTATTGTATAATATCATGACATCAAACCTTCGATATTTAACTTTCTATTTTCTGTTGAAAGAACCACCTTCCCTGAGACGTCTGAGACCTCTATTTCTTTCTTAATAAATCAATCTGATTTATTAAATGAGTTATTAATATTAAAGAAATACCAATAATTTGGATTATAAATTGTTGTTAAATCATATGCCTGCAGAAATCATCGTAAGTTATCTGAGACATTTGACAAATAAATATTAACAAATCCTTTATTTAACATCTCTTGTGTTGAATCTATTGTTGATTGAGCTAATGCCAATGCATTATCTTTCAAGTATTGCTCCAAATCTTTAATATAAAGTTCTTTTTTATTTGCCGCATCTTCTCATCTAATAAGATCAATATTTGCATTTACAAATTGCCATTCTCGAGCCTTTTCACGAAAAGATGGCATAAGATAGTTGATAAGTTCTGAATCTACAAAAACAACACCTTTGATATATTTTTCAAAAAGTTGTCACCATTTGTCAGGTTTAAATAGTTGTTCTTTTCTCTGTGGATCATAATCTGTAAAAAACACCTTTTCATATAGAGTTTTTAAGTTTTTTCAATCCAAGTCAGTAAATCAAAATTTATTTCCAGCAATAAATCCTGCTGTTTTTTCTGATAAGAATCATTGTGTCCATTCTGGCAGTGGTATACGTGTATTTGGAGCTACGAGATCTGGAAGGTATGAATCAACAATTTGCATATCAACAACATGTCATCATGAAAGAGAGATAAATGCAAATGATCAAAAGAATCATCCATTAGGACGCTTTTCATTACTATTTTGAAGTGGCACTAAGTAATTAAAACGTTGGTATTTTCATAGTAATTCAAAAATTTCTTCTCTCATAGGCCAAGCATCTGAAAGCATTTTTAATAATCTTCCATAATTTCAGAATCATAGTTTTGTTAAATATTCATCATGATCTTTTGCGTATGTCCACAACTCATTCAATTCAGCTTCTTTTGTTTGCAGAACATTATCTCATGAAAGGTAATCTTTTATAACATCATCAAGTACTAATAACTGGTTTGATACCTCTGGATCCAGTACCCAAAAATATTGTGCTATTTTATCTAAGTCATTAAAAATATCTATTTTGTGATTTGAAAAAAATCGATAGGTAACTCTTGCATATAATGAAAAAAATGAGAAGCTAACTACTGCTAAAGCTATAAAAGCAATAAACAAAACATGTCTTCCTTCCGATGGCTCCTGTTTCATAGATACCCATCAAAATTTCTTCATCATCGATTCTCTGATTAAATATTTTAGTTTACTATAGGATTGTTGAATAAAAAATCAATCGGGAAACTTTATAATTTATTCATGTTGAAAAAATGTTGAAATGTTGAAAAAATATTAGGTAATAACTACGATTTCCTCTTGATTTTTCTTTTGTGTTTTTTATAAAGATTATTGTCAATTTTATCTAATACGAAGAAAATCATGCCAGAGAACATTAATTTACCTCCTCATAATATTGAAGCAGAAAAGGGGGTTATAAGTTGAGTATTATTAGATAATGAAGTTATGTGGGTTTATGAAGGAGATAAGCTTAGCCACAAAGATTTTTATCAAAAAGAACATGGTTTTATATATGAGGCAATCCAACAATTATGGAGCAATAGGAAAACTATAGATCCTGTTACTCTTTCTGATCAATTAGATAAAAATGGAAATCTTGATGTTATTTGAGGTACTGATTATCTTTACGAACTTTCTACTTTTTTATTTTCGACACAACCTTGTGCTGAATATAGTAAAATTGTTAGAGAAAAATCCCTTTTAAGACAAGTCTTAAAGGTTTGTCATAGTATCAGTTGAGATGTTTACGAACAAAAGGATACTCTTGAAATTTTTGATTCTATAGAAAAAAGAATATATGATTTAACCCAGAATCAAACTGGAGATTCAATTCTTAAAATCTCAGAAATTTTAGAATGAAGAATTGAAACTTATATGAAAGTTGTTGATAATCCAGAAGAATTCAATAAGTGAAAAGTTAATTCATGATATCCTGGTATAGATGATATGCTTACATGATTTAAGCCTTGAGAACTCATCATTCTTGCTGCAAGACCAGCTATGGGTAAAACATCTTTTGCACTTAATGTATTAACAGATATTGCATTAAAACAAAAAAAGGCTGCAGTTATGATTTCTCTAGAAATGAGTTCTGAATCTATTGTTGATAGAATCATGTCTGAAGTTTCTTGAGTTCCTATGTATAAAATCAACAAATGAGATTTAAATAATGAAGATTTTGCTAAAATATGAGAAGCTACAGAAACTCTTTGAGAAGCAAAGATTTATATCGATGATAAATGAGCACTTAGCGTTCCAGAATTAAAATCTAAATTGAGAAAATTAAAAATAGAGAAATGAGGACTTGATATTGTTATTATTGATTATCTCCAGCTTATGCATGGAACAGTTTTTGCTTGAAACAGAGTTCAAGAAATTACAGAAATATCAAGATGATTAAAAGAATTAGCTAGAGAATTATGAGTTCCTATCATTGCCCTTTCTCAGCTCTCTCGTAAGGTTGAAGACAGAGTTGATAAGAAACCGCAACTTTCTGACTTAAGAGAATCATGATCAATCGAACAAGATGCAGATGCTGTTATTATGCTTCATAGAGAAGATTACTATGATCCTGATACTGATAGAAAATGAGCTACAGATGTTTGTATAAGAAAAAATAGAAACTGAGCTGTTTGAGAAGTTGAACTTCATTTCCAACCTGAAATTATGAGATTCACTCAACAAAAAGCAAATGCAGTACATGATGCAACATACTAAAAAATACCACAATTGTGGTATTTTTTTATCGATAATTATTTATTGGTTCATCATTTTTGAATTCTCATTCAAACATTCATCAATCTGAATATCTGATACAATGTCATTCTTTTTTTCAGTTAACAAATTCTCAGATGAAGATATAATCTTTTCAATCTTTAGTAATTACTTGATAACCTACATCCGTCTGATTTCATTTTATTTCTGGATATGGAATATCATTAATTATTAAGTATTTCTCTCACTCCTCTTCTATAAGGCAGTTAGAATCAAATAAGAATTTTCATTTTTCTCGTTTTCCCAAATTATTTATATTCATTCTCATTGCGTGAACTACTGCAGGAATTATTTTATTATTAAGATTTGAGCTGAGGTTCTTTTTTACTGTATTTAAAGCATTTGATATCGCTTTACGTTCGTATTCTCAAATAGTTTTTTCTTGTTCCATTTTTCACAATTAATATAAACAACAACGCTATTATATTAATTTTGGTTTTCTATATCAATTCAAAATAACAAGAAAAGACAACCTCATTTGGTTGTCTTTTTCAAGTAATCTGGATTGTTTGGGCACGTCCATTCTTTTACACCGAAGTCACGACAGACAGAGGGCCTATGTGCATAAATTGCACATGAACATTTCCCTTCTTCATCTTTATCAAGATACTCACAAGGAGGTGGTGTACATCCTCTAGGAGTATTTAACGTCTTAATTCCACTTTCTGTAAAATAGGAATAACCTTGATAAGCACGTTTTCGATCAAGTCTGTCAATAACTTGTTCAAACCTCACCTTTGTAAACTTCACATTTCGATCCCTTGTGACCTTTAAATCTCGTACCTCTTTATACTCTTCTCTTGTAAAAGAAGGTGTAGAATAGATACAACAATAGCCACACCTTAAACAGTTAAATGGTTCTTTCACAATTTTTGGTTGAGGATTCTTTTGAGTATTAACTTGCTTCTTTTTTTTCTTATTTTTACTCATAGTTTTATGTATTTGTTTGTTAATAATAATATACAGATTCAAAAAGCTAAAATAAAGACAAAAATAAAAAAACCTCAACGTAAGTTAAGGTCTTTCCTAAACACATAAGTGTTAGCGTACGGAACTAATATTTATCGCTTGGTTCAAGTAGACAGATACATTAGGCGCCTGCGGGATTCGAACCCGCGAACCAAGGTTTTGCAGACCCGTACAATAGACCACTCTGTCAAAGCGCCATATCATACAGTCTTTCTA
>Ga0247611_10003796_pt1 | contig 21881 bp, 21 predicted proteins | sample 177DNAGHGhighgp2_FD_192422 | JGI IMG/M metagenome (GOLD analysis project Ga0247611, IMG submission 192422) | Sheep rumen microbial communities from Palmerston North, Manawatu-Wanganui, New Zealand - 1770 DNA GHGhigh gp2 | ecosystem: Host-associated > Mammals > Digestive system > Stomach > Rumen... | reverse complement strand
ACGGCTTCGCGGTGCTGCTGAGCGGCCAAGTCGGCGACGCGGACGGCGTCGGCCATGGTGGCTTCTTCGCCGTTGTCTTTCACATAAGCGAATTCGGTGACGCCGGCACGGGCTTCGACGACGGCATCGGCCAAGACGCCGACGATGAGCTTGATGGAGCTGGTCGCGTCGTTATTGGTCGGGATCGGGAAGTCGATGCAATCCGGATCATCGTTGGTGTCGCAGAGCGCGAAGACGGGGATGTTGAGCTTGTGGGCTTCGGCGACGGCGTTCTTCTCAAGGCTCGGGTCGGCGAGGACAACGGCGTTGGGAACGCGGCGCATCTCTTTGATGCCGCCGAGGTTCTTGTCGAGTTTGGCGTATTCCTTCTTGAGAAGGGCGACTTCTTTCTTCGGGAGCTTATCCCAGGAGCCGTCGGCTTGCGCGGCGTCGAGGTCGCGGAGCCTCTTGATGCGCGAAGTGATCGTGCGGAAGTTGGTGAGGGTGCCACCCAACCAACGGTTGGTGATGAAGAAGGAGCCAGAGCGGACCGCTTCGTCGATGACGATTTGCTGGGCCTGGGCCTTCGTGCCGACGAAGAGCACTTTGCCGCCATTCTCGACGATGGTCTTCATCGCCTGGTAGGCAACGATGGTGCGCTCGACGGTCTTGTTGAGATCGATGATGTAGATCCCATTGCGGGCGCCGTAGATGAACTTGCCCATCTTGGGGTTCCAACGACGGGTCTGATGCCCGAAGTGGACGCCGGCCTCAAGGCACTTCCTCATCGTGATGATGGGGGCGTTGGGGTCGTGGAGGATTTCAGCCATGCTCGGCTCGGCGACTTCCTCCGCCGGGGCGGCCTCTACGACCGTCTCTTCTTTGATGATTTCGTCACTCATTTGGTGACCTCCATTTGTTTATGCCTCCCTCGTTTCGAACAACTGACCACCTACCCGATTTTTAAGCCTGTTTCGGCCCGGGAGGAACGAGGCGTTGAATCCACGGGGTGCGTATTGCCGTCGAAAGACAGCGCGGAAAGTATACTCTCGCGCCTTATAGGCACGCAAGGACTAATTTCGTCGGCTTATTCGTCGGCCTTTTTGCCGCTTCTTTTGGGGAAGGCGGACTCGTATTGGGCCTTCATGTCCTTTTGGGTGAGATGGGTATAGACCTGGGTGGTGTTGATGCTTTCGTGGCCGAGCAATTCTTGGATCAGGCGGAGATCGGCCCCGTTTTCTAGAAGGTGGGTGGCGAAGCTATGGCGGAGCATGTGCGGATGGAGGTCGACGTAATGCCCGGTCTTCTCTTCTACGGAACGGAGGATGTATTCCAAACCGCGGACGGTCAAGGCTTTCCCTTGGGCGGACAAAAAGAAGGTTTTGGGGCGCCTCGTTCTATCATCGGATTTGTTGTGGGTTAGCAATTCCGGGCGGGATTCCGCGGCGTATTTGCGCATCCACTTCTCCGCGGAAGGGCCGAAAGGAACCATGCGGTATTTCTTCCCCTTGCCATAAATCCGGATCATCCGGTTGCGGTAATCGATGGAGGAAGGTTCGAAGGAAACAAGCTCGGAAGCCCGCATCCCCGAAGCGTAAAGCAACTCCAAAATCGCTTGGTCGCGAACCATCATCGGATCATCGCGTTTCGCGTTGTCTTCCAGGAGGCTTTTCACCTCGTTGGAGAAAAGAATCTGGGGATATTTGATCTCGCCTTTGGGGGAGGAGATGAAACGGAACGGATTCATCGGGTAGCGGTAGGAATCGTGTTCGTGGAGATAATCGTAATAGCTGCGGCAGGAGGAGAGGCGGCGTTGCATGGTGCGCTTGCTGACCTTCTTCCCCGACATCTCGAGGCTTAGGTAATTCACCAGGACCTGCTCATCGATCGCGTTATCTTCGATTCCTTGGTCTTGAAGGAACTGCAAGAACGTGCGGATATCCCGAAGATATCCTTCCACGGTATGGGAGGAATAACCCCGCGAGAAAAGCAGGTATTGGGAATAGGGAAGCAGGCGTTCATTGAATGAAGGGGTGCTCATTTGGCCATCTCCGCGATGAAACAATCCATCCCACGCAATGCGTTATCAATGCATTCCTGCCGATTTTCTTTCTTGGCGCCGGGGATCAGGGCCCAGTTCGCGTTCATCGGGGCGAAATGCGCCGGATCGGCGTGGAGGAGATAGGAGATCAATCCCCCATGGATGGTTTCCCGAGGCACCTTTAGGAAGGGTTTGCCTTCAATCTTCCTGGCGCAGTGGATGGCGGCGATGATGCCCATCGCGGCGCTTTCGACATAGCCTTCCACCCCGGAAAGTTGCCCCGCGACGTAGACGTTGGATTTGTTTTTCAAAGAAAGATCATCATTCAAGGCTAACGGGGCGTTGATATAGGAATTCCGATGCATGAGGCCGAAGCGCAGAAATTCCGCGTTTTCTAATCCAGGGATCATGCGAAAGACGCGCTTCTGCTCAGGATAAGTTAGGTTGGTTTGGAAGCCGACGATGTTGTAATAATCCCCCAATTTGGTGTCCTGCCTTAACTGAACGACCGCGTAGGGTTTGGGGTGTTCTGGGGTTTCTAGCCCAAAGGGCTTCAATGGGCCATGGCGCAAAGTCTCCATGCCGCGGGAGGCGATGATCTCCACGGGGAGGCACCCTTCGAAATAATGGGTGTCGAACTCATGGAGGAGCGCCTTTTCCGCGGAGAGCAGTTCCTTGACGAAGGCGAAATACTCCTCCTTCTCCATCGGGCAGTTGATGTAAGAAGAATCGCCCTGCTCATAACGGCTTTTGAAATAGGCTTTGGAGAAATCGATCGAATCCTTTTTGACGATGGGCGCGGAGGCATCGAAGAAAGAAAGGTTCTTCTCTCCGACGACGCGGGAAATCTCATCTAGCAAATCCGGGCTCGTCAACGGCCCTGTGCATAGAATGCAAGGAGCGTCATCCGGCAGGGTTTTCACTTCTTCCCGATGGATATGCAAATTCGGAAAAGAGTTGAGAATTGCAGTAGTTTTCGCTGCGAAAAGCGCGCGATCGACGCCTAGCGCGTTGCCCGAAGGTACCTCGCTTTCCTTCGCGGATTCCATCATGATGGAACCCAATTTCGCCATCTCTTCCTTCAATAATCCGCAGGCGTTGTCGAGGCGTTTGGACTTCAAGGAATTGGAGCAGACGAGCTCCCCGAAATCGGTGGATTCATGGGCACCATCTTGATAGGTGGGGCGCGCTTCGAAAAGCTCGACCTCATAGCCGCGTTTCAGCAAATAATAGGCCGCCTCGCTCCCGGCGAGGCCGCCGCCGATGACGATGACTCTTTTCATCATCTTTTAATTATCGCCGCTTTTCTTGGTTTTGCTATCCACCCATTCAAAGTGGTGGCAATTCGGATAATTGGTGCAGCCTAAGAAGTCCCTACGTTTGTATTTTTTTACCACAAGATAGCCGTCCGCGCAGTCCGGGCATTTCCTGACATAGTCTTTTTCCGTGTAGTCCTTCTTCTCGGGTTTGGGTTTGGCGGAATCGCCTTTGAGATTCCTCGTGTAGTGGCAGGACGGGAAACGGGAACAACCGATGAACTTTTCGCCTTTTTTGGACTTTTTATAGACCAAAGGAGCGCCGCAATCGGGGCAATTCTCGCCCACGGGCTCGCTTTCCGCCTGTTCTTTTTGGACGTAATGGCAATGGGGGTAGCCGCTGCAACCGATGAACTTTTCGCCCTTACGGTTGCGCTTATATAGCAAAGGTTTCCCGCAAAGCGGGCAGTTCTCCCCGGTCAGCTGATCGGGGTCTTGGTACATCTGTTTTTTGGCTTCGTTATAGGTCTTTTCAAACGGAAGATAGAAATCATCCATCGTCTGAAGGAAGTCCTTCTTCCCCTCCGCAAGATTATCCAAGGTGGATTCCATGCCTGCGGTGTAATGGGTGTCGACGATGTCGGGGAAGTATTTCCGGAGGACGGCGATGCTCTTGACCCCAGTCTCCGTGGGGGTGAGGACGCCCTTGGTCGCGGTGACGTATTTCCGTTTGATGAGCGTGCTGATAGTGGTCGCGTAAGTCGACGGGCGGCCGATGCCGTTTTCTTCCATCGCCTTAACGATGGAGGCTTCGTTATAAGGCGGCTCGGGTTTGGTGAATTTCTGCTGGGGATTCACCGCGGAAATCCCATAGATCGCCCCTTCTTCCATCGGGGGAAGGGAGGCCTCTTCTTCGCCATCATCCATGAGGATGGAGAAACCTTTGAACAGGGTGCGGCTCCCTTTGATGGAGAACTGCATGCCATTGCCTTCTAAGACGACGGAGGTGCTTTCGATTTTCTTCGGGGCCATCACCGAAACCATCGCCCGGTTATAGATCAGGCGATAGATCTTGGTCTCGTCGGGGGTGAGAAATTGGGCGACGATCTCCGGGGTGCGGTGCGTCCCAGTGGGGCGGATGGCCTCGTGGGCGTCTTGGATGTTCTCGTTCTTCTTTCCCTGACGGAGGGTCCCGACGTATTCGGAGCCAAAGCGCTCTTCGATGAAGGGCTTGGCGTGCTTATTGAAGAAATTCGGGCTCAAACGGGTGGAGTCCGTACGCATATAGGTGATTAAACCAACGTGCTCGCCGGCGATGTTCTTGCCTTCGTATAAGCCTTGGGCAAGGGTCATGATGCGGGTATTCGAGAAATGGTATTTGGTATAGGCCTCCTGCTGGAGGGATGAGGTCGTAAGCGGCAATTTCGGGGCGATGCTCTTCGGGGTTTTGACGATGGAGGTCACCGTCAATTCTTGGGGGAATCTTGCCAAAATAGCGTCGACTTCCTCTTTAGAGGACGCTTTGAAAGGCTGCCCGTCCACCTTCGTCAAAGTGGCGGCATAGGGCTTGCCTCCAATGAGGACATTCACCTCGATGGTCCAATACTCTTCCGGAACGAACGCGTTGATCTTTTCCTGACGGTCGACGATCATCGCCAAAGTCGCGGATTGCACACGTCCGGCGGAGGGGATCTTCAGATTCTTCTGCAACAAAGAAGACACGCGGAAGCCAATGATGCGGTCTTCCATGCGGCGCGCTTCCTGAGCTTGGACGAGCCGTTGATCGATATGGAGGGGGTTCTTCATCGCCTCCTCGATCGCCGGGCGGGTAATTTCGTGGAAAAGCAAACGTGAGGTGGACTTTACCGGTAGGTGAAGGACCTCCGCCAAATGCCATGAAATGGCTTCCCCTTCCCTATCAGGGTCGGTCGCGAGGTAAACGGTTTCCGCCTTTTTGCACGCCTCACGGAGTTTGGCGACGATTTGGAACTTGTCCTTGGAGATCTCGTAATCGGGTTTGTAGCCGTTTTCGAGGTCGATGCCGAGCCCGCCTTTGCCGTGAGTCGAAAGATCGCGGATGTGCCCTTGGGAGGCCATGACCATAAAATCATCGCCCAAGTAGCGGGCGATCGTTTGGCATTTCTTTGGCGATTCGACGATGACAAGTTTCATAAAAACGCCCGAATGATAGGAGGGACTTTTTGGTAAGTCAAACCCTCTGCTCGGCCCTTTTCTATATATAAATAAAGAACTTATTTATCGTCTCCCCGAAAAAATTTTTACCGGAATAAACCACCTCGGAGCCAAGCGTTGTAGCCCATGATGTCCAATACGTCTTCCGGTTTCTCGACGAGGGCCGCGCCTTCCCGGATCAACCCGTTGCAGGAGCTCTCCTCGTCCGCACGGAAGGGGACGGCGCCGATATCGCGGCCTAACGCGGCGGCGAAGGCGGTGGTGATCATCGTGCCGCTATGCTCCTGAGCCTCAATGACGATGGTAACCTTCCCTAACGCGGCCAAAATCCGGTTCCTTAGCGGGAAATGCTGGGCGGTAGGCGGACATTCAAAAGGATATTCGCTTAATAGTAGCCCCGTTCTGGCGATCTCTTTCTGCAATTCTTCATTCGCCGATGGATAGAACTTATTGAGGCCGTTTCCTAAAACAGCGACCGCCTTTCCATAGGGCAAAGCCGCTTTTAGGCATTCGGAATCGATGCCCGCGGCCAAGCCGGAAACCACCGCGACTCCTTGTTTCGCCACCCCTTCCGCCAGTTCGCGCGCCATCTTACGCCCATAATCCCCGCATTTCCGCGCCCCAACGAAGGTGGCCGCGCGGTCTATATCCTTAATCAAATCAAGATTTCCTTGGTAATAAAGCACCCACGGGGGTTTGTATCCTTGGGAAAGGGATTGGGGATAATCCGGATCCCCTAACGTGACATAGCGGGTTGGAAGGGAGGCGGCAAAGGCCTCGATTTCCTCCGGGGTGGCAGATAACGGGGCGCGGCGATGGATGACGTCGTTGATGGCGTTCCAATCCGCTTGATACATTTCGTTTAGGTAGACAAGGACATCGCTGGATTTCATAAGTTCTCCTACCTTCTTTTACGCAGGAGAAAAGAAAAACGGCGAAAACCATTTTCTTAGTCGAAGACTAAAAAAGTTTTAATTGTTCTTTGTAAAAGGCCGCGACCGGCCTAAAAGATTTACGATGGATCCCCTCGATCGGCCCGTTTTTGGCGAGCTCTTCCATGTGGAGTTTGGTCCCATAGCCTTTATGGACGGAGAAATGGAATTGGGGGTACTGCTTTTCCAACTCTTCCATATAACGATCCCTGGTGACTTTGGCGAGGATCGAAGCGGCGGCGATATTCAAGCACTGCGCATCGCCTTTGATGATAGGAATAACGGGGGCTTTGAGATTCTTCAAAGGCATCGCGTCGGTCAAAATAAGCTGGAAATCGCATTGAATTTGGCTAAGCGCCTCTTTCATCGCCTTCTGCGTGGCCATGTAAATATTGAGCTCATCAATCTCCGCCGGAGTGGCGAAGGCGATGCCGTAACCCAAGGCGTTTTTCTTAATCTCCTCGAACAGGGCGTCGCGCTTTTTCGCGGTCAGCTTTTTGGAATCGTCGATGTCAGGATTCTGATAATCCTTAGGAAAAACGACCGCGGCGGCGCATACCGGGCCCGCCAAAGGGCCGCGGCCGGCCTCATCGACTCCCGCGATCGCGACGATGGTGTCGGAATAGTATTCCTTTTCCTTCTCAAGCATGGGGGATCTCCAAAGAGAATCTTCCGAGAATGCCGTCTTTGAATTCTTTGATCAACAGATAGGCCGCTTTTTCTTCCGAGGGACGCGCACCATCCAATAAACCCCGTTTTTCGGCGATGGCTTTCAAAATCTCATCGGAATCCTTGCCGCGGATATCTTCCATGCCAAACCGCGCCTTGAGGGCATCGGGGTATTCTTCTTTGAAATAGCCTAGAAGCGCCACCGCGAGTTCGTGGGTGGGCAAAACTTCTTCTTTCATCGAGCCGATCAACGCCAGGCGGATGGCTTGGGCGCCGTCAGGGTAATTCATCGGCAAAATCCCCGGGGTATCCAAGACGACGAAATCATCGTTTAAGCGAATCCACTGCTCCGCTCGGGTAACCCCCGCTTTATTGCCGACTTTGGCGATCTTCCGACCTCCGATGTTATTGATCAAAGTGCTCTTTCCGACATTAGGAATTCCAATGATCATGACCCGGATGGATTGAGGCTTCATTCCATAGCGAGTTTCCTTTTCCCGCTTCTTTTTGAGAATCGGTTCAGCGGCTTTGGAAAGGATGGTGACGAACCGATCCTTTTTAAGATTTCCGGCAATCGCAGGGATACCATTATCAGTAAAATGGGCTAACCAATCCGCGGTGATTTTTGGATCGGAAAAGTCTTCTTTCGATAAGAGGATTAAATGCGGTTTTGCGCCGATTAAGTTCTTTAAAAGAGGGTTTTGCGAGGATTTTGGCGCGCGACCATCAACCACTTCCACGACCAAATCGATGGACTTGATGTAGCGTTCCATCTGGTCGAGGGCCTTGGACATATGGCCCGGAAAGTAGTGAACGTTTTGCTGCGCCATATCAGTGCCTATCTAAGTGTTTATACTGCCACGGCCAACGGGTATAGCCTAGTTGGAACTCCGCTTCCGTGTTGTTTCCTTTTTTGACGAGTTTCCTCATTCCGGTCACCAAATATGCCTTGCCGACGATCCATTCTTTCTTCAATGGACCCTGGGATCTAGAATCGGTAGAATTGCCGCGGTTGTCCCCCATGACGAAATATTCATCTTCGTCCAAAACGGTGGGGCCACAAGACCCGATTCTCGCGTTATAGGAATTGACGCGGCTTTGGTAAGCGGAGTCGGATTCGTCCTTCCCACGGAAGATATAATCATCGACCTTCCAAAGTGGTTTTAGGTAATACGGGTCCCCTTCGGTCGGAGTGAGATAAGTCCAGCCGAAAGCGGCGTTGCCGTGGTTGGGGTCTTCATCCCCCACGTTGGAGAATTGGATGGTCTCCCCAGGCATACCGATAACCCTTTTGATCTTCGGGGCGATCCCGGGGGTGGTCTTCAAAACATAATTCCCTTTATCGTCCCGTAGATACTCGGAAGGATTCTCGGGGTCTCTCTGATAGTCCTCGGGATAATAGCAGACAACGATATCCAAACGCTTCAAGGAGGCGCGCCAATTGCCTTTGTTCCCGACTTTTGCGTATCCATAATCGACGATGCAGCCGATTCCGTTATTCAAATCGGGGCTGATCCAGTTCATCGTCTTTCCATTCGCGTCTTTGGCGTTGCCATTAAGCATCGGGTACATCGAAACCCCGCGAACGAAGAAAGGCTCGTTATAGGTGGTATTGATATAAATGAGGTTCGCGCAGACGAGGCAAGTGGAAACCAAAAGAAGCCCCACGACCGCATCGATGGCATAGCGCCACCAGCGGCGTTTCTTCTTCTCGGGTTGCGGTTCGCCGTGAAGCTTATTTTGCTCTTCTTTCTCTTCTTCGCTCATGGGCCGCCCTATTATAAGGGTTTCCTTCAAAAAAAGATAACGCACGCGCGCTAGGAAAGAAAAAGCCCCGCGATGGGCGGGGCTCGTCACTGATTCTAGATTAATCGGCTCAGTCGGCGCTCTTGATGCGAGCAGCTTTGCCGGAGAGTTTGCGCATGTAGGTGATCTTGTTGCGGCGGACCTTACCGTGCCTCAGCACTTCGATCTTGGCGATCGAGGGAGAGTTGACGGGGAAGGTGCGCTCGACACCAATCCCAGAGGAGATCTTGCGGACCGTGAAGGTCTCGGAGACTCCGCCTCCGCGGCGCATGATGACAACGCCTTCGAAGGCCTGGTTGCGTTCCTTTTTGTTCTCGATGATGCGGACGTACACGCGGACGGTGTCGCCGGAGGAGAACTCGGGGATATCCTGGCGAAGCTGACGGGCGGTGATTTCATTGACCAGTTTGCTGTTCATGATTCCTTGCTCCTTTCAGCTAATGGTTTCTCTTCAGGTTCATTCGCCCGTGACGAGGGCCAGCGGAGCCTGCGTAGCGCTTTTAGACGCGAGAGGAATAATACTCACCATAAAGGTGGGTGGCAAGTTTATTCTTTCAATCGGGGGAAGAAACTTTTATCTGCCGTTAAGCAAAATTGCTTGACACCTTATCCCTGGGCACGTATCGTATCGCTCGGTAAAGGAGTGAACATTATGTCCGTTAAAATCAGATTGACCCGCATCGGCCGCCACAAAGATCCGTTCTACCGCATCGTCGCCGCCGATTCCCGCCAGGCCCGCGATGGCCGCATCATCGAGCAAATCGGCACCTATGATCCCGCCAAGGGCATCGAGAAGGCCGAAATCAACGAAGAGCTCGCCATGAAGTGGCTCAAAGCCGGCGCCACCCCCTCGGATTCCGTCCGTGGCATGCTCTCCCGCAAGGGCATCATCGCCAAGTACAACGCTGAGAAAAAAGGTAAGAAGTAATGGAAAGGGATTACGCCGCCATCCTCCATCCCATCATCGATCCGCTCGTTCACAACCCTGAGGCCATCCTCATCCGTGAACTCCCGGGCTCGACCAAGAGGGATGTGACCATTCTTATCGTCAGCGATGATGACGACACTGCCCGCCTTATCGGCAAACGCGGCGCCGTTGCCAACGCCCTTCGCGAAGTTGTTGGGATCGCGACCAAGGCCGACGATACCAACCAACACATCCACCTGAAGTTCGAAAGCTTCAGCGATGAAGACAAAGAAGAGGACGACGGGAAGTAATTCCCGCCGTTTCTTTATATGGAACTGATTACCGTAGCCCATCTAGCCAAAATCTTCGGCCTCAAAGGCGAAATCCATGCGTTTTCCCTGACGGATTTCCCGGAAGAGAGGTTCAAAAAGGGAAAGGTTTTCCTTTTGCAGAACCCCAAAACCCTTGAAACCCAAGAGGTGACGCTTACCCAGTTCCGCGCTAAAGGGGATTCCCTAGTCTTGAAGTTCAAAGAATTCAATTCGGCCGAAGAGGCTTCTGCCATCCAAAACTTCGATTTAACTTTGAAAAAAGAGGATGCCCCCTTAAAAGAAGGCTATTACCGCTTGTCCGACCTAAAGGGCTGCAAAGCCCTGGACGAGGAAGGAAATCTTCTTGGCGAAGTCGTGGAAGTCACCAGCTACGCCCCCACCAAAAATCTCCGAATCAAAAAGGAGAATGGCAAGTGCTTCTATTGTCCGTTCATTGACGAATTCGTTAAGGATGTGAACATCGAAGCAAAAACCCTTGTGATCCATGTAATGGAGGGCTTGTTATGAACATCACCATCCTCACCTTGTTCCCGGAGATGTTCGAAGGGTTTCAGACCAACTCCATCATCAAACGCGCCCTTGGCAAAGGGGTGGCCACGATCAAGGTCGTGAACATCCGCGATTACACCAAGGATAAGTATGGGCGCACCGACACCCCGCCGATTGGCGGAGGCGCTGGATTAATTGAAAAATGTCAGCCCATCGTTGATGCCTTACGCGCCAACAAAAAGGAGAACAGCCACGTCGTTCTTCTCTCCCCCAGAGGCAAGACTTATGATCAAAAAACGGCCGAAGCCTATGCAAAACTAGATGATTTGGTTCTGATTTGCGGTCATTATGAGGGAATTGACGAACGCGTTAACGCCTATGTGGATGAGCTGATCTCCATCGGCGATTACGTTCTGACCGGCGGGGAAATCCCCGCGATGGGCATCGCGGATTCCGTCATCCGTTTGTTAGACGGCGCGATCACCAAAGAGTCCCTAACCGACGAGTCCTTCAATAATGGGGTCCTGGAGTATCCCCAATATACCGAGCCCTATGATTTTGAAGGGCAGCTCGTCCCCGACATCCTCTATTCCGGCAACCACACCGCGATTGAGAAATGGCGGAGGAAACAGGCGCTGCTCCTCACGAAGAAGCACCGTCCCGACCTCTTCAATAAATTGACGCTTTCTAAACAAGATTTGAAACTTCTTAAGGAAGCTGAGGAAGACCAGACCCCGAAGTGGGAATCCGACGCCTTGGAGAAGGGCCATAAATTTATCCATAAGAAGTAACCCGGAAACTCCGGGTTTTCTTTTTCGCTTTCCTGTTTCTAAAATAAGCCCAATGAGAATCGAGAACTCCTTCCTGCAGGCCGAAGTCTCCCCTGGCGGAGGCGTTTTGACTTCATTGAAGCTCTTCGGGAAAGAATTGATTCCCCTAGGAAACGAGAATCGCCTTTGCTTTCCCGTCATCGGAGAACCCGTTCCCTTGGTTTTGGACGAAGTCTCCTATTCGTTGCCTAGGAACGGTTTTCTCCAACACGAGGACCTGGATTTAAAAGAAGCGGCTTCGGAAAAGCTTGTTTTCTCTTCCTCAAAAGATCCCAAGCGGAAAGGCTTATATCCCTTTGATTACGATTTGGAACTCTCCTACGAATTAGAGGAAGACGTTTTGATCATTCGCGCCAAAATCGCCAATCGAGGTGAGAAAACCATGCCTTTTCAATTTGGATTCCATCATGAATTCACGGTCGATCTAGGAACGGCCACCTTCGATTTCAAGGAAACGGAAACCAATTTCGTCCCCATGGAAGGGGATTATGTTTCTCCGATTTCACAATTCTCCAAAGCCACCGACCAACCCATCACGGGCGAAGAACTCATCAAGGAAGGGCAGACGCTTATCATCGACGCGCCCCACCACTCGATTTCTCTCCATACCGGCACCGGCGTGCGCATCGAATTCCGTTACGCCTGCAATATCATCGCGATTTCGCAGCCCAACGCCCTTGCTTTATCCGTGGATCCTTGGTGGGGGCTCGCCCCAAGAGGCGAAGAGGAGGAGAACCCATTAGATAGGGAAACCTTCCTCAAACTTCCACCGAAAAGCGAACGCGTCTATGAGGCGCGGCTCCGCTTCAGCTTAGATTGAAAAACGGACCACTCGGCCCGCTTTTCTTTAGAACCTTCCGCCGCCGAAGCCTCCGGGAGGCATTTTCCCAGATTTTTGATATTGCTTCAGAAGCTTCATCTGTTCCTTCGATTTCTCGTATTGCCTTAACACACGATTGATGTCCGCGTTGGTTTTCCCGCAACCTTTCGCGATGCGGTTCTTATGCGAATAACGCAGGATTTCGGGGTGCTTTCTTTCGTAGGGAGTCATCGAATTGATGATCGCCTCGAAATCTTTCATGCTCTTGTCGATCTGCGCCTGCTGCTCATCGGTGATCGTCGGCATGCCGGGGATGAACTTCATGATGGATTTCATGCTTCCGAGCTTCTTCATCTGCTTCATCTGGCGGAGCATATCCTCCAAAGTGAAGTCGCCCTCCATCATCTTCCTGGCGTCTTTTTGGGCCTGTTTTTCATCAATGGCCTCTTTGGCTTTTTCAACGAGCGTGACGACGTCGCCCATACCGAGGATGCGGTCGGCCATGCGATCGGGATAGAAGATCTCGAATTCCGTTACGCGCTCCCCCGTACCAGCGAATTTGATGGGAAGACCCGTCAGATACTTAATGGAAAGCGCCGCGCCGCCACGGGCATCGCCGTCCAAACGGGACATGATGACGCCGGTGAGGTGCAGTTCTTTATTGAAGGCATTCGCAACGTTAACGGCATCCTGGCCAGCCGCTGCATCCACGAGGAGCAACGCTTCTTCTGGATGGATCTCGTGATTGACCTTACGGAGCTCCTCCATCAGGCCTTCGTCGATCTGCAGACGGCCCGCGGTGTCGAGAATCAATACGTCATATCCTTCCTTAAGGGCTTTTTCTTTTGCTTTCTTGCCGATTTCGACAGGATTGACCTTATCCCCCATAGAGAAGAAATCGGCGCCGGAATTTTTGACGACCGTTTCTAACTGATCGATGGCGCCGGGGCGGTAAATGTCTAGGGCGGCCACCAAGACGCGCTTGTTCTCCTTGTGGGTCATCAAATAGGCCAGCTTACCGGCGGTCGTGGTTTTACCGGTGCCTTGGAGACCTAGCAATAGGATGGAGGTCAAGCCATGGGTGTTGTAAGCGATGCCGGTTTGGTCGGCGCCCAAAAGGTCTTGGATCTCATCGTGGACGATTTTGACGACCATCTGAGACGGGTTGACTTTGGTGTAGACGTCTTGACCAAGCGCTTTTTCCTTAACGTCGTTAGTGAAGGCTTTGACGACTTTGAAATTCACGTCAGCCTCTAGCAAGGCGACGCGGATCTCCTTGAGCATGTCGTCCATGTTCTTCTCGGTCAGACGAGCATTGCCCGACATCTTTTTGAAGATGCGGGAGAACTTTTCCCCTAGTGATTCAAATGCCATTCTCTAGTTCCTCCAAGGCCGTCTCGTATAGCGCGGCCTTTTCTTCCGCGGGGAGCGATTTGCCTCGCTCCAAAAGGGCTGAAATTTCTTCTTTTTTGCGCAAAAGCCCGATTTTCGATTCGAATTCCTCTAATTTTGCGAGGGATTTCGAAAGCGTGTCGGATACCGATGCGCGGCTGACGTTTTCTTGCTCAGCGATCTCCGAAAGGCTTAAATCGCAACGATGATGCGCGTCCATGATCGCCGCCTGCTTTTCGGTGAGAAGCGCCTCATAACAATCTAGCAAAGCCAAAGCGCGCTCCTTTAGAAGAAGGGCCTCATTCATCTTCCTTCTCCCCCAGCAGCAAACCATAAAGGTACTTATCCAAATCGAATTCTTGCAGGTCTTCCATTTTTTCGCCTAAGCCGATGAAACGGACGGGCACGCCGATCTCGTCGCGGATGGAAAGGATGATCCCGCCTTTGGAGGTGCCGTCCATCTTGGTGATGACGATGCCGGTGAGCTCGGTGACTTCCTTGAATGCCTTGGCCTGAAGCACGCCGTTTTGCCCGGTGGTCGCATCGACGATGAGGAAAGACTCGTGCGGCGCGCCTTCAATCTCGCGGCCTAAGACGCGGTTGATCTTGCCGAGCTCCTGCATGAGGTTGGCTTTGGTCTGCAGACGGCCCGCAGTATCGACGATGACGAGGTCGATGTCGTTTTCCTTCGCGTATTTGGCCCCGTCAAAGGCCACGGAGGCCGGATCCCCGCCGGTCTTGCCGACGATGATCGGGCAATGGAGGCGATCGGCCCAGACTTGGAGTTGTTCCACCGCCCCGGCGCGGAACGTATCCCCGGCGACGAGGAGGACTTTCTTTCCTTTATGGATATAACGGTAGGCCAATTTGGCGATCGAGGTGGTTTTCCCGGCCCCATTGACGCCGCAGACAAGAAGGACCGTCGGCCCTTCGGAGGCGAAACGGATCTCGTTTTCAATCGATTCCCCTTTGGTCGCGTACCCGACGAACATATCGTCGACGAGCATCTCGTTGATCTTCTTCGGCTCGCTGACCTTCTGCTTTTCGGATTCATTCAAAAGGTTCTCAATCAATTTGAGGGACAATTCGACGCCGACGTCGGATTCGATGAGGATTTCCTCCAACTCTTCGAAATACTCGCCGTTGACGCGGTCATAACGCTTGGAAAGCTCGTCGAGGCGCGAGGCGAAATTCTTCCGGCTTTTCTCTAACCCTTTCTTATAGGCTTCGACGGAATTTGTTTCGGCGGGGGAGGCGGTTTCTTCCTTCTTTTTGCCGAATTTGGATTTCAAAAACGAAAAAAGGCCCATGGTCTTATGCTTCCTTTGGCTTCGCAAGCTTCTCTAAGGCGATGCGCGCGGCTTCCATTTCGGCCGCTTTCTTGTTATGCCCTTCGCCTCTTCCTAGTTCCATTCCGTCGAAAAAGACGCCGGAAATCACGTGCTTATCCTGCGCGGAGCCGGATTCTTCGATGACTTTGTATTGGATGCTGACCGCCCCATCGGCCTGCAGGATCTGCTGCAATTTGCTCTTGGGGTCGAGGACGATCTCCGCCCTCGCGATGCGATCGCGAAGGATGCCTTTTAGGAAGGAGACGACGAACTCCAATCCCTGGTCGAGGTAAAGCGCCCCGACGAAGGATTCGAATACGTCTTCCCGGATCGATTGGTCCAATTGCCCCAGGCTATCGCCGAGGTGGATATATTCGTCTAAGCCGAGCTCGGCGCAGAGCTCCGCTTCGGAAGAGGAGCGGACGAATTGGTTCTTAATCTGGGTGAGGCCGCCTTCGGTCATATCGGGATGAAGCGCGTAGCAAAGATCGGCGACCACCATGCCGATGACCGAATCCCCTAGGAACTCCAGCCGTTCATAATCCTCGTGGTTGGTTCCGTTATCGCTATTGCAGGAAGGATGAGTGAAGGCCAAGTCAAAAAGCCTCTCATCATGGGGGAGGATGCGGAAGCGGCGGTAAAGTTCTGAATAGGGGGAGGACATACCAGGGGGATTATACAATAGAAGCAAAGCTTAAGGGATATTTCCTAGTCCCGATTCACCTTCTCCAAATCGGTGAATAAGGCGCGGCATGCTTTCTTGCCCCGCTCCTTCAATAGCTTGGCTGCGTCATCGCGGGCGCATTCAAACATTCGGATGTCCTCAATAGGGTTCACATAGAGGAAATCGGGCAGGCCGCTTTGCTTGATCCCGGCGATGTCACCAGGGCCGCGCCGGCGAAGGTCTTCCTCGGCGATTTGGAAACCATCTTCGGTGGAAACGAGGACGTTGAGCTTATCTAATTCATCCTCGTCCCTCCCATCATAGACAAGCAGGCATTCCGCGGGTTCTCCGCTTCTGCCGATGCGGCCGCGGAGCTGATGGAGGGAGGACAAGGCGAAATGGGTCGGATCATAGATGACCATGAGATCGGCTTGCTTGACGTCGATGCCGACTTCGATGACCGAGGTGGAGATCAAAATAGGTGTTTTTCCCGAGCGGAACCGCTCCACGGCCTCTTCCTTTTCCTCCGGGGACATCTTCCCGTGAAGGAGGGAAACGAGGCCTGGGAAGCGTTTGGAATAGGACTCGTAAATCGCCAAAACGGAGGAGGATTTCTCTTCGGCGTTCTCAATCTGCGGGGCGACGATATAGACGCGGTGGTCGCTGCCGACGGATAAGGCGACCCGTTTCAACGTGGCGACGTTTTTAGGCGGGACGATGCGCGTGGTGACCTGACGCTTCTTCGAGGGGAATTCGTTCAAGGTGGATACGTCCAAATCCCCATATAGGGTCAAGGACAAGGTTCTGGGGATCGGGGTGGCAGACATCAAAAGCAAGTCGGCGTTCTCTCCCTTATCGACGAGGGTGGCGCGTTGGTTGACCCCGAACTTATGCTGCTCATCGATCAAGACGAGCCCAAGATTCGCGTATTGCACCTTCTTCGCGAATAAGGCGTGGGTGCCGACCACGATGTCCGCGGTGCCGTCTTCGATGTCCTCACGGACGTTGCGGTGCTCTTCGGGGCTTAGCGAACCGACCAATAGACGGACATGGATCCGTTCGCGTTCGAATAGGGTGCAAAGGCTTTCATAATGCTGCCTGGCCAAAGAATCGGTCGGGGCGAGGAAGGCACTCTGCTCCCCGCGGGTGAAATTCGCATACATGAGTAGCGCCGCGACCAAGGTCTTCCCCGTGCCGACGTCCCCTTGGAGAAGGCGGTACATCAAAGAAGGGGAATCCATATCCTCTAAGGCGTCGTTCACGGCTTTCTGCTGATCCTTGGTCAAAGGATAGGGAAGGGTGGTGAGGAAATTATCGAAGCGCTTCTTATCAATCGGGGCCCGGTTGGTCTTAGTGAGGGATTTATTCTCTAAACGGATCAATTGGTTCTTCAATGAGAAGAAAAGAGCTTCTTCGTATTTCAAAACGCGTTGGCCTTGCCTCACGTCCTCCGCGTTTTTGGGGAAATGGCATCTTTGCAACGCCTCGTAACGAGAAAGCAGGCGGTATTTCTCTTGGAATTCCGCGGGGATGCGGTCAAGGACCTTCCCTTCTTCCGCTTTCAGGCATTTGGCAATCAATTGACGGAACGCGTGCGGGGGATAATCCGCGGGCAGATGGTATTTGGGGATCAAGGCGTCCTCTTCTTTGACGCGCCCTTTTTTCTCGGTGATCAGGTTAAGCTTATGGCCCTTTTGGTCATAGGTGGCCTGCAGGGTAAATTCATCTTCGGTATTCAAAGCGTTAGAAAGATAAGGGCGGTTCCACGCCTCGACGAGATAATCCCTGCCATAGATATCACGGAAATAGAATTGGGCGACGGAGAGGTTTCCCCGGAAGCGCCTGACCTTGGGTTTTTCTAACACATGGCCGAGCAAGACGATCTTCTGCTTATCCTGAAGCTTCGCCAACGCCTCCTTAGGGGTATAAAGGAAAGAATCATACCGATAAGGAAGGTATTCGATCACCTTGGCGGCGCTATCCAACCCCATTTCATATAGGAGGTTCAGCAGTTGTTTCGAAGAGGTCATCTTCATGAGAAATATTGTAGCAAATCCCCAGCGGATTGAGGGAAATAAGCAAAAGAAAACGGGGCGTTTGGCCCCGTGTTTAGGTTTTGTTATTCTTCTACGCCGATTAGGAAGCTATAGACCGGCTGATCGCCGCGGCGGACGAGGATCTCCAGGTTGTCCCCGTATTTCGCGTTGAGGCGGTCGGTGGCCTCCTTCTCTTCCTCTTCGGAGACATCCGCGCCCACGAGGACGGTCATCATCGCCGAACGTTCCCGGACCAGGGATTCGCAAAGGTCATCCAAGGCCACGAGCTTATCCTTGACGCAGGAGACAATGTTCTTGTCCTTCATCGCCATGTAATAGTCTTTGGTGATGTGGACCCCATCGATGTCGGTGTCTTTGATCGCGTAGGTGACCGAGCCGGAACGGACGGTCTTCAACGCGGCCTTCATGTCTTCATAGACCTGCTCAGGCGTGTCTTCCGGATTGAAGTTCATCGCGGAGACCATGCCCTGGGGAATCGTCTTGGAAGGGACGACGCGGGCGTTGATTTCGCTTTCCTGCATGACTTCGCAAGCCTGGGAGGCCGCCATGACGATGTTGGAGTTATTGGGAAGGATCAGGACGTTCTTCGCGTGGGTGGATTTGATCGCTTTGACGAAATCCTCGGTGGAGGGGTTCATCGTTTGGCCGCCGGAGACGATGACGTCCGCACCTAGTTCGCGGAAGAGTTCGTCTAACCCCGCGCCGCTGCTGACGGCGATGAGGCCGAAGTCCTTCTCGATCCCGACTTCCTCTTCTTTCTCTTCGGGAAGCGGGGCGGGCTCGGAGGCGGGCTCTTTCTTATCGCGGTTAAGCGAGTTGTTCGCGTCATAGGCGGTGAGACCGTGTTCGATGTTATGGTGCTCTTCGGACATGTTCTCGATGGTGATCGAGACGAATTCGCCGAATTGCTGGGCGTAGTTGAGCATATTGCCCGGCGTGAGCGTATGCACGTGGACTTTCACGATGTCGTCGTCGCGGACGGTGACGAGGGATTTGCCGTGTTTGGAGAGATAACCGACGAAATTGCGCTCGATGAAGGCTTTCTTCCCATCGACGCCCGGTTTCCCTAGGCGGACGATGAACTGGGTGCAATAGCCATAGCCTTCTTCGTCTTCGGAAAGTTTCGCCCCGGCATAGAGGGAGCTATTGCTCTCCTGGGGGATGCCGCCGACGTCGGGGTTGCGGTCAATCACTTTGCCATGGACCGCGGAGGTCATGCCTTCGATGATCTTCACCAAACCGGCACCGCCGCTATCAACGACGCCGACTTCTTTTAAGACGGGGAGCAGATCGGGAGTATGCTCAAGCGAGACCTTGGCCTGCTCAAGGAAATAATCCATCGCGTCTTCGATGGAGGTCAAAGGGCGGACATATTCGGCCAAGGCGGCGGAAGCTTCGCGGATGACGGTGAGGATCGTGCCCTCGACCGGCTTCATGACGGCTTTATAAGCCACTTCCTTCGCGGAAAGGAAGGCGCCGGCCAAGTCTTGGGCGGTCAGGCTCTTCTTCCCTTCAAGATAGACGGAAAAGCCTTTGAAGATCTGGGAAGTAATAACGCCGGAGTTGCCGCGCGCGCCCATCAAAAGACCGCGGGAGAACCCATTGGCGAGGCTATAGAGATCTTCATCGTCCGGGCGGTTTTGGATTTCGCGGATGCCAGAGGACACCGTGAGGTTCATATTCATGCCCGTGTCGCCGTCGGGGACGGGGAAAACGTTGAGCTGATCGATTTCGGGGTAATGGTTATAGAGGTTGTTGCCACCGGAGATATACATCTTCTTCAGGGTGGCGGCTTTAAGTGATTTCATCTTAGGCGGCCTCCTTGATATCTTGGACGTATACGTTGACCGCGGCGAACTTCATCCCGAAGGTCTTCTCGAGGTCATATTTGACCTTCTTTTGGACTTCGGAACACACCTCGGGGAGCTTGACCCCATAGGCGCAGAGAAGGAAAACGTCGATCTCGTAACCCTTTTTCACTTTGCGGCACACGATCCCTTTGGCATATTCTTCGTTGCCCAAAAGGGAATAAACCTGATCGCTTAAAGAACGGGTGCGCGGGGCAAGCCCGACGACGCCATAACATTCGCTGGCGGCGCCACCCGCCACGGAGGCAACGGCTTCCATGGAGATGTCGATCCCACCATAGGGTGTTCTCTTGTCGATGTTCATAGTGAATTACTAGGGTTAGTTATCGAACAGGGGAGGAGCTCCTCAGGAGCGTGCCGTAATTATATCCTATCCGCCAAATATATCTAGTGCGCGCGCTTAAGCGCGGCAGTATTCAAAGAATGCCTTGAGCTCATCGGCGTAGTCCCCGTAACAGAAAAGCATATGGTTGCCATAGGGGTCTTTCACCAAAGGCTCGAGCCCTTCATCGAATTGCACGACGATCTGGCTGCGGCAAAGGTTGGCTTCGGATAAATTGTCAATGATCGAGCCGCCCATCACGCGGATGTCGCTGAGGTCGGCTTTGATTTTGGCGACGGTGATTCGCTTCTTTTTGAATTTCCCGGCGATCGCAATCCCCGATCCTGACTCGAAATGCGTGGGCAAGGTGTAGGAAGAGACCATCGAGAACGGGCAAGTGCAATGCGCGTAGACGGCCTGCTTTTTGACGAAATCGAAACGCGCGGGGTTCGCTTGGAAAGAAGGCTTCCCCGTCAATAGACGGATGAAATACATCGTGAGTAGCGCCGGGACGTCACCCTCGCACGCGGCGATGATTCCTTCGTCATTGAGCAGCCCAAAGGCAAGGCAAGAGGTTTCTTGATGCGCCGTGACTAAGTCGAAGCAACGGAGGGTAAAACCGTCCAGATGGTATTTTTGGCAGAGGCGCTTGAGGGCGCTATGGATGAAAAGCGATTCGCGAAGATCCTTCAACCGACGGGTCTTCTCCTTGAATTTGGAGAGCAGTTTCTCATCATCGATCAGATGCTTCTTGTAGAGCCCGTAGAACTCGTCGATGTCTATTTCCACTAACTCGATCCCGAAGGCCTTCCTGAGGGCCTTTTTGGAGACGCTAGAGGCAATCAGCCAATCCGAGGGCTTGCCGATGACGCCAAGCCGGGCAAAGGACATCTCTTTCTTCTTCTCATAGAAATAGCAGGCCTGGTCCAAAGCTTCATGGATGTCATCAGGATCGCCCATGAGAATCTGCCCCTCCAGCCCCTTCTGATGGAGGAAGGAAAGGATCTCCAAGGCCGCGGCTAGGGAATTCCGCTCCCCGTGGACGAGCAAGACATAGGGGGCGCCTAATTGGGCATAGACGCGCTTAAAGGCGTTCTCCGCCCCGCCGGATTCGACGTAATAGATATGGAAAGCATCCGATACGGCGGAGACGAAATGGAATTCGCCGTCGGGATCGATCGCGGAGAGGAAGGCGTCGCTATCTTCTTTGAAGCCGGGCTGGCTTAGCGAGAGGCCGCTATGCAGGCGGCAAAGGCCGATGGTTTTCATATTCCCATTCTAAAACAACCCCATTTAAAAAGAAGGGGCTTTTGCGCAAAAAAGGCCCCTGGGCGGTCTAGAAAACCGCGCAAAATGGGCCTAAAAAGAAAAAGCCCGGCGGCGCGCTATTCTTACCGGCTCGCGCCGGCTACCTTCGCCACTGCGGTGCTTAACTTCTGTGTGCGGGATGGGAACAGGTGTGACCACCGCGCCATAACCACCAGACTTTTTCTGAGACATGGCTCTTTGTTCTTTGAACACCGGATACTACGGATAGCACGTTCTTAACAATTGCATTGTACGAATTGCGCACGACTTAGCTTACTCATCTCTTTAAAGAGAATTAGTGAAATTAAGTCCTCGAGCTATTAGTAGCGCTCAGCTGAACACATTACTGTGCTTACACTTGCGCCCTATCAACCTCCTGACTTTGGAGGGCTCTTACTTCTTTCGAATGGGAAGTCTCATCTTGTGGTTAGTTTCACGCTTAGATGCTTTCAGCGTTTATCTGTTCCAGAGGTAGCTACCCAGCCATGCCACTGGCGTGACAACTGGTATACCAGTGCTCTGTTAATCCCGGTCCTCTCGTACTAGGGACTACTCCACTCAAACTTCCTACGCCCACGACAGATAGGGACCAAACTGTCTCACGACGTTTTGAACCCAGCTCGCGTACCACTTTAATTGGCGAACAGCCAAACCCTTGGAAGGTACTTCCCCTCCAGGATGTGAT
>Ga0247611_10003795_pt1 | contig 21882 bp, 20 predicted proteins | sample 177DNAGHGhighgp2_FD_192422 | JGI IMG/M metagenome (GOLD analysis project Ga0247611, IMG submission 192422) | Sheep rumen microbial communities from Palmerston North, Manawatu-Wanganui, New Zealand - 1770 DNA GHGhigh gp2 | ecosystem: Host-associated > Mammals > Digestive system > Stomach > Rumen... | reverse complement strand
CGTGTCTATGTGGATAACAGGCTTTGACGTGCCTTGTCTCGACACGATGTATATTGACAAACCTTTGCAGAAGCACACGCTGGTACAGACCATTTCGAGGGTGAACCGTGTGTATGAGGGTAAGGACAAAGGGCTGGTGGTTGACTACATCGGTATCAAGAGCAACATGAACAATGCGCTGAAACAGTATGCCGGTGGTGGTGACATGGGTGACAATGTGGAAACCATCGAACAGAGCGTGACGATGGTGAAAGACGAGTTGGACATCCTGCGCCGAATGTTTCATACCTTCGATTACAGCAAATTTTCTACGGGAACACCGCTGGAACAGTTGGAATGCCTGAAACATGCAGCTGAGTTCGTACAGGCTACGGAGAAATCGCAAAACCTGTTTATGGGCCATGCCAAGAAACTGAAATCTGCTTTCAACCTCTGTTCCAATCATGAGGCTATCAGCGATAAGGATCGTGAGGACATACATTTCTTTACAGGTGTACGGTCTATCATCTACAAACTGACAAAAGGAGATGCTCCCGATGCCTCGCAGATGAACCGCAAGGTGAGCCAGATGATAGCAGAAGCCTTGCAGTCGGACGGAGTGGAAGAAGTGGCTCAGGTGAATGCGAATACAAAGGACCTGGACTTGCTGAGTGAGGACTACATGACGAGGTTGGAGAAACTGAAGTTACCCAATACAAAGGTGAAACTGATGGAGAAACTGCTTCGGACGGTCATTACCGACTTCAAGAAGGTCAATAAGATGAAAGGCGTGGATTTCACCAAGCGCCTGAATGCGTTGGTGCAGCGATATAACGACCGTAGCGACAATGCCGTGTTTGCCGAAGAGGTGCTCAATGAGGTTGCCAAGCAGATGGCAGAACTATTGAAAGAGGTAAACAAAGAAAAAAAGTCGTTCAAGGATTTAGGCATCACCTATGAGGAAAAGGCTTTCTACGATATTCTGAAAGAGATTGCCCATAAGTTCGGCTTTGAATATCCCGAAGATAAACTGCTGACGTTGGCAGCTGCTGTGAAGAAGATGGTAGATGACAAATCGAAATATACCGACTGGGCCAATCGTTCTGACATCAAAGCAGAATTGCAGATGGACTTGATTCTGATATTGGCAGAGCATGGTTATCCTCCAGTTCCTCAGGATGAAGTGTTCAAGGAAATCTTTGAACAGGCAGAAAACTTCAAGAAATATGAGCAGGCTGAGAACGAAGAAGATTCAATAGATGTTACAGAACTTAATCAGCAGATGAGTCTGATAGCTGCATTTACGGCAGGTGATGTTGATTCTCATGTTGACGTAGTGAAAATGTATCCTGAATATGAACAGGAAATGTTGATGGCGGCAGAGGATGAGGGGAGCAAAAATAAATAATAAATATTAGTTACTTCGAGCGGAAGATGGCGATTTCGCCGCTACCGTAGCAGATGCGGTGGTCGGCGTCGTAGATGCAGCCGAACTGTCCTGGGGCGATGCCTTGTATGGGCTCGTCGGAGTGGATGTGGTAGCCCTCGTCGTCGAGAGTGATGGTGCCTTGCATGAAATGGTCGACGTGACGAATCTTGAAGGAGATATCCCAAGATTGAGGGCCTACCTCAGACCTCATAGCTCCTACCTCCCACGGATTTTGGGTGATGAAGTGCATGTCGGCGAGACGGAAGTCGTGACCATACTGCAGTTGGGTGTCCCATCCGTGTGCCACGAAGATGATGTTCTTCTTCACGTTCTTTTTCACCACGAACCACGGACCGCCGCTGAGACCGAGTCCCTTGCGCTGTCCGATGGTGTGGAACCAGAAGCCACGATGCTTGCCTACGACCTTGCCTGTCTCGATGTCTATTACGCGTCCTTCTTTCTCACCCATGAACTTGCGGAGGAAGTCGTTGTAGTCTATCTTGCCAAGGAAGCAGATGCCCTGACTGTCCTTGCGGCGAGCGGAGGGCAGACCGGCACGGATGGCAATGTCGCGCACTTGCTCCTTCAGCAGATGTCCGATGGGGAATATGGTGTGGCTGAGCTGTACGTAGGTGAGCTGTGCGAGGAAGTCGGTTTGGTCCTTCACTGGGTCTTTGGCTGTGCCGAGCCACACCAGTCCGTCGTGTTCTACACGGGTGGCGTAGTGGCCTGTGGCTACGAGGTCGTAGTTCTTACCGACAAGTTCCTCGAAGGCTCCGAACTTTATGAAACGGTTGCACATGACATCGGGGTTGGGCGTAAGTCCCTGCCGTACGCGCTCTATGGCATAGCCTACCACACGCTCCCAGTATTCCTTCTGCAGGTCAGTGACTTCCAGCCGCAAGCCATACTTGTGTGCCGTTGCCTGCGACAGTTCGATGTCCTCCTCGGCGGAGCACGATGAATCCTCGCCCTCCATACCTATTTTAATATAGTGGAGGTCGGGCTTGTAGCCTTGCTCGCACAACTGGTGAACTACCACTGCGGAGTCCACTCCTCCAGATATCAGTACTGCTATATTCTCCATTTCACCTGCGAAATTACGAATAAAATTTCATGTGACCAAGAAAAAGCGCGGCCCGTTGTGGGTCGCGCTCTTGTATTATGCGTTGTGAGTGATGCTTAAAGTTTCCTCAGTTGGACGCTCATTTCCTGTCCCAAAGACCATACGGCTTCGGTGCCAGAAGCCAAATTGCCTCTGTAGTCAAGTGTGCCAGTAGCATTTATCATGCTAATGTACAGTTGTTTTGTAGAGGAATTCCAACTATAGCTGTCGAGATGTGCGTCACCTTCAATATAGAGTTCGCCGTTCTGACCGAATACCAGTACCATGCCTACCTTCGGACCTTCATCCATATTATCCAGTTCTCTCGGACCGGTAATCACCCAACGACCAAGAATGCCCTCAGAAGGAATGGTGTAGTCAGGTTTCTGCAGAACGAGCATTTCCCAGTCTCCACCATTGTCCTGACATTCGCCGTTCAGCACGTTGCCGTTCTGTACTACGATAAGTTTGCACTCAGTATAAACATTGTTGCTGAATCTGATGTAGCATTTGATGCGGTTGTCTTGCCATTCGTTGCTATAGGTGAATGTGAGATTGCCCATGCGTCCTGTGCCTTCCTTGGTGAATGTGATAGAGTCTGCATCGAGATTTTGGTCGCTGCACTGAGCAATAAGCCATGTGCCAACTACTTCCGTTGCCTTGACGTCGCCGCCCTGAATAAGACCACCTTCGTTGCCAGAAGTAGAGTCATTGGGATTGCTGGGAATAGAGTCATTGGGATTGCTGGGAATAGAATCATTCCCGTTTGTGATATCGTCCTGATTATTGCTCTTGCTAAGTACCATTGTGCCTGTTTCTCCTTCACCTGTAGTGTAGTTAACTGTTAGTTGTGAATTAGAAATAGTGATTGTTCCAGCAACGCTCATACCTTGCATCTGGAATGTGAATGCACCAGTGTTTGGGTCATAGGTGAATGAACCTTGCTGTCCTTCGGCATAAGCAGAACCATCACTATTGAAGATGATGACGCTACCAACTCTTGGACCTTCACCACGTACGCTCTGTACAATCCATGTGCCGACAATTTGTGATTTGCTGGCGACTTTTCCTATTTCTTCCTCGTCGTCGCCACAGGAAACGAACATGAATGCACCCATAATCAGCAGTGCTATTGCACTAAGCCATTTGATACTCTTTTTCATAACTTTCTGTGTTAAAGGTTAATAATTCCTGTATGTTTGCAGGCAAAGATATGTACAATGTGCCGAATAAAAAACTATTTAACACCTTTTAACTCTTTAAAGGCTCCATTCGCGTAAGCCGGAGAAGGTGTTGATGCGAATGGTTATGCTGTCGGCTGCAATGTCTTGGAGATAGAGCGAAGCATATACGTCTGTGGTATAGGCTGTCGGGTCGTCGCCTTGACGATGATGGAGGCGCAGGTAGGCGCGTTTTCCCACTATGCTGTCAGTGATGAAGCCCCATGTTTGCTGACCACCCTGCGTCTTTGGTTGGAGGTGGAAATTGAAGTATCGCTTGGTGCGCCAGATGCTGACCACTTTTAATGGGTCGGTCTGTGCTACGGCTGTCGAGTCGTGGAGCAGGGCCGCCGCTTTCAGTTGGTAGAGGGTTGCTTTTCCGTCTGTCAGTGTGTATCCAGCCAGGGCACGATAGGTTACGCTTGGTTTCAGGTCAGATAGTGGGTTGGTGAGTGATAGTTGTGTATTGTCGTCCAGCACTATCTTCGTCAGTTGTCCTGCAGCGTCAGTCGGACAGTCCACCATTTCCGTCACAATACTGGGGTAGGGAGCATCATCCTTGTCATCGGTGCACGATGACGAGGAAATTAAAAATGCAAAATTAAGAATTAAGAATGTAAGCTTAAAGGGTCTGTTCATAGTTGAGGACGGGGTTGGCATACATTGTGAGTAGGCGCTCGCGGAGGAAAGCATCGTCGCGGTTGGGCAGGTCGATGAGTGCGATACGCTCTTTAATATATTGCTCGAATACCAGTTTCTCTTTGTGGGTGTAGTGACTGACATGTGTGGGTGTTCCGCTGAGCAGGTCGGCAGCCACATAATTGCCAGGGAAGAGTCGGTAGTTGGCATGAATCTCGCGGTCGATACGATTCGCCAGTTCTGTGTAGAATTCATTCTCTGGCAATTCAGCCAATTCGTCTATCCATTCCTTCACAGGTCGGCCTGTCTGGTAGTGGATATGTCCCTTTTGTCCGAAGATGCCCGTCTTCATGTTTATGAGGTCGTCCTGCTTCGACTTCTTCCACGATGGGTCGTCGCGCTTTTGCTGAAACTCCTTGGCCTTCAGATAGTCACATGGGTCGTATTCATAACTGATGGCGAGTGGAACGATGTTGAGTTCTTTGAAGTGAAATATGAGAGGTGAGGAGTGAGATGTGTCGGAGGCCATTGCGAGCATTTTCAGCAGTGATACCTGAGTTTGGTCGCTCGAATCCTTAGCACGTCCCTCGCGTTGAGCCATCCACACGTTTTCGTGCTTCTGCGTGATGGCATAGTGTATGTAGCGGCTCATCAGTTGACTGCTTTCGTAGAGTTCGCGACGTGATATGTTGCGACGGACTATGAATGCTTTGTTCAACCTTACCAATGTCTTAATCCAAGGATAGATGAGCAGATTGTCGCCAATGGCTATTTCGCACGTTGTGGGGAACTTTTCATCGTTGAGCATGATGTCGAGTATGGCACTGTCCAGAACGATGTCGCGATGATTGGACAGGAAAAGGAATCGTTCCTCACCAGGTGCTATGCCTTTGTGGGTGAAGGTATGAGCAGTGGAGCATTTACTCAGTACGTGCTTAACCACGGGCTTCATGAATCGCAGTTGGAAACCCAGTGTCGATTTGATGCCCAGAGTCGTTAGTTTCAACATACCACGACTCATTCCTAATGGTAGGAACGGTACTACACTTTTCAGTATGTGGGAGAACTGTCTGTCCTGCAACAAACTGTTTATGGCCTCACGCACTTCGTCGTCGTTGTACGGCCTTATAGCATCAAATTCTTTCATAACACTGAATTTCAATTTTCAATCCTCAATCTTCAATAATCTCCGTCAGCACATCCTTGATGTCGAGCCCGGCAGCACGCACCTGTTGGGGGATGAAGCTGGTAGCCGTCATTCCAGGTGTGGTGTTTATTTCAAGGAGGTTAATCTTGTCGCCCTCGGTGATGATGTAGTCGATACGGATGATGCCGTGACAGCCCAGAATGTCGTATATCATAGAAGTCAGTTGCTGCACGCGTTCTGTCAGACGGTCGGAGATGCGGGCAGGAGTAATCTCGTCGCTCTCGTTGTTGTACTTGGCAGCATAGTCGAAGAATTCGTTCTTGGAAACAACCTCCGTGATGGGGAATACGTGACCGCCTGTCTTTGTCTTGTAACAGCCGCATGTGATTTCCGTTCCCTGCATGAAGGCTTCCACCATCACGTCCTCGCCCTCCTTGAGAGCTACCTCTATGGCTGGGCGCAGTTGTTCGGCGGTCTTTACCTTCGTGGTACCAAACGAACTACCTCCACGAGCAGGCTTCACGAAGCAAGGCAGACCGATGCGCGAGATGATGTCCTCGTCCGTCACTTCCTTGTCGTGCCCAATCTTTACCGTCAGACTGTCTGCCACGCTTACGCCGAGGCCGCGCATATAGTTGTTCAGCACGAACTTGTCGTAGGTCATCGCCTCTATAAGCACATTACAGGTGGAGTAGGGCATACCGATGAGGTCGAAGTAGCCTTGCAGGATGCCGTTCTCGCCTGGAGCACCATGAATGGTGATATAGGCATAGTCGGGATGTATGGTCTTGTCGCCGTCCTTGAACGAGAAGTCATTCCTGTCAACAACACTACGCGAACCGTCAGCCAGAATAGCCTCCCAGTGACGGGCGTGTATTTCTACCTTATATATATTATAGCGCTCCTTGTCGAGGAACGACTCGATGCCTGCTGCGCTGCGCATGCTAACATCGTGCTCTGCAGAGTCGCCTCCGCAGATGATTGCTATTGTTTTTTTCTCCATTTATCTAATAGTTGAGTTATATCGTTTGGTAATTCACTTGTAAAATCCATTTCTTCGCCAGTACGGGGGTGACGGAAGCCAAGGGTGCGGGCATGAAGAGCCTGGCGGGGACAAAGCTCGAAGCAGTTGTGGATGAACGCTTTGTACGAGCTGGTGCGGTCGCCTCGCAGGATTTCCTGCCCCCCATAGCGTTCGTCGTTGAACAGAGTGTGACCGATGCTCTTCATGTGGACGCGAATCTGATGAGTGCGACCTGTTTCGAGTCGGCATTCCACGAGAGTAACGTGCCCCAGGCGTTCCAATACGCGGTAGTGTGTGACAGCCGGTTTGCCCGTTGGATTATCGTCAGGCAGGATAGTCATCTGCAGGCGGTCCTTGGGGTTGCGACCGATGTTGCCTCTGATGGTGCCTTCGTCTTCTGCGAATGGTCCCCATACGAGAGCGTTGTAGAGACGGCGTGTTGAGTGGACGAAGAATTGGTTGCAGAGACTGGTCTTTGCCTCTGGCGTTTTGGCAATTACCAGCAGTCCGCTGGTATCCTTATCGATACGATGAACAAGTCCTACGGTAGGGTCGTTGGGGTCGAAACGCTTGTCGTCACGCAGATGCCAAGCCAGAGCATTCACCAACGTGCCGCTGAAGTTTCCACAACCTGGGTGAACCACCAGTCCAGCGGGTTTGTTCACAACGAGCAGGTCGTCGTCTTCGTAAACAACATCAAGAGGAATATCTTCTGGAATAATCTCCCAATCGCGCTTGGGACGGTCGAGCATCAAGGTCACTACATCGTTGGCTTTAACCTTGTAGTTGCTCTTTACGGACTGACCGTTGACCTGTATGAAACCTGCATCGGCAGCTTTCTGAATACGGTTGCGACTGGTGTCGCCAAGATGATCCATCAGGAACTTGTCAACGCGCATCGGGTTCTGCCCCTTGTCGGCTACAACACGGCGATGCTCATAGAGGGTCTCGATTTCCTCTTCCGCTTGTTCCAGTTCTTCGTCTAACAGTTCTTCCTCTTCAATCATAGTTGAATGTTTCGGATTCTGTATCAGTGTCTGCGTCGTCCGAAGTTTCTTCATCGTCGTAGTCGAACTCTTCTTCCTCAGTGATGCCCTTGCCCACGATGAGCGTGATAACGGCATCGGTGGGTACGCGCTGACCGGATATTACTGTGCGACCTTGGCACTTGACGCCGTACACCCAATCCTTGTCGCCGTCCACCTGTTCAACAGGTCCTATGCGGAAACCCAACTGGCGCAGACGGTCCTGTGCTTCACGCATCGAGCAGTTGTCGGCAATGTCGGGCATCGCCACCATTGGAGAGTTCTTGGAATTTATGGTAAGGTATATTTCTCGTCCAGACTTAACCTTACTGCCGGCTTTTGGAAGCTGAATCACAATTTCTCCTGTAGGTTTTTTGTGGTCGTAGGTTGAGTCTATGACCACAGCTTTCAAATCAAGCATTTCCAGTGTGTATTCAGCATCTCCAATCAGGCGTCCTTCCACGTTGGGCACCATTATCTCTTCGCCGTGATGTGTATATTTGTCGAGCCATAACCAAATGCCTATGGCTATAGCCACACATGCCAGTCCCATCAGCAAGAGGTTGCCCCATAGGATAGGGCTGAGCATTTTCTGTTTGAATTCTTTTCCTGTCATACTACGCGTAATTTGCGTGTAAAGTTACAAATTTATTTTATATAATAAAAGAAAGGTGTGTCAAAATCATTGACACACCATCTTAAATTCTTAATCTCGTCAGATTATTTGCCGTGACGTTCGTCAGCTACGGTCAACTTCTTGCGACCCTTAGCACGACGTGCAGCAAGTACTCGGCGACCGTTTGCGGTAGCCATTCTCTGACGGAAACCGTGCTTGTTGTTGCGACGGCGATTGTGGGGTTGGAATGTTCTTTTCATCTTTTTATATCGTTTTTTGTTATTTCGGCGTGCAAAATTACAGACTTTTTTTGAGACATGCAAATTTTTTTGTACTTTTGCAGCCGAAAACGAGATAAATAGGTATTTATTCAAAATAAAACAACTCTTATGATTAACTCACAAGACATTAAGAAGGGTACTTGCATTCGCATGGATGGCAAGCTGTATTTCTGCATCGACTTCCTGCATCGCAAGCCAGGAAAGGGTAACACCATCATGAACGTGACATTGAAGGACGTAGTCAGCGGTAACGTGTTGGAGCGTCGCTTCAATATCGGTGAAAAGCTGGAAGACGTACGCGTAGAGCGTCGTCCCTATCAGTATCTTTATCAGGAGGGTGCCGACTATGTTTTCATGAACAATGAGACTTTCGAGCAAATCAGCATCCCTGAGGATCAGATTACCGGTGTGAAGTTCATGAAGGAAGGTCAGAATGTGGAGGTTGTTGCTGATGCCAGCACCGAGACAGTTCTCTATGCCGAACTTCCTGCAAAGGTTCATCTGCAAATCACTTGGACAGAGCCCGGTTTGAAGGGTGACACCGCTACAAACACCCTGAAGCCTGCAAAGGTTGAGACAGGTGCTGAAATCCGTGTTCCCCTGTTCATCAACGAAGGTGAAATCGTGGAGGTTGACACTCGCGATGGTTCTTACCTCGGTCGTGTAAAGGCATAAGGAGCGGGTTCCCTCTTATTTATTAAAGGTTGTGTCCTAAGCGATACAACCTTTCTTTTTTTAGCATTACTAATGTATCGGTCATAAGATTACTAATGTATCGGTCTTAAGATTACTAATGTTTGAGCCATAAGATTACTAATGTTTCAGAGGTAAAGTAGTATCCCTTATTCCTTAATCTAAAATAAGTTTAAAAAATAGGTAATATTAACCTTTGGCTATAGGTAATATTAACCTTTGGCTATAGGTAATATTAACCTTTGGCTATAGGTTATATTAACTTATCGAGTGAGGTTCGTGGTGAATTGTCTGCAAATATTTGTTGCATTACGGGCTTTTCATTAACTTTGTTGAGAAAACATGTTAATACGATATGAAATACTCCATTATAATACCCGTTTTCAATCGCCCAGACGAGGTGGACGAACTGCTGGAGAGCCTGACAAGACAGACCTGCAAGGACTTTGAAGTCGTTATCGTGGAGGATGGCTCCGAGGTGCGTTGCGAAGACGTGGTGAAGAAGTATGCCAACCGTTTGGATGTGCAGTATTTCGAAAAGGCTAATTCAGGTCCTGGACAAAGTCGTAACTACGGCGCAGAGCGCAGTAGAGGTGAATATCTGATAGTGCTCGACAGCGATGTGGTGTTGCCAGAGGGGTATTTGGCAGAAGTGGAAAAGGAACTTAGCGAGAATCCTTGTGAAGCCTTCGGCGGCCCTGACCGTGCTCACGAGAGTTTCACTCCTGTGCAGAAAGCCATCAACTACTCGATGACCTCCTTCTTCACCACTGGCGGCATTCGCGGTGGAAAGAAGAAACTCGACAAGTTCTATCCGCGTTCCTTTAATATGGGCATCAAGAAGTCGCTCTATCAGGAGCTCAACGGCTTCTCGAACATGCGCTTTGGTGAGGACATCGATTTCAGCATCCGCATCTTCAAGAGTGGTGCTCGTTGTCGTCTGTTTCCAGAGGCTTGGGTGTGGCACAAGCGTAGGACGGACTTCCGCAAGTTCTTCCGTCAGGTCCACAACAGCGGTATCGCGCGTATAAATCTATATAAGAAATATCCCGAAAGCCTGAAGCTTGTGCACCTGTTGCCTGCCGTTTTCACCATCGGCATCTTCACCCTCGCTGCCATTTTCCTGACAGGATTGGTGTTCCTGCTCCTCGGACTATATGTTGGTTTCTATGGCGGGACAGGCTGCAATATGGGGCTCGTGGTTGCATACTTGGGTGGGGCACTGATGATTCTCGCCCTATTGCCGCTTCTGTTGTATAAGTTCATCATTTTCACCGACTCGTCTATAAGAAACCGAAGCCTGTGGGTGGGCGTGCTCAGCATTCCTGCCTCCTTCATCCAACTCTTCGGCTACGGCACAGGCTTCCTGCGTGCATGGTGGCTGCGCTGCATCTGCGGTCGCAACGAGGAACTGCAAGCTTTCCGCAAAACCTTCTATAAATGAAAGTTAATATCAAAGATTTACCTCTTGACGAGCGTCCACGTGAGAAGATGATGGTTCAAGGCCCTGCAGCCTTGAGCGATGCTGAATTGTTGGCGATACTCATAGGTAGTGGCAACAGCGAGGAAACGGCAGTGGGACTGATGCAACGTGTGCTGAGGGATTGTCAGGGGAGCCTGAACACTTTGGGTCGAATGACCATGAATGACCTGATGAGTCGCTACAAAGGTATAGGCGAGGCTAAGGCCATAACCCTGTTGGCTGCGTGTGAACTTGGTAGTCGGCGGAGGAGAGAAGAGGTCGTTGAGAAAAGGAAGATTGACAAGAGCAGTGATGCCTACGAATACTTTTCATCGATGCGCGACCTGCAACTGGAGGAATGTCACGTGCTTATGCTTCGTCAGAATCATACGATAATAGGCGAGGCAATAGTGAGCAAGGGCGGCATAACAGGAACAGCAGTAGATGTGCGCGAGGTAATGCGTCATGCAGTAATGAATCGTGCTACGGCTATCGTGCTCTGTCACAATCATCCGAGTGGCAACCTGCGGCCCAGTCATGATGATGACAACTTGACAAAACGTGTAGATGACGCTTGTCGCGTGATGAATATACAATTCATCGACCATATTATAGTGTCAGAAATCGGCTATTACAGCTATAGAGAGCAGGGGAGGATATAATAAAGTTTAGAGTTGAGAGTTTAGAGTTGAGAGTTGAGAGTTTAGAGATATGAGTGAATTGGAGATACAAGAGAGGGTGGTGGAACTGTTGCGAACGGTTTATGACCCAGAGATACCTGTCAACGTGTACGATTTAGGTCTCATCTATCGCATAGAGTTGAACGAGGCTGGCGACGAGCTAAGTGTCGATATGACACTGACTGCTCCCAACTGTCCTGCTGCCGACTTCATCATGGAAGATGTGAGACAGAAGTTGGAAACCATCGATGGTCTGAAACGTGTGGATGTGAATCTTGTCTTCGAACCCGCTTGGGATAAGGACATGATGAGCGAAGAAGCAAAACTGGAACTGGGACTTTTATAAATCCTAATTCGTAATTCGTAATTAAATGAAGAATGTATATTTTCTTTCTGATGCCCATTTGGGTAGTCGTGCACTTAAGCACACCCGTCAGCAGGAACGCCGACTGGTCCGTTTCCTTGATGAGATAAAGGATAAGGCCGAGGCAGTTTATCTGTTGGGAGATATGTTCGATTTCTGGTATGAATACCGAACTGTGGTGCCCAAGGGCTTTACCCGTTTCCTGGGTAAGGTGAGCGAACTTACGGATAATGGGGTGGAGGTGCACTTCTTCACTGGTAATCACGATATATGGGCGTGGGACTATCTGCGCAATGAATGTGGTGTCACCATACACTACGAACCCATTACAATCTCTATTGCCGACAAGACATTCTATCTGGGACACGGCGACGGGCTGGGACGTACAGATACTGGTTTCCGCATCATCCGCTCCATCTTCCATTGTCGTCCGCTACAGCGTATGTTCCGTTGGATTCATCCCGACATTGGTGTGGCATTAGGCCTTAATTGGGCAAAGCACAGCCAGATTAAGCACATGGAGAAGGGCGAACCGGAGTATATGGGCGAGAATATGGAACCGTTGGTCCTATATGCCAAGAATTACCTGCAGTCGCATCCCGATGTCAACTATTTCCTCTTTGGGCATCGTCACATCGAGCTCGACCTTATGCTCACTCACCAGTGCCGTATGCTCATTCTCGGCGACTGGATTCGTCAGTTCACCTATGCAGTCTTCGACGGAGAAAACCTCTACATGGAGAACTACATCGAAGGCGAATCGGCACCAGTGTAAATATCTTTTATTACCAAACCTGCCAACATCATTCCGAATGTCGCGGTGATGTGCGATAGCGAGCCGTTGGCATGGACCTTATGGAATTGGTTTTCTTCCAGTTCCATTTTTTCTTTGTTTTCTAAAAGCTCGTCAGAATAGACGCACAAGAACTTACGGGCAGGGAACTGCTTAGTGCGCTTGAATGTGTTGCGCAGGGCACGAGCCAAAGGGTCGCCCGTAACCTTCCAGAACTCTGCCACACGGATGCGTGTAGGGTCTATCTTCAGCGCAGCACCCATCGACGAAAGCAATTTTGCATTCGTTTGTGTTGCCAGTCGGATGAGAAGGGCCTTGTCGCGCAGCGAGTCTATGGCATCGATGATGTAGTCGTAGTTGTCAAGGGGGAACCTGTCGGCAGTGTCTTCTGTGAAGATGTCCTGAATGGCTGTGATTTCTGCTTCTGGATTGATGCTTAGAAGACGCTCCGTCAGAGCCTCCACCTTTGGACGTCCTATTGTTTCGCGCGTAGCCATCAACTGACGGTTGAGATTTGTTACAGCCACGCTGTCGCTGTCCACAATTGTCAGATGCGTGATACCTGTGCGGATGAGGCTTTCGGCGCACCACGAACCAACGCCGCCTACGCCAAACAATATGACGCGGACCTTGGCGAGACGTTCCGTTCCCTCGTCGCCCATCAGCAACCTTGTCCGCTGCATCCAGTCGCTATCGTTCATACAAGTCCTCTGGCTTATTTGTTTTCTTCAGTTCTGTTAGCAACTGGGCATAGCGTTCTGCTACAGCCTTTGCAAAGCGTGCTCCCTTTTCGGCTGTCGCTGGATGAGGATTACCGATTCCCGTATCGTCAGTCACCAAGTTCCAATGACGAGGCAGCCATGCTGTCTTCTGACGGAGGGAAGGAAGGGCAAAGGGGTGTGAATCACCATTTCCGGCTAAATCCATGCGCACCAGTTCTGGGTGATAGTGAAGCATAACGGAGGTTTCCAGTTCGTCGGCATGGTCACCCGGCTGGTCGAAGTATTCCTTGGCTGGACATACGGTGAACCACTCACTTGAAAGGATGAGCATATCGGGATAATCGACTGCCAAGTCGCGGATGAAGCCCTTGAACGAGTTGCCGCCGTGTCCGTTAACGATGAGCAACTTGCGCAGCCCTTGGTGATAGATGCTCTCCACTATGTCGCGCAGGATTGTTTCCTGAGTACGTTGACGATAGTGAATGCAGAACTGCAGGTCGCGCTGTCCTGGGTTCTGTGCTCCCATCATCACAGGCGGCAACACCATCGCCTTCACTTTGCTCTGTTCCCATGCCAGTCGAGCCGCATCTACAGCTACATCGTGCGACAGAATGCAGTCTGTCAGGTAGGGTAGATGCTGATTGTGTGGCTCTGTTGCTCCCCAGGGCAATATTGCAATGTCATACTTCTTTTCGCCCACCATTCCGTAGGTCGATGCTGCCAAATCCACAGCCATTTCCTTTTTCTCTTCCATTCTTAATTCTTAACTTTTAATTCTTTCTCCGCTTCGCTATGAAAGCGCTTCGCGATTACTTAATTATTTTTTACGTATTCCGCTGCCGCTTCTGCACAACGCTCTCCATCCACACCGGCACTCACTATACCGCCTGCATATCCAGCTCCCTCGCCACAAGGGAAAAGCCCTTGCAGACGGATGTGTTGCAGGGTTTCGTTGTCGCGTAGGATGCGGACGGGACTGCTCGTGCGTGTTTCCACACCAATGACGGTAGCCTCGTTGGTCAGGAATCCGTGTTTCTGTCTGCCCCATGTCTTGAAAGCCTCCTGCAGACGGTGGCGTATGGGTTCGGGCATCCAGAAGTGGAGGGGCGAGCTGATGAGACCTGGAGCATACGATGAATCGGGCAGGTCGTAGCTGAGGCGGTTGTTCACGAAATCAGCCATACGTTGCGATGGGGCAGTCTGCTTCATGTTGCCCTGTTGCCAGCAGGTGCGTTCCAGCTCCTCCTGAAAGTTCATCATCTTCAGCACATCATCGTCTGATACGTCTTCCGGACGTATTTCCACCACCATACCGCTGTTGCTCCAACGCCCATTGCGGCCTGAAGGACTCATACCGTTCACCACAATCTGTTCAGGTCCGCTGGCAGCAGGAACTACGAAGCCGCCCGGACACATACAGAAACTGTACACGCCGCGTCCGTCAACCTGTTGCACCATGCTGTATTCGGCAGCAGGCAGATAGTCGCCGCGTCCTCGTTTGTTGTGGTATTGTATCTGGTCGATGAGCTGTGCAGGGTGTTCCAATCGCACGCCCACTGCCAGTCCCTTTGCCTCTATCTCTACATTATTGTCATATAGCCAGCGGTACACATCGCGAGCCGAATGTCCCGTTGCCAGTATCACCGGCCCCCTGAACTCCCTTCCATCGGCACACACAATGCCCTCCACATTTGACATTTGGCATTTGACATTTGACATGAGCAACGCCGTCATCCGCGTTTCAAAGTGCACTTCTCCACCGCACTTTAGTATGGTCTCGCGCATGTTCTCGATGACGCGTGGAAGTTTGTCCGTACCGATGTGAGGATGGGCATCGCTTAGGATGCTCGGACTGGCACCATGCTGACAAAATACGCGCAGAATCTTCTCGCCATTTCCGCGTTTCTTGCTTCTGGTGAATAGTTTTCCATCGGAGTAAGCCCCTGCTCCTCCTTCGCCGAAAGCGTAGTTACTTTCTGGGTCAACCTTTTGTTCAGGACGTATTCGGGCAAGGTCCTTCTTACGGTCGCGCACGTTCTTACCTCTTTCCACCACAATGGGGCGCAGTCCCAGTTCAATCAGACGCAGGGCAGCAAACAGTCCACCCGGACCAGCTCCCACAACAATCACCTGCGGCCTGTCGCTCACATCGTGATACTCCACAGGTTCGAATTCTTCCACGGGTGGGTGCTCGTTTATGAACACCCTCACGGTAAGGTTCACGAATATCTCTCGCTGACGGGCGTCGATGCTCCTTTTCAGCGTCCGCACGCAGGTAATAGTCCTCTCGTCCCAACCCTGCTCTCGAGCCACGTATCGCCGTATCGACTGTTCATTGTAACCGTCCCTCGGCGTCACCCTCAATTGCAGCTCTTTTATCATCTTGTTTTTTTATTTCAGGCAAAGTTACTAAAAAGATTTGAAATAATTTGTTTGTTACAGCAATAACACATATTTTTGCGATGTGATTTTAATTCTTCATCAACAACAAACAACTGAAAATGAAAAGAAATTTACTTTTATTGCTGGCTGTCTTTTGCGGCTTGCATGTTATGAGTGAGGATTTTGTCGCCGAAACTACGGAAGGCGTGCCATTGTGGTTTTCTGTACTCAATGAAGATGCCAAGACGTGTATCGTAAAAAAATACTACAATAGCGATATAGAAGGTGTTGTAACTATTCCTTCTGAGGCAGAGGGCTATAGAGTTACGGCTATTGCGTACAGGGCATTCTATAACTGTAGCAACGTCACCGAGTTCGTTCTTCCAGAGACGATTGACAGTATTGGCAATCAGGCGTTTGCCGGATGCAGATCTATTGAAAGACTCATTGTTCCACTGGGCGTGAGATCTATGCGGGTTAGTCAGACTATAAGTAATTGTTCTTCTTTGAAAATCCTGCAAATACCCGTAGCGCTCGTATCCAAGAACTGGTCTTACGTTAGCAGTATGGTAAATGATTTCGGTAACCTTTCCTCCATCGCCGACCTCTATCTCGATGCTCCAACCATGCGCGACTGGTACAGCAAGGGCGTTTCGTGCTATTATGGTATGGGCGGCAGCTATGTTATGCCAAAGATGCACATGCTCATCAACGGAACAGAAGTTACAGAGGTCGTTATTCCAGAAGAAGCAACGAATATAGCCCCAGGTGCTTTTCATGGTCTTTCGGAAATTACCAAGGTTGTAATTCCGTCTTCTGTCACTAATATTGGTGCTATGGCTTTCCGTTGTTGTTCCAGCCTTAGCGATTTGCAACTCCCTAACACAGTAACCCGTCTCCCCGATGGTGTCTTTTCGCGGACGGCTATCAATGAACTTATAGTGCCGGAGGGTGTCGACACGCTCGACCAGTATGTTGCCGACCAGTGTCCAAACCTCACCCACGTTAGCCTTCCATCCACGTTGAAGGCCATGGGCATGAAACTCTTTGACGGTTCGTTGTCATTAGCTAAGGTCACATCATACATCAGCACCCCTTTTGTTGCACGAGCTCCATATGATTGGGATAGTACTACAAGTTATATAGAGGATTCTTTTTCGGGCATTCAAAACAATGTCACTCTGTACGTCCCCAAGGATGCAAAGACAAAATACGAAGCCCTTCCGTCATGGGCCAGTCATTTTTCGGATATAGTAGAGTTTGACATCAATGGAATTGAAGCGATAGGGAACGGTAATATAAAAAAATCGGAGAATGAGGGAATATTTGACCTCAGTGGTCGCCGCATAAACAAGTCACAATTGAAGCGTGGAATATACATCGCCAATGGCAAGAAAATTTTAATTAAATAAATAGTGAGATGAGAAAATAATATGTTGTCTTGATGTTATGGGCTGTATCGTTGTCAGCAATCGCCCAAGAGAGTAATATGTCTTCCACTAACAGTGAAGCTGCTGATACTGCGACATTTGTCTATGAGGGGCGAGTTGTCAATACCACAGGCATCCCCCTCAAGGATGTGGTCATCAGGAACCTCACTACAAACATGTATGCGACCACAGGTGTTGATGGAAAGTTTACCATGAAGCTACCGTTACAAGGCGATGTCGTTACCATCGCAAAGGAGGGAATGGTTGAGTTGGAGACAGTTCTGATACGTAATTTCAAGGTTGTATTTATTCTTGGACCAAATGATAGTTCGTGGCTGCCATATGACGATTATGTAAAGCAGATGGAAGGTACGTCTAAGGTTTATTACAACGAGGGACTCAAGTACCTTGCAGGAGATTCGTCGAACGAACCGGACTATAGAAAGGCTCTCGCTTGTTTCTTCCGTGCTGCTGGTATGGAGAATCCCCAGGCTATATATCAAATGGGACGGATGTATGAAGAGGGAATAGGACTGACCCAGGATTATGAGAAAGCTATCTATTGGTATAAGATGGCATCCAAATCCCAGGAAGCAAACACCCGTCTTGGTGTTATGTATTCCGAAGGCATAGGTGTTCAGCAGGACTATAAGACTGCAGGCGATTATTTTACTGCTGCCATTGATTTAGGCGATTCTATTATTGCGTCAAAGCGTTTGGAGGATTTGTATGCAAGAAATTTGGTAAAAAAGAAAGATCATAAAATTTATGATATTCCAGAAGAATCTGCAGAATTCCCGGGTGATGTCTATGCCTGGCTGAGTCGCAATATAAAATATCCTCTTTATTGTCTGGAAAGGAGCATAAAAGGGAGAGTCCTTGTCCAGTTTGTAAAATAGAGATGGCTCTATAGTGGATGTAAAGGTACTCAGGTCGCCTGATCCACATCTTTCTCAGGAAGCAGTTCGTGTTGTCAACTCTATGCCTAAATGGAAACCTGCTACCCAGGGAGGAAAGCCCGTTCGTATGCGTTATGACTTACCTGTAATGTTTAATCTTAGTTAAACAATTGCTATCCAAATAAAGCGCGGACGGCCTCGGCGACGCGACGTACGGGGACGAGGTCGAGTTTCAAGCGGTTTTTGTCTATCCCTTTTAGTCCTTGGGCCGGAACGAGCATACGGCGGAAACCGAGTTTCTCGGCTTCGGCAATGCGTTGTTCCAGTCGGGCAACGGGACGAATCTCGCCACTCAGTCCCACCTCACCACACATGCAGGTGTCAGGTTCGATGGCTGCGTCCACGTTGCTGGAGAGTACGGCGGCAATGACGCTGAGGTCCATAGCAGGGTCTGTTACGCGCAGACCGCCCGCAATGTTCAGGAATACATCCTTCTGCGCCAGTTTGAAGCCGACTCGCTTCTCCAGTACAGCCAGTAACATACCCAAGCGACGATTGTCGAAACCTGTAGCAGAGCGCTGTGGGGTTCCGTAGGCGGCTGTAGAGACGAGAGCCTGAGTCTCGATGAGCAGAGGACGCACACCCTCTACCGCAGCGCAGATGGCAATGCCACTCAGCCCCTCGCGACCTTCCGTCAGCAGCAGTTCGCTGGGATTGCTGACCTGTCGCAATCCACCTTGTAACATCTCGTAAATACCAAGTTCCGAGGTACTTCCGAAGCGGTTCTTCTGTGCTCGCAGAATGCGGTACATATAGTGTTGGTCGCCCTCGAACTGCAGAACACAATCGACTATGTGTTCCAGCACTTTGGGACCTGCCAGTGTGCCCTCCTTGGTGATGTGGCCGATGAGTATGACACATGGTACGACCCCTCTCCCGTCCTCCCCCGAGGGGAAGGAGTTCTTTGATTTGACATACCTGAGGAGCGAGGCGGCACACTCGCGAATCTGGCTGAGACTGCCAGCCGATGATTCCACAGTCTCTGTGGATATTGTTTGTATTGAGTCTATGACAACAAGGTCAGGCTGTTCGGCTTCAATGTGTTCGTAGATGGCTTCGAGCGAGGTTTCACAGAGGATTAAGAGGTTGGAGGTGAGAGGTGAGAGGTGAGAAGATTCTTGTAGGCGGTCGGCACGAAGCTTGATTTGGCGGGCGCTTTCTTCACCGCTGACGTATAGCACCTTGATGTTGTCCTGCAAGCGCAACACGGTTTGCAGTACGAGGGTACTCTTGCCGACACCAGGTTCACCACCAAGCAAGACAAGGCTGCCCTTCACCAGTCCGCCGCCAAGGACGCGGTTAAGCTCCTGGTCGCCCATATCAATACGCACCTCGGCATCCGCCTCAATATCGCCCACTGCAATCGGACGGTTCTCTTGTCCCTCGCCCAACGTCATTTTGAATTTTGAATTTTGAATTTTAGACTGGCTTCCAGCCACCTTAAATTCCTTCATCGTGTTCCAACGACCACAGTTGGGGCATTTACCCATCCATTTCGTTGTTTCCTGTCCACATTCCTCGCAGACATACATTACCTTGTCTTTTGCCATAATGCTGCGAAGATACAAAAAATATCTGAAAATTGAAAATTGAAAGTTGAAATTTGAAAATATGTTAGTATCTTTGTGGGGAAATGAGAGAAATAGAGTTGCTGGCGCCGGCTAAGGACTTGGCGACGGGCATTGAAGCTATTAAGCATGGAGCAGATGCCGTGTACATCGGAGCAAGTCGCTTCGGAGCGCGTGCTGCAGCTGGCAATTCTGTTGACGACATTCGTCAGCTTGTGGACTTTGCCCACCCCTATGGAGTTAAGGTCTATGTCACTCTGAATACTATCATCTTCGATAGCGAACTATCAGATGTTCAACGACTTGTCGAGCAGCTTGCAGATGTTGGCGTTGATGCCCTCATCGTTCAGGATATGGCATTGCTCAATTCAAAATTAAAAATTAAAAATTCAAAATTGAGGTTGCACGCTTCGACGCAGATGGACAACAGGACTGCGGAGAAGGTGGCGTGGCTTAGGGACTTGGGCTTCCGTCAGGTGGTGCTGGCACGAGAACTTACCCTCGACGAGATTCGCGATATACACGAGCGGGTTCCAGATGTCAGGCTGGAAGTGTTCGTGCATGGTGCCATCTGTGTGTCGTACAACGGTCAGTGCTACGCCTCGCAACACCTGTTCAAGCGTTCTGCCAACAGAGGCGAGTGTGCCCAGTTCTGTCGTATGCCGTTCGATTTGATAGAGGTTAGAAGTGATGGGGCAGAGGAGAAAGTGCTGATGCGACAGAAGCATCTGCTCTCGTTGCGCGACATGAATCGTAGCAACGAATTGGAGGCTCTTCTTGATGCCGGAGCTTCGAGCCTGAAGATTGAGGGACGACTGAAAGATGTGGCTTACGTGAAGAACGTGGTGGCCTACTACAGGCAGCGTCTCGATGAGATTTTCAGTCGTCGGAAAGAGTACTGCCGCAGTTCGTTGGGTAAGGAGACCATAGCCTTTAGTCCTAATTTAGCAAAATCTTTTAACCGTCTGGCTACTAATTACTTTTTGAATGGTAGGACTCGCGATATGGCGAACATATATACACCAAAAAGTATGGGTGAGCCTGTCGGCGAGGACACTGAATTACACAATGGGGACGGGCTGTGCTACATCAACGAGGAAGGGCAGTTGGAAGGATTCCGCGTGAATCGTGTCGAGGGCAAAAAGATATATCTCAGCAATGGTAACATCCTACCTCTCACTTCTTGCTCCTCTTCGCTACGCAAGCGCTTCGCGATTACTCACCTCTCACTCTACAGGAACTACGACCATCAGTTCGAGCAGCAACTGGCAAAGCCTACAGCCACTCGGAAGGTGGGAGTAAGGTGGCACTTGCGCGATGTCGAGGACGGATTCGTGCTGCGGCTGATTCGTGAGGATGGGGTAGAGGTGGAGCAACATTTCCCCTACACCCACGAGGTGGCACGTTCGTCCCAACGGGAGCAGATAGAACGCCAGCTCTCGCGTCTTGGCGACACTCCCTACGAGTCCGTGGAAGTAGAGGTGGAGATGACGGACAACTGGTTCATCCCGGGCAGCGTCCTTGCCGACTGGCGCAGAAAGACTGTTGAACGGATGATGGACGCTAAACCACAAAAGGAAGAGAGCGAAGGTCCTGCACCTGTAGCCAACTTTAGTCCTTTACCTTTTGCCATTAGTCACATTCAATACCTCGGCAATGTGGCGAACAAGGTGGCGCGACAGTTCTACCTCGACCACGGAGCCACGAAGGTTGATTGGGCAATGGAGGTGGAACATCCCAAGGGCGAGGAACATTTGCTGATGACCTGCCGCTACTGCATCCGATACGAGCTTGGAATGTGCAACAAATTGAAGATGGAAGATGGAAAATTGAATAGTGGCACTTTATTCCTGCGGCTGGCTGATGGAAGGAGGTTCCGTCTGCACTTCGATTGTAAGAATTGTCAAATGAGGGTTTACTCGGTTTAATAGTTTAAGAGTTTAAGATGAAGAAATTTTTCACTTTTCACTATTCACTATTACCTTTCTTGCTTCTCATTGTCAGTTGCAAGCCATCGCCAGTGGGGGAGATTGAGGGGACGGAGCGCATGTGGGACGTGGACTACAACTTTGTTCTCTCTGGCGACAGTCTGGTGCTGCAGGAGGACCGTCCCATGCACCTGCAGATAGTGCCTGACGAAGCCGACTCGTTTGTGGTGTACAAGAACGACCACCTTGTGGTGGCACAGATAGAGGTGATTCCAGAGGACTCGATAGACAGCGTGTGGGTGAAGGTGGCTCGCGACCAGTTGACGCAGGGCTGGGTGCACGAATCGGCACTGATGGAAACCGTGGTGCCCGACGATCCCATTTCGCAAGGCATACACCTGTTTAGCGACAGTCACGTCATAGCCGCCGTAGCCCT
>Ga0247611_10003794_pt1 | contig 21884 bp, 20 predicted proteins | sample 177DNAGHGhighgp2_FD_192422 | JGI IMG/M metagenome (GOLD analysis project Ga0247611, IMG submission 192422) | Sheep rumen microbial communities from Palmerston North, Manawatu-Wanganui, New Zealand - 1770 DNA GHGhigh gp2 | ecosystem: Host-associated > Mammals > Digestive system > Stomach > Rumen... | reverse complement strand
ATTAGGCGTCATGCACGATGGCGACGAGATCATCGTTCCTGCCAATACTTACATCGCTACCATCCTGGCTATCACTGACAACAATCTCGTTCCCGTATTGGTAGAACCTACATGGGAAAACTTAGAGATTGATGAAGACCAGATAGAGCAGCATATTACTCCTAAGACCAAGGGCATCATGATAGTCCATCTCTATGGTCGTCTAGCCTATACAGAAAAGATTGGCACCCTTTGCCAGAAGTACAACTTGAAACTGATAGAAGATAATGCTCAGGCACATGGGTGCTGTGCACCAAATTATCAATTATCAACTATCAATTATCAATTAAAGAGAACTGGTGCTTTAGGTGATGCTGCAGCCCATTCTTTCTATCCAGGCAAGAATCTTGGAGCCTTTGGTGATGCTGGCGCTGTTACCACCAATGATGAGGAATTAGCAGCTGTCGTTAGGGCTTTGGCCAACTACGGCAGTCAGAAGAAATACGTGTTCAAATATGTTGGCATCAATAGTCGCATGTCAGAAGTAGATGCAGCCGTCCTCAGCGTAAAGCTGAAATACCTGGATGAAGACAACGCCAAGCGCCAGCAGCTAGCAGCCTACTATTACGAGAACATTAACAACCCGCTGATCACGCTGCCTAGTCGTATCCCCGATGCTCACAATGTCTATCACCAGTTCCCCATATTCTGTCAGCATCGTGATGCACTGCAGCAGCATCTCACTGAGCATGGCATTCAGACGTTGATTCATTATCCCATTCCTCCCCATCAGCAGGAATGCTATAAACAGTGGAACCATTTCTCGTTCCCCATCACCGAGCGCATCCATGCTCAGGAGTTGTCCATCCCCATGAACCAGGCCATAACCCAACAGCAGGCCGAACAAGTCGTTCAGGCCATCAATTCATTTTGAAATAAGAAAATAGAGATACAATGAATGCAATAGAATTCGATCACGTAGGTAAACAATACAGGTTAGGACTCGTCTCCACTGGTACATTCAGTGACGACTTGACCCGTTGGTGGACCATGCATGTCCGCCATAAAGAAGATCCATTCCTGAAGATAGGCGAGACCAATGACCGCTCCCATAAGGGTAGCAGTAATTACGTCTGGGCCCTGAAAGACATTAACTTCAATGTCGAACAAGGTGATGTCGTTGGCATCATTGGTAAAAATGGTGCTGGTAAGAGTACTCTTCTGAAACTCCTTTCACGTGTTACGACTCCGAGCGTTGGTGAGATCCGAGCCCGAGGTCGTATTGCTTCATTGTTAGAGGTCGGTACAGGCTTTCATCCCGAGATGACCGGTCGTGAGAATATCTATCTAAATGGTGCTATCATGGGTATGACCAAGGCGGAAATAACTCGTAAATTGGATGAGATAGTCGATTTCTCCGGTTGTGAACGCTATATCGACACCCCTGTAAAACGTTATTCCTCAGGTATGACAGTTCGTCTTGGTTTTGCCATTGCTGCCCATTTGGAACCAGAAATCCTCGTTGTCGATGAGGTTCTGGCAGTTGGTGATGCGGAATTCCAAAAGAAAGCCATAGGTAAGATGCAAGATGTGTCAAAAGGGCAAGGTAGAACTGTGCTGTTTGTGAGTCATAATATGGCAGCAGTTAAGAATTTGTGTCACAGAGGAATCGTATTAGAGAATGGAACTTTGGCATTTGACGGTACAACGAATGATGCTTTGGATTATTATATCGGCAGTAACAGTATAGATAAGACAAAGAGAATTAAAGACTATATTTCATATAAGCCTTCGTATTTAACTATTAATTCGATATCCATTAATGGAACAGATAATTCCGAAAGTACAATAGTCTCCAATCAGAAGTATCTAGATGTTGAAATCTGTGGATCAACGAAGGAGCCATTTAGTTATGATGTGATAGTTACTTTTAAAACCTTGTCGGATGTTCCTTTGGCATCATTGGAAGAAGGACATTTTAAGGGGAAAATAGAAAAGATGGAAATTGGTGAGTTCAAAATAAATAAAAGAATTAGACTTCCCAAATATCTTTCAAAAGGGGATTGTAAAATAGATATTGTAATGCATCATCCCAATGTCGCTTATATATTGCAGTGTTTAGGATGTGCTATATTACATGTAGAAGGACATTATGATGGGTTTGGAACACCATTGGAAATGTCTTCTAGAGGATTTGCAGGTCTTGAAAATGAAATTATTTGAATTTGGATAATGAGAAAGAAAACAATATTAATAGCAGGAAAGCCTTTTACTTATGATGATGAATCAGAAGATATTACTTATGATTCCTTAACTCCTATAAGCGAAGAGGATGCGAAAAATTTATTGGCGTTAACAAAAAAACTATTTGATCAATGTGGTCTAAGGTTTTATTTGTTCTATGGAACTTTATTGGGAGCGGTAAGGGACAATGGAATAATTAAAGGTGATGAAGATGTCGATGTCTATGTTGATTCTGAAGAACAATTAAGGAATATTATTCCTTTTTTATATGATAATGGACTAAAATTGTGTCGAATCGAAGAACATCTACTATATTCTTTTCACTCAGATAATAAGAGTTTTATAGATGTGTATATAAAAGACAAATTACCACCTTCCGTATGGAGTTTATGGTGTGATAGTATTAGTGGTTATGCAGTACCCAAATGGTATATCAAGAAACATGATGTCATCAATTTTCTTGGCATGGAATTGCTATGTCCTCATAAACCAGAGAGATTGTTAGAATATTGGTATGGCAAGACATGGAAAGTTCCAATAAGTGGGCATGACTATACGTACGAATTACCATCGAGGTATTGGTGGTTAACTAAAGGTAAAGGAAGGTTTGAAACATATCTATTTATAATGATGTATCCCATCAAACATCCTTTAAGTGCGATTAAAAAAATATTCAAGAAGGTGTTTTAGTTATAAATCCTTATGAAAATGGCAAAAATAGTATATTTAGGTATGATAGGTGATATCATGCATCCCGGACTGATTAATATTATTAATCAAGGCGCTAAATACGGTGATGTGATGATAGGTTTGTTCACAGACAAGGCTATTGCAACCCATAAGCGCTTACCTTATTTGACTTATGATCAGCGTAAGAATGTAATTGAAAATATTAAGGGGGTATCATCAATTGTCCCTCAAGAGGAATGGAGTTACGTTCCCAATCTTTTGAAGTATAAACCTGATTATATCATTCATGGTGATGATTGGCAGCAAGGTCCTGATAAATATATCCGTGATGATGTATTCAAAACTATGGAAAAACTTGGTGGTGAGGTCATAGAGATTCCTTATACCAAAGGCATTTCAGCCTCTGGCTTAAAAGAAGAGATTGACTCTTTGGGCGTAACGCCACAGGCTCGCTTGGCTTCATTGAGACGCCTTATTTCGGCAAAACCTGTTGTGAGAATTCTCGAATCTCATAATGGATTGACAGGTCTGATAGCAGAGCATACTGCTGTAGAGGTAAATGGGCAGCATCGTGAGTTTGATGGTATGTGGGCTTCATCATTAACAGACTCTACTTCAAAGGGTAAGCCTGACATTGAAGCTGTTGACTTGACCACTCGTTTGCATGATTTGAATGACACCTTGGAAGTAACCACCAAGCCTGTCATCTACGATGGCGATACAGGCGGTAAGCTGGAGCACTTTGTATTTACTGTACGCACTCTTGAACGTTTAGGCATATCAGCAGTTATCATTGAGGATAAGGTAGGCCTAAAACAGAATTCACTGTTTGGTACTGATGCCATCCAGACTCAGGATACGATTGAAGGATTCTGCAACAAAATTAAGGCAGGTAAGGATGCCCAGATTACTCGCGACTTTATGATTATTTCTCGTTGTGAGAGTCTTATAGCAGGTAAACCTGTTGAAGATGCTTTGGAACGTTGTCATGCATACGTTGCTGCAGGTGCTGATGGTGTGATGATTCACTCAAAGGATAAGAGTGGCGAGGATATCAAGGAGTTCTGCTTGCATTTCCGAGAGAAAGATCCTCATACGCCTATTGTTGCTGTTCCGACTACCTATAATCAGTTTACAGAGGAAGAATTGGCTGAGTGGGGGATTAACATTGTGATTTATGCAAACCACATGTTGCGCAGTGCATATCCTGCTATGGTGAAGTGTGCAGAGCGTATTCTTGAGACCTCTCGTAGTTTAGAGGCATCAGAAGAATACTGCATGCCTATCAAACAGATTTTGAACCTTATTCCTGGAACCAAAAAGAAGTAAGCCATGATAAGACCTGAATTCTTTATAGAGAAATTGAGAGAGAACGGTATTGACTGCTTTGCAGGTGTGCCTGATAGTCTACTGAAGAATATCTGTGCGTACATCACAGACCATTGTGATGTCGAGCATAACATCATTGCTGCCAATGAAGGTGCTGCAGTAGGTCTTGCTGCCGGTCACTATCTGGCAACTGGCCAGCCCGCTTGTGTGTATATGCAGAACAGTGGAGAGGGTAACATCATTAATCCGCTAGCTTCTCTGACAGATCCGGAAGTTTATAACATTCCTGTATTGCTTCTGGTTGGTTGGCGTGGTCGCCCTGGTGTTCACGACGAACCCCAGCATGTAAAGCAAGGTAAAGTGACTACCGGCCTGCTGAACACAATGGGCATCAACTTCGATGTGTTGAGCAAAGAAGAGGATAAGGCAGAGAAGCAGATTGCCAAAGCCATTGATGCCCTGAAGAAAAAGGATGTTTATGCCTTGGTGATTGAGAAGGACACATTTGAGGACTACAAGCTCCAGAACGTAGAGAAAAACAACCTCACTATGTCCCGTGAAGAGGCTATTCAGACTGTTGCTGCCGCCCTTGGTGAAAAGGATTGCATTGTCTCTACTACTGGTATGATTAGCCGTGAGCTCTTTGAGTACCGTGCGGCTATGAATCAAGGCCATGAACGCGACTTCCTGACTGTTGGTTCTATGGGCCACGCATCCCAGATTGCACTGGGCATTGCCATGGCAAAGCCTGATCGTAAGGTTTGGTGTTTTGACGGTGATGGTGCTGCAATTATGCACATGGGTAGTATGGCAATTGTAGCCAACAAAGCCCCTAAAAACTATGTTCATGTAGTGTTCAATAATGGTGCTCATGACTCTGTTGGTGGACAGCCTACAGTTGGCTTGAAGATTGATTTGCCTGCAGTTGCTAAGGCTGTTGGGTATAAGAGTGTCTATAGCGTAGATAGTATAGATGCGTTGCATGAGCAATTGTCAATTATCAATTCTCAATTGTCAATTAACGAATATCCAATATTTTTGGAGATTCATGTTAGGAAGGGCAACCGCAAAGACCTTGGGCGCCCGACTACCACTCCTATTCAGAATAAAGAAGCATTAATGTCTTTCCTTCAGAAGTAAGTGATGCGATTAGTCCTGCTATCTGACATACATGCCAACGTGACGGCTCTTCAGGCTGTTCTCACAGACATAGAGAGCATTGGAGAGTTTGATGCTTATGCCTTGTTGGGTGACTTTGTGAACTATGGCCCCAGACCTAATGAGGCCATAGCCATTGCAAAGCTATTACCCAAACCATTGTTAGTAAACCTATGGGGTAATCACGAGTATTCCATCTTTGGCGGTAGTCTTGATAGGTTTGCAACCGATAGGGGTAGGGCTGTGTTGAAATACACCAATACCATACTGACTGAGGAATCAAGAGATTATCTCGATAAAAGCATGAATCATCAAGGTATGGAAAAAAAAGAGATTGAAGGTAAACGCCTTCTCTTTGTCCATGGAAATCTTGATGACACGTATTGGGGAAAGTTTGGAATAGATAAGATGAATGATGAACGCTATGCCCAATATGATTATGTCATAAGCGGTCATTCACACGTTCCTCATTATGTGGAACACTTCTTTGCAAGTGATAATGCAGAGTATAGGAATAAGAAAAGAACTATCTTTATCAATCCTGGTTCCGTTGGACAGCCTCGAAATCATAATCCTTACGCTCAATATGGCGTACTGGATTTGAAAACGGGAAACTATGAACATCGTTGTGTATGGTATGACGTTGAGGCAGAACAACAGTTGTTTAGTGATAGTGTGGACTCGTTTTATAAAACAAGATTAACATTAGGAATATGAAGAGTTTATATGTGTTGAGTGGTGCGTCAGGAATGACTGGCAGTGAACTGGTACGTCAGATCCTGGAGTCAGAGAAGGACAGCCGCATCATTGGCTTTGATAACTTCTTTGCCAGTTCAATTGATACAATTAAGGAGTATCTGGATGATTCCAGATTCGTGTTCTATGAGTATGACATCAACAATGCAGCTCAGATGAAGGCTATTGAGGATCAAGTTGTGAGCGAGAAGAAAGCTTACGATAGAACGGTTTATATCAACTGTGCTGCCGTTGTTCATACCGAGCATTTCTATGAGGTGGAACACACGTGGGAAACCAATGTGATTTCTATGAAGTCGTTCCTGGAGCAGGCTATCCGTGTAGTTGCTGATTCCTATATTAACTGCTCAACATCTGAGGTATACTCTATGCAGTCATGGAATGAGAATGGTGGTGTACGCGAAAGCGACTATCTGTTGATGTCAACGGCAGAACACAGTCAGAGAACCAGCTATGCTTGTGGTAAGCTGATGACGGAATTCTTTATGAAGGATGCTGTTGATAAGGGCAAGATTAAGGGCTGCTCTATCCGTTTTGCCAATGTATATAGCAAACATGAGCGTTTTGCCAAGCACATCATCCCTCACATCATCAATGAACTGTCAGAGAAAGGCTCTGTAACCTTGCTAGAGAACTCCAAGAAGAATCGCAGAGCTTTTCTGCATAATATTGATAGTTGTCGTTCTGTTATGGCGTTGATAAATTCTGATAAAGCTCTTGATGGCACAGTCTATAATGTAGCTACCGATGAGGAAATCACCATAATTGATCTGACATATAAGATTGCCGAGAAAATGGGACTGCCCAAACCAGAGATTAAGTTTGAAGGCTATCGCAGTTCTGACCCAGAGCGCAGAGTACTGAATACGGAAAAAATTCGTACTCGTACAGATTGGACTCCTATTATCAATTTGGATAAGGGGCTCGAAATGTGTGTGGCTTCAATTAAAAAATAAATGAAGAGCCTGATTATTACAGTGGCTGGCATGTCCAGTCGATTTAATAAGGATACGAAAGAGAATGTGCTGAAGTGCCTCTATTATGAGGACACTCCGGCCAACTCACTCCTTAGTCTTCAGGTACATAAGACCTATGACCTGGTTGATGAGATTATTGTAGTTGGTGGCTATAAGTATGAGGACTTAGAGCGTTTCATCCGTACTGAAATGAAGGATGTCAACCATAAGATGAAACTGGTTTATAATGACCACTATTCTGACTATGGTTCTGGGTATAGTCTTCTGAAAGGTATTGAGATGGTATCTGAGAAAGCTGATGAGATTACTTTCATTGAAGGAGATTTATTCTTTGATACCGATAGTGTTGAGCAGATCATCAATTCTAAGAAGGATGTCATCTCTGTGAATAATGAACCAATCCTCTCCAATAAGGCTGTGGCACTCTACTTTGATGCACAGAACTATCCTCATTATATTTACGACACCAGCCACTCTTGCTTAGAGATTCACGAGCCTTTCACGGCCATCTATAACTCGGGCCAGATGTGGAAGTTTATGAACCCCAATAGGGTCCGTGAGATATGCCAGTACTTGACACCAGAGCAAGTACAAGGAACAAATCTGGAGATTATTCAATATTATTTCGGTGTATTTGAAATTTCTCAATTAGACATTGTTAGGGTTAATCTTTGGTTTAACTGTAATACGGTTTCTGACTATCGAGACTCTCTGAAAAGTTTGAATTTATGAGCAAGGAGATAGCACTTTCAAAGGAAGACTTCAGAAAAATGCAGCTTATAGAACTCGATCTTTTAAAAGAGTTTGATCGGGTTTGTCGTCTTCATAATATTCCTTATGTTATTACCGATGGTACTATGCTTGGTGCTGTAAGGCATCAGGGATTTATTCCATGGGATGACGATGCAGATATTTGTATGTTGCGTGAGGATTATGAAAGGTTCAAGAAAGAGGCTATGAACGATTTGAATCCTGATATTTGTTTCTTTCAAGATAATACAACTGATCCATATTATAGGTGGGGTTATGCTAAACTCAGAAGAACGGGTACCGAACATATCAGGGTTGGTCAGGAACATCTGAAATGCAAGACGGGTATATTCATTGATATCATGCCCTATGATGATATTCCGGATAATCTGTGTTTACAGCTCATCCAAAACTTCTATTGTTTCTGCTGCCGTAAGGTCTTGTGGTCTGAGGTCGCAAAGAAAAACACGACAGGCTTTAAGAAACTGTGGTTCAGTCTTTTGTCTCATATATCAATAGACACAGTATATAAGTTCTTGAGTGTATATACAGGCAGAAGTCGGAACAGCTCCTCAAATCGTGTACGTTTATTGTTGTTTATTCCTCCTGGTAGGGAATATACAAAGAAACCTTTAAATGATCGTTATGGCATGACAAAGAAATGGATAACCGAAAGGGCTGAGTTCACCTTTGAAGGCATATCATTATATGGTTCTAGAGATTATGACGGATTCTTAACATGGAAGTTTGGTGATTATATGAAATTGCCTCCAGAAGAAAAAAGGGGTGGACATGCGTCTGTCTCATTTATAGATTTCGGGACTCTTTAATTTTTCTACAAAAAGTTTGTGTATGAAATTATTAAATGAAAAACTCCATCTTTTAAAACAGAAGATTGAGAAGAATGAGAAAATAACCATAGCTATTTTCGGCTTGGGAAGTGTTGGATGCTATTTGCTTGACTATCTGGTGTCTTTGGCAGACCCTCAGTTACGACTTGTTGTCGTTGGTCGTAATGTTGAGAAGATGACGCAAGATGTGAACATCATAAAGACCGCAGCAACCATTCGTAGACAGTTGCGTAGCGAGATTGTTATTGAGGGAGATTGCGACTTCAAAGATGTGGATAGCATCGAGAAAACTTTAACGAAGATTCAACCAGACTTTATAGTAAACAGTAGTCGCTTGTTTGCTGGTCTGAAATATGGTACTATTTCTTGGTCAAATCTTAGAGCTTATGGTATATGGAGTCCAATGTCGGTCCTCCTGGGCAAGAATATTATGGAAGCTTATGAAAAAGCAGGTTGCAATGCAATCAGTATCAATACCTCTTACTCCGATGCTGTTATACCATGGTTGAAGAGTGCAGGTATGGCCTATTTTGATTTTGGAAGTGGCAATCTGAATCATCTCATTCCTCGTATAAAATTCTTTGTGGCTAAGAAGTTCAATATTGACAATTTGAATGATATTGATATTACTCTCGTGGCAAGCCATTTTCATGATGTTGTGATTAGCAAGGAAGGTCATACAGAGGGGGTGAATTTGTTGCTAAGTATCAAGTATAAAGGTCAAGAACTGGATATCAACCACGATGAGGTTTATAAAGCTTGTAGTATTTCTATGCCTACCGATCAGAAACGCAATATGATGAATGCTGCCAGTAACTTTGATATTATCTACAGCATTCTTTCCGCCATTCGTGAGAAGAAAACTATAAAGATCCATACACCTGGTGTTGATGGACATATAGGAGGTTATCCTTTCATTATTGATGGAACAGGAAATAGCGTGCGTGGTTATTTCTATCCATATTATTCCATAGACGAAATGGAGCGGGTAAATATTAAGTCAATTTATTGTGACGGCATAGAGAATGTTGTAGATGGTTATTTGGTTTATACAGACGAGTTAGTTCAAAAGGTAAAGAATAAATTTAATTTAGAAATACCTCCTAAAGTACATCTTTCAGAGGCAGAACGAGTAGCTGATTTACTGATAAATGGTATAATTAAGCCAAATAATAAGTAAATCAAGATAGTTATTTCATGATAAAAGTTTTATACGATTATCAAATTTTTTCTCTGCAGAAATACGGAGGCATTTCCCGTTGTTTTGTGGAGTTGTATAAGCATATGCCGGACTCATGTAGCGCCACTTTCGCATTACGTGAGACTGAAAATGTACATGCCAGAGAACTTCTAGGTGTAAACCCTCCAGGATATCAATATGAGCATTTTATTTGCAATCGCCATTTTCCCGGAAAAGGACATCTGCATTTATGGTTAGATTACTTTAAAGAGGTAAAATATTACCCTGATTGCAATAGAAACTACCTGATGCACTTGTTGAAAAGAGGAAAGTATGATGTCTTTCATCCTACATATTTCGACGACTCATACTTGCCCTATCTGAAAGGAAAACCTTTTGTGCTGACTATTCATGACATGATACCGGAGTTGTATCCGCAATACTTTTCCAAAGATGATTATCAAATTGTTATGAAAAGAAAACTGGCATCACAGGCTTCTGCCATTATTGCTGTCAGTGATAACACTAAAAGGGATGTGATGCGTATTTTAGGTGTTCCAGAAGAGAAGATACATGTGGTCTATCATGGCTGTTCATTTCCAACAGAGGGAAGCAAAAATAAATATATGTTTCCATATTTACTCTATGTTGGGCAAAGAGGTCTTTACAAGAATTTCGTGCCATTTGTTAATGGCATATTGACTGTCCTTAAACGACATAAGGATTTGCATGTCATTTGTACGGGTTCTCCTTTTGATAATGATGAAAAAAAGATGCTCTATGAATTAGGTTTGGAAGGTAGATTTCATGCAGCATTAGTGAATCGCGACGAGGATATGTTTTCCCTCTATCACCACGCTTTGTGCTTTGTTTATCCTAGTGAGTATGAAGGTTTTGGTATTCCCATCTTAGAAGCATACCAGGCTGATTGCCCAGTACTATTGAATAACGCTAGTTGTTTCCCAGAGATCGCAGGAGATGCTGCTCTTTATTTCGAAATGAATTCAAATGATTCAAATCTTGCGGAGCAATTGGAACGATTGCTGACTATGAATTTGGAAGAAAAAGATCTTCTTCTTTCTAAGCAAAGAGAAAGACTTTCTAGATATTCATGGGAAAAGAGCGCAAAGAAGTTGGCTGAAGTATACAAATCAGTATGTAAATAATTTATGAAACTTTCAATTATCACCATCAATTATAATAATAAGGCGGGGCTGCAGAAGACTATCGACTCTGTAATTTGCCAGACATGGCGAGACTTCGAATGGATTGTTATAGATGGTGGAAGTGCAGACGGAAGCAAAGAATTGATTGAGCAATATCAACAACATTTCTCTTATTGGTGCAGTGAACGAGATGATGGGGTTTATAGCGCTATGAATAAGGGTATTTGTATTTCATCAGGTGATTGGATAATGATTTTAAATAGTGGAGACTATTTATATTCAAAAGATTCATTATTTGAATTAATGAATGCCGTATCAGATGATGTTGATATTATTTATGGAAATAGTATTGAGGACAACAAAGGCTACAAAAAAATTATAGAGGCAAGCAATAATCCGGAAGTTATGAATTATTGGCCTGCCTATAGGCATGGCTCTTCTATAGTTCGGGGAGAACTTCATCGAAGGGAGTTGTTCGATTTGAGCAGGAAAGATCTGGGATACTCATTAGACTGGGAATTAATACATCGTTTATTTGTTAAGGGCTATGTGTTTAAGAAAATAGACATTATTATTGAATGTTATGAAAAAGATGGAAAATCTAATCATGAGATTCTAAATAGATGGTATAATTTTAAAATTACCAATAATGGTGGTATTATAGAGAAATTGAAGTTTCTTTTGGGTATTGTAATTTATAAGTACAAGGCTATTTCTTCTCCATTGTTCAATTTATATTATGCATTTATGACAGAATATGTGGTGAATGATATTTTACCTCACATCCCGTTTTGGAATTTCCGTCGAAGTCTTTTAAAAAAGAGAGGACTCAAGATAGGGGATGGAAGCTTTATCATGAAAAAAGTATATTTTCAGGAGGTATTTAATTTAAGAATCGGGAAATATAGCCATATTAACAGGGGATGTCTTCTTGACGCAAGAGGTGGGATTGTTATTGGAGATAGTGTCTCTATATCGCATAATGTATCATTAGTTACTGGAGGACATGACCATCAATCATCAATATTTGCTGGACAATTCAAACCGATTGTGATAGATGATTATGTATGGATTGGTATTGGTGTGATTGTTTTGCAAGGTGTTCATATCGGTAAAGGCGCTGTAGTTTGCGCTGGTGCTGTAGTAACAAAGGATGTAGGTGAGTATGAAATTGTTGCTGGGGTTCCTGCAAAAAAAATAGGTGAGAGAAATAAAGATCTAGATTATAAATGTCTTTGGGAAACTCCTTTGACATAAAATTAATAGCTATAGATAGATGAAGAAAAAAATATTATTCATTTTACCCTGGCTGCCTTATCCGTTAAAATCTGGAGGACATCAAGCAATTATGAATGCAATGTCTGCTTTAAAGAATGATTTTGAGGTATATGTGGTATTTGAGACTATCGATGACGAACAATATGCCAAAGACAAAGATGATTTTTTAACGATTATGCCTCATGCTCATTTGTTGCCATTATTCCGTGAAAAGCTAAGCCCTTTTCCGCTATGGTATAGGTGTGCTTCGAAGATAAAAACATATTTGACTCAGTTCATCAAGCATAAAGGAAAGCATGACAAAGCTAGACAAATCTGTGAAGACGATATTTGCCATGGATGGATTAGTTCAGTTTCTCCTTTAAAAAAACAATGGTTAGAACACATTGCAATGATATGTTCTGAATATTCTTTTGACATCATTCAGGTTGAGATGCCTTGGTTGTTATCTCAGGTATTAACACTACCCGATAGCGCAATAAGGGTTTATGTACACCATGAACTGGGATTTGTACGTAGAGAATTGGAACAGGACCAATTTGAGAATAATGTATATGTTAAGGCTTGTAAGGATTTTGCAGATGCTATGGAAATGGCATTGTTAAATAAATACGATGGAGTGATAACATTATCTCCTATTGATAAACAAAAACTGGAGAGTAATGGAGTTTCTGTACCTGTTTTTGCATCTTTTGCAAAGGTTGATATATCTGAAGACCCATTACCTGACGAAATAGATGGAAGGCATCTTTCTTTTGTCGGATCAGACAATCACATGCCTAATTTAGTTGGCATAAAATGGTTTCTTGAGCATTGTTGGCAAATGTTGCAATCAGAGGATAACGGCTATAGACTCAGTATTATAGGAAAGTGGAGCGAGCAACACATGGAGGAGCTGACTTCAAAGTATTCAAATATACATTTCCATGGCTTTGTAGAAAACTTAGGAGCTTGCATAAGAGGAACAGTGATGATAGTCCCCATAACAATAGGTAGTGGCATTCGGATGAAAATACTAGATGCATGTTCTTTGGGAATCCCCTTTGTTAGTACATCAGTAGGAGCAGAAGGAATTCCTGTAGAAAGTGGAATAAATTGTTTTATAGCAGACAATCCAGAACAATTTGTTGCTGATTTGTTAAAGTTGAGAGCTGCATCATTACAAAATAAATTTGTGAATCAAGCATATTCAATGCTTGTGAATCATTATTCCACAGATGCGTTGCGAAAGAACAGGTTAGAAATATACAACCAATTACATCAAATTAAGCCGAAGACAGTATATGCTTCTGGAGAACAATGAAAATCCTTTTGTTAGCGTCGTTATTCCCAATTATAATCACGCTAGATTTTTGGACGAGCGCATTCAAAGTGTGCTCAACCAGACCTATCAGAACTTCGAACTGATTATTCTGGATGACAAGTCAACGGATAATAGTGTAGAGGTTATCAACAAATACAAAGATAATCCTCATGTATCACATATTGTTGTCAATGAAGAGAACAGCGGTTCGACATTTAAACAGTGGAAAAGGGGTTTTGAACTAGCAAAAGGGGACGTAGTTTGGATAGCCGAGAGTGATGATTCTTGCGAAACAAATATGCTTGAAACATTGATAAAAGGCTATGTCGAACATAATGCGGTCTTGGCTTTCTGTCGTTCATGTAAATATGATGTTGATGGAACCAAAAGCCAATATGTCCTCCAAACATGTTTACCATGGGATATCATAATGCCTGGTAAAGAGTTTGTATCAAGGTATATGGTTCAATGCAATGCTGTGGCTAATGCTAGTTCCGCGATTTTTAACAGAGAACTGGCAATGCACTTAGATTCCCAATATACTATTATGAATGGTAATGGGGATTGGTTGTTTTGGATAGAATTGATGGAGCACGGTGGTGTCTTTTTCTGTAATCAAACGCTTAATTTTTTCAGGCATCATGGCTCTAATACAACACGTCAGGTAGGAAACAAGGGCCTATCAGCTATAGAGCATAAAGTTATATTTGATTATCTAACAGACAATGGTTATGTCCCTCGAAATGAAGTCAGTAAGATGAGATTAAAAACTCTCGACTTTTATCTAAATTCAGAATACGACTCGCTCAAAACAAGAAGAAAAGTGCTGACATCATGGGATAGATATAGGCTAGGAAGATTACGTCTTTTCTTGAGTAGCATCAAAAGAGACGTACTTCTTTTTATGAAAAACGTCTAATCAAAAATCAATGAGTTTTAAGAAATGGTTTCATAAGATATGTCAGTCTGTTTGGACTATTGGTTTTGTAGAGACACGAATCGGTGATATTCTCGACGGTAGTCCTCTTCAGATAAGGTGGGTTGACATACCCAAAGATTGCTGGTATGCAGATCCATTTATTCTTAACGTGACTGAAGAGGAAATAGAGCTCTTGGTAGAAGAATGGAGCTATGAACTTGAAAGAGGAATAATATCTAAGGTTGTTGTTGACCGAAAGACCAATAGAATTGTCCGTACAAAGCATCTCCTACAGTTAGATACCCATCTTAGTTTTCCTGCAATATACAGGAGTGAAGAGAAGATATATGTTTGTCCTGAGAACAGCCAGTCAGGAGGTTTACATCTCTATCAATATAACCCGTCGGAAGAATCACTGACCTATTTAAGATGTATTTGCCAACTCCCTTTAACAGATGCAGTTATAACTGACATAGATGGGGATAGGTCCCTTTTTTCAACTTTAAGTGAATCGGCTAATGGCAATATATTGCATGTTTTCCGCAGGAATCCAGCAACAAAACAGTATGCACCGACAGCTACATTATCTTTCGATGAAAACATTGCAAGGAATGCTGGTCATTTCTTTGAATATGAAGGTGTGAAATATAGACCAGCTCAGGTTTGTAACTCTGCATATGGGCAGGCTATATCTTTGCAGACCGTTAATAAAGAAGGTGACAGTATAGTATTTAAAGAGGTCAGACGGCTTTATTCTACCCATAATAGTATGGTGAACGGCATGCATACCTTTAACATCCATCAGGGGGTGATAGTTGTAGATGCATGGGGGTGGAAGGCTCCTTTTCTAAGAAGATTGTTTGTTGATGACTGGGGAAATCTGAGATCTTGGTTGACTTTTTGGACAAAATTATAAAGAAATGGTTGCTGTGAAAGACAGTTCATTATGTGCGGTAATAATCCCCGTATACAGAAATTTAACTGACAGATATGAAGAGATGTCTTTCCGTCAGTGTCTGAAGATATTGCATGAATATCCAATCTATTTGGTGACTCATAATCAATTGGATATTACTTCATACGAAGCCATAGCCACAGAATACGGAACTCAGTTACATAAAGTTTTTTTTGATGTCTCCTTTTTCGCAGGAATAGAGGGATATAATAGTTTGATGAAGAGAAGGGCTTTTTATCTTAGGTTTTCTGCATATCAATATATTCTGATTTACCAATTGGATGCTTTTGTATTCAAGGATGACTTGGCAATATGGTGCAGTAAAGGTTACGACTATATTGGTGCACCTTGGATTTCAGATGACGATAACAAGATTACGGATATTAGCTTGTGGAGGGTAGGTAACGGAGGTTTGTCATTACGTAAAGTGGCTTATTGCCTGAAGGTGCTTTCTTGGAAAGGACCAGTATTGACATATCGGTATTATAACAAATGGAAATATCTGCCATATATCTTAGGGTGGAAGAATAATATTAATTATTTCAGGAAGAGCCGGATGAATGAAGATGCACTCTTTTCTGGTTTTCTTTCTCCCACTTATTTGAACCCTAATTTACCAACGCCTCAAGAGGCTGCTCGCTTTGCCTTTGAGAAATATCCTTCTTATCTATATAAAGTATGTCATAATAGCCTGCCATTTGGTTGTCATGCTTTCCTAAAATACGAATACGAAGAGTTCTGGAAGCAGTATATTGAGGAACAAAAATAACCCAGAAGTGATATTTAGATGAAAAAAATTGCATATACAGGATTATGGGATGAGTTTTTCTCAGAGCAATCTCTTATTCCCCAAACCATACACGAAATATGTCAGATAGAAGACACTCCTGATATCACAAAGGCAGACTATTTGTTGTATTCTTTGTTTTCTCAGGATCATTGGTTTGCACCAGATCATGTGATTAAGATTTTCTATACAGGAGAAAATGTTACTCCAGACTTTAATGCATGTGATTATGCAATAGGTTTTGACTGGCTTGATTTTGGCGACAGATACTTCCGTTTTCCTTTGTATTATCTATATAAGGATATTTGCGAATTAATGGAAACGAAGCACCATAGACCCATAACAGAAAAAAGTGATTTCTGTAGTATAACAGTGAGTAACACCAATAGGAATCCCATTTTCCAAGAGCTTTTCGAGAAATTGTCTATTTACAAAAAAGTTGATTCCGGTGGTGGATGGAGAAATAATATTGGAGGTTTGGTTGAAGATAAATTCTCTTTTGATTCTTCTCACAAATTTTCTATAGTATGTGAAAACAGTTCTTCTCCAGGATATACTACAGAAAAACTAATACAGGCATTTGCGGCAAATTGTATTCCCATCTATTGGGGAGACTCTGCAATAGATAAGGTCTTCAACAAGAAGGCATTTATAAATGTTATGGACTATGACTCAGTTGAAGATGTAGTAGAGAGAGTTAAGGAGATCGACCGCAATGACAGCTTATATGTTGCGATGCAAAAAGAGCCAGCGTTGGTAGATGAACGATATAAAAAAGATCATCAGACAAAAGAACTTAGCAACTTTTTATCTAAGATCTTCAATTCTCCATCGGATAAAGCCATGCGTAGAAATAGGGACTGCCGTGGTGAAAAGTATATCAGGGATCAGAGACGGCAGATTGAAAAAGATAATGATTTCTTTTCAAAGATGAGAAACTTTATCATTAGGAAGGCCTGATAAAAAACATGACAGTATCTATTGTTATTCCTGTTTATAAAGTAGAACAATATATAGAGCGCTGTATCGAATCTGTGCTCAACCAGTCTTATAGGCAATTGGAAGTTATTCTTGTTGATGATTGTTCTCCGGATAATAGCATTGTATTAGCCCAAAAACATATCAAGAATTCTCCATTAAGTAAGGGTATCGTATTTAGATACGAACAGCACGAGCATAATCGAGGACTTTCGGCAGCCCGAAATACTGGGATGGATGCAGCAACAGGTGATTATATTTATTTCTTGGATAGCGATGACGAGATTACATCAGATTGCATAGAAACTTTAGTAGATGCTTCGGAGAATGGTAATGTTGATGTCGTTTGTGGAGCGTTGGAACTGTGCGGCTCTGTGGAGATGTTTTCTGTTGCCCTCTCTTTTTATGACGCTTTATATAAAGGGGGAAAGAAGGTCTTAGATGCTTTTGTAAGAGATCGTATTCCTATAGCAGCATGGAATAAGCTGTTACGTCGAGAGGTTCTCCTTGCCCAAAAAGTATATTTTAAAGAAGGTTTGATATATGAAGACAATTTATGGACCTTTGAATTAGTCCATAGCGTAAATTCAATCAAAACTATAACAAAGAAAACATATCATTATTGGATTCGTCCTAGTTCAATCATGACATCTACACACTATATTCAGAAATATGGTTATATGCTGATGGTGTTTGCAGAACGAGAGGAGTTCCTAAAATCAAGAAATCTATATAATCCCATAACGAGAAATTATCTGGTAAAGAACAAAGCTGTCTGGATACAGTGTAGACTTTGCGATAAGCATATTCCTTATAAAGAGCGTTTTAAGTTAGCACATTCTGTTTTGGCTCTTGATGATAGTTATAAAGTATTAGGATATAGCTTCTTTTATTATTTCAGATGGGTATTACATCAAATAAAATGTTACATATGTCATTGAAAGAGAAGATTCGCTTTTACCTTTGGCGTATTCTGGGAATAGATTATAGCCATGTATTAAAGGTCGTAGACGATGTCTATTTAAAAGAAGATATATATACAATTATTGGACCGCATTCATACAACAACCATGCACGTGTATATAGATGGAGTGATGCTCCATTGGTAATAGGAAAATATAGTGCCATCTCTTATGGGGTGAAATTTATAATGGATGATGGGAAACATAAAAAGGACGTAGTTTCGTCATATCCTTTTAAAAATAACAAAATAGAAGGAGATGAGGGTATAATAATTGGTAATGATGTTTGGATTGGCATGAATGCAACAATTCTGTATCATGTCAAAATTGGTAATGGTGTAACCATAGCAGCTGGTTCTGTAGTGACACAAGATATTCCAGACTATTGTGTTGTTGGTGGAGTGCCTGCCAAAATTATAAAGAGGAAATGTACAGAAGAAGAGGCTGCAATGATGAATCAAATTGCCTGGTGGGACTGGGAAGATAAAAAAGTCGAAGAATGTCATGCTGATTTCCAGTTGTCTATTCCTCAGTTTATAAAAAAGCATCAGATTGGATGAAGAAGAAACTATTGTTTGTCATTGATTCTTTAGTATGTGGTGGTGCAGAGAAAAGTTTAGTTTCATTACTGCCACTTTTGAATCAAGATAAATATGAGATACATTTATGGATGCTTCATCGTGGGAAGGTCTTTGAGTCATTGCTATCTGACAATGTTATTATTGAACCAGAACCCTCATATCGATGGATTGAGCGTATCCAATTCCGTATAGCTCATTATCTCTACTCTATTATGTTCAGAATAAAGTCTATACTTGGCAAGTCCGAACACACAGCTGAAACTTTTTGGAAATGTTTAGGAAATGTGTATAAGGTTCCATCTGAAACCTATGATATAGCAATTGCATATCAACAGGGTGTTCCCACTTATATGGTTTCTAAAAAGATAAATGCCCACAAAAAAATAGCATGGATAAACGCAGACATCTTTGCTGCAGGATATAATACTAGTTATAATGCGACATTTTATGACCAGTTTGATGTACTTGTTCCTGTGAGTAAGAATTTGGAGTCAGTTTTACGGGAAAAGTATCCTCAATATAGTGAGAAATACCATTGCGTATATGATATCTTAAATCCAGATTTGATAAAACGTCAGTCATTAATGTCTGTTGATGATGATATTTTCAGTTATCAGCACCCCCTAATCGTAACAACGGGACGTTTGGCAATAGCTAAGAATCATAGATTGGCGGTTGAGGCAGCCAAAAAGCTGAAAGAAAGTGGAGTGGATTTTGTATGGCTCTTTGTTGGTGATGGAGAAGAACGACCAAATATTGAAAGTTTGATCACGACTTATAATCTTCAAAAAAATGTTATCATTATAGGAGAGCGTACCAATCCGTATCCGTATGTGGCTCAATGCGATGTGTATGTTCAGACATCTTCATTTGAAGGTTTTGGATTAACCATTGCTGAGGCTAAAATATTAGGGAAACCTGTTGTTAGTACAAACTTTGATGTGGTGTATGACCAGTTAAAGCATGAGCATAATGGCTTGATAGCTGAGATGACTCCAGAATCGGTTGCAGACAATATACTCCGAATGATTAATGATACGAATTTGAGAAACCGTATCATTGAGAATGTTAACAGGGAGAAAAATACGACCTTCATGACCGAGGTAATAAAGGTAGAAACGCTTTTTGATGCAAATTAAAATAATAACATGTCATGATGTATATAATCATGGCGCATCTCTTCAAGCCTATGCTTTACAGACGTATATAGGTTTATTGGGACATAGTGTAGAGATTATTGACTATAAGCCTGATTATCTTTGTGGAGATTATCAATTGTGGTCTGTCAATAACCCTGCTTTTGATAAATTATTATTTAAGCCGTTCTATCTGTTGGCAAAATTGCCTCAGAGGCTGTATTCTTTAAAAAGGAAATGGGCATTTGACCACTATACCAAACAATATCTGAAACTCACAGCTCAGTGTTTTCATAGTAATGAGGAGTTGAAACTAAATCCACCTTTGGCTGATATTTATATTGCAGGAAGTGATCAAATCTGGAACACTTTATTTCAGAATGGGCGCGATGCGGCATTTTATCTGGATTTTGCTCCTTCATCTGCGAAACGGATTTCGTATGCAGCCAGTTTTGCAACAGAAGATGTTGTAGATGAATATAGACCGTTTGTATGTAAGATGTTGCAGAACTTTGATGCTGTTTCCATTCGTGAGCGGTGTTCCTTGCCTTTATTGGAGTCATTGGGACGGGCTGATGGAGTCGCAGTGTGTGACCCAGTATTCTTGTTAACAAGGAAACAGTGGGAAACCGTGTTGCCTCAAAACCAGAGTCACGAAGAATATCTGCTGGTATATGATACGGAGTTTTCGCCAAAAGTAAAGGAAATAGCAAAACGAATTGCAAAAGAGAAGAATCTGAAAATATATAATGTCAGTGCCTCCCGAATAGGATATGCGGATAAGGATTTGTGGGCTTCTTCGCCTATCGACTTTGTTCAGTTAATCCGGGATGCAAGTTATGTGGTATCTAATTCTTTCCATGCATCGGCTTTCTCCATCATCTTTGAACGCGACTTCTGTGTGATAAATCGTTCAGAGGGAATCAATGAGCGAATGAAGAGTTTGTTGTCCAATTACAAATTGGAAGAAAGACTTGTGGCAGGTTATTCCGAAAAACTCTTAAATCCGGTTGACTATCAGCAGGTTCGTCCTCAAGTATTAAAAGATATTGAATACTCAAAAGGATTCCTGAATCAATCGTTATGAAGAAGCGAATATTCATAACCATGCATTATTTAGAGTTGGGTGGGGCAGAGATTAGCCTCATTGGGCTCTTGCAGGCGTTGGATTATTCTAAATATGATGTGGATTTGTTCGTTCATCGTCATCAGGGAGAGTTGATGGCGTTCATTCCAAAAGCTGTAAACTTGTTACCAGAAATAACTGCTTATGCTTGTATAGAGAGTCCTTTAACAGAAGCAATACGTAGAGGACAGCTAGGAGTCGCATGGGGACGAATGAAGGCGAAATGGAGAGCAAAGCGATATCAGCCAAGGGATGCTTCTTTGTCTCAAAATGCAGTTTTTCAATATATAGCACAAGAGACAGAGCATTATCTCCCGTCCTTGGAACGATACGGAGAATACGACCTGGCTATCAGTTTCCTTCAGCCACATAATTATGTGCTGAGTAAAGTCAAGGCGAAAAAGAAGATATGCTGGATCCATACGGATTATACGAAAGTAGAGTTCGACGTGAATGCTGAATTGCCTATATGGACAGCCTTTGACCATATAGTCAGCATCTCTCCTGATGTGACAAAGACGTTCCTGCAGATATTTCCTTCATTGGAAGACAAGATTGTTGAGATAGAGAATATTTTGTCATCTGAATTTGTCCGAAAGAGGGCTGAAGAAACAAATGTTATGAATGAAATGCCTAAACAGGAGGGTAGAGTTAATCTCCTATCTGTAGGGCGATATACAGATGCCAAGAACTATGATAATGTTCCTGATATTTGTCGAAGAGTACGTGAACAAGGAATAGATTTGAGATGGTATATTGTAGGATATGGGGATGAAGCA
>Ga0247611_10003793_pt1 | contig 21886 bp, 21 predicted proteins | sample 177DNAGHGhighgp2_FD_192422 | JGI IMG/M metagenome (GOLD analysis project Ga0247611, IMG submission 192422) | Sheep rumen microbial communities from Palmerston North, Manawatu-Wanganui, New Zealand - 1770 DNA GHGhigh gp2 | ecosystem: Host-associated > Mammals > Digestive system > Stomach > Rumen... | reverse complement strand
CCTTACCACCTTTTTTCAAAACAGCAATTACTTTATACAAATATGGGTCGGCCATTCCATCCCACAGATGAGGATTGCTAACACCAGCATTGATAGTCACCTTATCGTTGTTAATGATGTTGGTGGTTTTGCTAACTACCATCTGGCCTTTGGCATCTACCATTTGGAACTCAACTTCGCAATCCTGATAACCCATCTTGCTAGTAAGGCGAATTTCAGCACTAACCTCGGCACGATCGGCCGTAAGCATCTTCTGCGTTACCTGCAAGCCATCAGAGCCGAAATAAAGTGGTGAGATAGCCACATCGTCAGTAATGATGAGCCAAGCATCACGATAGAGACCTCCATAAACATTGAAGTCGCCACTGAGTGTAGCCACATCGAAACGATGGCTGTTGTCGCAAGTAACCAACAGATAATTCTTCTGTCCATAGGTTAGATAATCAGTCAACTCGAATGTAAAAGCATTGTAAGCACCTTTATGCTCGCCTACCTGCACCCAATTAACTTGCACATTAGCTACAGAACCAGCTCCTTCGAACTTTACGAAGATACGTTTGCCTTTCCAACTCTCAGGTACATCAATTTCTTTCATATACGAGCCTTCACCACGATAGTAACCACCATCGTTCATAAAGTCCTCGTCGTTGTAAGTATGAGGCAGGTTGACAACTTTCTCTCCCTTCGGCACATAAATATTGGGATAGACTCCCCATACACCAAACGTACCTTTTCTAAATTGCCACTCTTGATTTAAAGATGTCACTTCACGTGCATCAACCATTGACCATTGGCCACTGAACATAATCATAGCCAACAATACAAACAACGCTTTAATGTTTTTCATGTATTTCTTGTTTTAATTATTATTCTAACTATCGTCATGCTAAAAGATCTGATTACCCTTTTATCATAATCATTATATATCAATTATCGTTGAACTCGTCCAGAAGCATCGCCCCCTGCAAGAGCCTCTACCTCGGCCACACTCACCATATTCACATCACCAGGAATGGTGTGCTTCAAGGCCGAAGCAGCAACAGCAAACTCAAGCGCTTCACCTTGGGTAGCTTTAGTAAGAAGACCATGAATCAAACCACCAGAGAATGAGTCGCCACCACCCACACGGTCGATGATGGGATTGATATCGTAGCGCTTAGACTCATAAAATTCTTTACCATTATAAATCATTGCCTTCCATCCATTATGAGTAGCTGAGAAGGATTCACGCAGGGTAGATGCCACATATTTGAAGCCAAACTCCTTAGCCATTGCCTCAAAGATACCCTTATAACCAGCAGCATCAGTTTTGCCACCAGTAACATCGGCCTGTGGTTTGAAGCCCAAGCAAAGTTCGGCATCCTCTTCGTTGCCTATACAAACATCGACATACTGCATCAGGGGTTTCATCACACTTTGTGCTTTCTCTTTTGTCCAAAGTTTCTTGCGGAAATTCAAGTCACAAGATATGGTCACTCCATTACGTTTTGCTGCTTCACAAGCCAGCTTTACCAACAAGGCAGCTTTATCACTGATAGCTGGGGTAATACCAGACCAATGGAACCAATCGGCTCCCCGCATGATAAAATCGAAGTCAAAATCCGTTGGTTCGGCTTCTGCGATAGCAGAATGTGCACGATCATAAATCACCTTACTAGGACGCATAGATGCACCAGTTTCAAGGTAATAGATACCCACACGGTCACCTCCACGAGCTATATAATCAGTCTTGACACCAAACTTACGCAATGAATTAACAGCAGCCTGTCCTATCTCGTGCTGAGGCAGTTTGGTAACGAAATATGCATCATGGCCATAGTTTGCACAACTGACAGCTACATTGGCTTCACCTCCACCATATACTACATCAAATGCATCAGATTGAACGAAACGGGTGTTGCCTGGCGTAGAGAGCCTGAGCATGATTTCACCCATAGTAATAATTTTCTTTCCCATAATTACGAAACTATTATATACTTTTTGCAAAGATATAAAAAAGGCAGGATTCATAATCATGAACTCCCGCCTTTTTGGATTTAAAAAAAAGGAAAATTGTTATTTATGACTTGCGCTATTCGCCTATCACGACCTTATCATCAGAATAAGCCGTAGTAATCTGTCCTTTCAATGTGCACGCATTGCCAGTGGTCACGATACTGTTCTTCAGTTCATTCCACACATTGTCGAGTTGTTTGGCATAACTATGCACTTCTATTGTCAGGCCATCGCCATAGTTCTCCTTCAGATATTTAATCAGGTCTGGGTTGATATTATTGATGCTGATTGTCACCCCATGCTCATCGTGCGTCACCAAAGGTGTCAACTCATATTCTGTAAGGTAATAATCATAGTATCTCACAGCGAAATCGTCCTGCTCAACAATGTTGTCATAATGAAGAGGCAGGTTGATAGTGACAGAGCCCGCATCAGTACGGATATGGGTTGAAACTTTAATCTCATTCCAATCCTGATGCTCCTGCAAATGGATATCCACCTCTACGTTGTTAGGTATTGACGCCAAAGGGTCAGTATCCACTAGGTTGCCTTCCTCCACCTCTTGGTGAATAGAGTCGGTCACTTCAGGGTCGGTAACATCCTGCACATTCCCTACATCGTTGGTGGTGAGAATACCGTTCACATGCCAGCTATACTGGGCACCCACTTCCTTCACGACATACCACAACACCTTCAGCTCGTTGTTGATGAGTCCGTCAATAGCTGCTTGCAACGCCAATTTATTAGGTGTATCGCCATTCTCCTTATCTCTCCAGTAAGCCAGGAAGGTAGCCACATCAGGTGCCTGTATGATAGCGTCTTGTGTAGCAATACCTGCCTCATCATAGACATATCTGAACAAGCCAACATTCTCACCAGTTTTGGTGTCTTTCTTATAATAGTCAAGACCACGGTCGTCATACCTGCCGTAGGTATAGCCAGTGGCCACCTTGCCCAAGTTAGGCCCCTGAAAACCGCCCCAATACTTAGCAGAACTCTCATTTAGCCAACCAGGAATGGTACCATCGATACGTATAGAGAAACGGGCAGCCTCCCACCCTTCTTCAGTATTGACACTGGGAAAACTCAAACCATCCCATGAATAGCGGGTTGTGGCCATTGACCTGGTGTCAGAGCCCTGCATGTGCTGTCCCTGGATAAACACTTTGGTAGCTGGCAACACCTCCGTTGTCGTTTGTTGCTGTGCAGCTCCCTTATAGGGGGTAAGCGAACGAGTCAACAAGCCATCATCACCTGAGCAGGCGATAAACATAGAAAAAGCTATGATAAAACCAATAAAACAAAGTAACTTTCTCATATATTTTCACTAATTAATCATCCTCGGGTGCAAAATTATGCATTATACTTATAGGTTAGCATTGTTTTAACATATATTATACATTATAACTGGTCATTTCCATCGATTTGAAACATTTATCACCTGTAGAATATACAAAACACGAAAGGTTTTTTATATCTTTGCATAATCAAAAAAGAATGACTGTTATGAAGAAAATATTTTGGAGCATGATACTGGTGATGACCAGCATCTGCGCAATCGCTCAAAAACCTTTAATAGGTATCAGTACGGGATATAGTGCGAGTGAAAACACCGCATCCGTTCGCTACACCTACGTTGACGCAGTGGTAAATGCTGGTGGCATTCCAGTGCTGCTACCATTGGCGAAAGACTCCTTAGCAGCGGCTGAGGCGATAGAACGTGTGGATGCCCTCATCCTGTCAGGTGGTGAAGATGTGCACCCCTTCTATTATGGAGAGGAGCCAGCCAGTGCCTTGGGAGGCGTGAATGTGGCCCGCGACAAAAGCGACAGGTGGCTACTTCAAACAGCGGTGAAATTGGGCAAAGCCGTACTGGGCATCTGCCGAGGCGAACAGCTAACGAACGTAACATTCGGTGGTACACTCTATCAGGATATCCCCTCACAATACCCCAACCGACCAGCGGTACAGCATAACCAGCGATTTGGCGGGGCAGAACCTGTGCACCATGTGAATGTGGCAAAAGACTCTCGTCTCTATGAGATTATGCAACAAGAGCAACTGGCAGTCAACTCTTTCCATCATCAGGCCATTAAGGAGGTGGCACCTGATTTCAAGGTGGTTGCTACGGCTTCCGATGGTGTTGTGGAAGCCATTGAGGGTTTCCCTAAATACAATGTGTTAGGCGTCCAGTGGCACCCTGAATACTTTGCCCAACAAGGCGAGGAGCAGTGGGTAAGATTATTTGAAGACCTGGTGCAACGTGCAGGTGCGAGCAAGCCCATTATCAAGCAACCCAACATCAATCAACCTAGAATTAGATAATTTTAACCTAACACTTTATGAAACGATACATAACAACACTGGCAATCTGCTTGTTAGTTTTAGTTGTAAAAGCCCAAGACACCTACACTGTCATTGTTTCCTGCGATGGATTTCGTTGGGATTTTCCCATCTTATATGATACCCCAACGATTGACAAAATGGCTAAGGAAGGTATTCAATCTGATATGCAACCATCTTATCCTGCGTCAACTTTTCCCAACCACTATGCGATAGCTACTGGACTCTACCCAGACCATCATGGTATAGTTAATAATTCGTTTTGGGATCCTGACTTGCAACTGCTCTATGCCACAGGAAGCAAGGAAACAGGCAAAGACCCTCGCTTCTTTGGAGGTGAACCTATATGGCGAACGGCTGAACGACAAGGTGTAAAATCTGCTACTATTTATTGGGTGGGAAGTGACCTAAACGACGAGAATGGTCACGCCTCATACTGGTATGATTACGGCAAACCGTTGATATCTTATGAAGAGCGCGTTGAAAAGGCTTTGGAATACTTACAACTTCCTGAGGCTGAACGTCCACATTTCATCATGGTTTATTTTGATGAGCCTGATCGCACGGAACACACCTATGGACCTAACAGTGAAGAAACACGCATGGCTGTCAAGAAGGCAGATGACGCAGTTGGACAATTGCTTAATGGTATACACAAACTACCCATAGCTGACAAAGTTAATTTCATTGTGGTAGCTGATCACGGAATGGCTTTGGAAGATCCAAGTAGGGTTATTAATCCTGATGACTATCTGAAAACGGAATGGTATGAGAAAATGGTTATTGGCATTCCTACCTCAATCTTTACCAAACCTGCTTATCGTGAAACAATCTATAATACACTGAAGGGACTACCCCATTTGTCGGTATGGAAGAAAGAAGAGATTCCTGCTCATTTACATTATGGTACAAGTAATCGTATTGGGGACATTTTAGTGGCTCCAGACATGGGATGGGAGTTTAGGAACACTCCCCGTGGAGGGCTAGGAGCACACGGATATGATCCAACAAACCCTTATATGCATGCTATCTTCCGTGCCGTAGGACCTGCTTTCAAGCAAGGATACATAGCCCGCCAATTTGAGAATGTTGATATTTATCCGCTTATCTGCCACTTGTTGGGTATTGAGCCTGCACCTTGTGACGGACAATTGGACAGAATTAAACATATATTAAAGTAACAAAGATTTATTAACCTATTTATTATTTTGTATTATGGCAAATAGAAGAGACTTTTTAAAGGGAGCATCTTTGTTAACCTTAGGTGCTTTGTTTAGCAACTGTGCAAAAGCAGAAGCAGCTCCAAAAGGTGGAGGTCCTCTGGGCTTGCAGATTTATTCACTTGGTCCAGAATTGTCAGCTAACGGTGTAGCTGAAGGTTTAAAACGAATCAAGGAAAGTGGCTATAGCTATATTGAGCTGGCTGGCTATCGCGACGGTAAAATTGGTCAGGTAGAAATGGCTGAGTTTAAGAAGATGGCTGATGATGCAGGTATTGAGATTATAAGCTCACACCTCAACCCACCTGTACGTGATTATTCTAAGGACAATTTTGAAGAGATCAAAGACTTCTGGAAGAAGGCTACCGACGACCACAAGGTACTGGGTTTACAGTATATGGTACAGCCTGGTCTACCGAACTGCAAAAGTGCTGAAGATGCTCAGTTCGTTGGTGAAGTATTCAATGCAGCTGGTGACATCACCAAGCAAGCAGGTATCCAGTTCGGTTACCACAATCACAACTACGAGTTCAACAAATTGGTACCTGGTGGCACTGAACCTATCAGCTTCGCTATCCGTAACTTCCGCCCAGAAGAAGGTCAGCCAATGCCAAAGACCGTTGAGGAAATCTTTATCGAAAGTACCGACCCAAGCAAGGTCATTTTCGAACTTGACGTTTACTGGACTGTGATGGGTGGTCAGGATCCTGTAGAGTGGATCAACAAGTATGCAGACCGCATTCATATGTTGCATATCAAGGACCGTCTTATTCTGGGAGACAGTGGTATGATGAACTTCGAGAAGATCTTTGACGCATTCTATAGCCACAACCACAAGTATTTCTTTGTAGAAATCGAAGATACCCGTAGTGGCGTTCAATTCGATCGTATCAAGGCAAGTGCAGACTACCTAAATGCTCGTGGTTTCGTTAAGAAGTAATTGCTACTTTACATAAAAGAAGAAGAGGACACATTACGTGTCCCCTTCTCTTTTTTAATAAACCGAAGTTACTCTGTAGGATAAGCTTGAACAGCTACATAAGGTGCGCCTGGCTTATAGTCAAACCAATCAATTGCAGCCACAGCCTTAGTACCCTCATTACCTTCTGCAAACCAGCCAAATAGCATGCCAGTGAAACCGCCCAAAGTTTCTGTTGACAAGAAGAAGCTGTCCATCTTGCCTAGTGGCTGAAAATTCTTACCATCAGTACTATAAGAGAAAGCATAATGACTGTTGGTCACATCTATCTTGAACTGTACGGCGCCCTTTGTGCTAAGCTTTACAGTTTTTGCTATATGCTTTAATTCGCCCAAACGGTAGCTTAATTCTATTTCTTGACCTCCATCTCTCGTACCTACAAGAGCCACATCATAATGGCCACGGCTCTCCATATAGACCGTTAATCCTGCTCTATCGCCTTCTTTAGCATTCTTCAGTTGCATGCTGGTTGTTACCGTACAATTTACATCAGTCTGGCGACGAGCCACAAAAGTAGGTGTACGATTGGGATCATCCAACTTGATAGATGTAGCCTTCAGTAAGAGCTGATTATTGGAGTAAGAATAATTCTCCTGCACAGGATTATTAGTATAAATCCACTCAAATCCTAACTTCTTTCCTTGCTTGAAGTCTACATAATTAGTTATTTGTGGCATAAGTACTTGAGGTAGCGTTTTAACATGACTCATATCGATATCTACCCAACCTTTACCATTTACCACGGGCCATGCTTCATCGTCCCAACGAACGGGAGCCAAACAAGTTTCACGACCTAACAAGTGATGCATTTTACCTACAGTATCGCGGAAACCCAAATAAACAATCCACCAAGAACCATCTGCAGCTTGAATTAAATCCGGATGACCTGTACCCTGCAAAACACTAGAGACAGAATCCCTGCGTTTCTGTGTTAAGATTGGATTAGAGGGATTGCTAGTATAAGGGCCATCTATCTGACGACTACGGGCAATATTTACTTTATGTCCCATTTCAGTTCCACCTTCAGCGATGAGCAAATAATAATACCCATCTTTCTTATAAATATGTGGGCCCTCAGGACTACTATCACCATCGCCATCCCAAATACTACGTGCATTTCCTATCATTTGGAAAGTTTGTGGGTCAAGTTCTGCCAAAGCTATGTTATTCATGGCACTCCAGCAAACATACATCTTGCCATTTTCCCAATAAAGTGAGGGGTCAATTCCCAACACACCAGGAATGAATACAGGGTCGCTCCAAGGGCCTGCAGGGTTATCTGCTGTCACAATGAAGTTGCCTGCGCCACGAGTTGAAAACATTAAGTTTATATTGGTTGTAATCATGTAGAACTTGCCTTCGTGATAACGAATAGTAGGGGCAAAAATTCCGCTACTGGCACCTCCCATACTCAAATCAACCTGGGAAGGCCGATCGAGTACATTACCTATCTGCTCCCAATGAATCAGGTCTTTACTATGGAAGATTGGTACTCCTGGGAAATATTGGAATGAACTACAAACCAAGTAGAAATCATCTCCCACCCTACAAACACTCGGGTCAGGATAATAGCCAGGAATCACTGGATTCTGGAATCCTCTTTCCGTAATCTGAGCGTTAAATACATTTGACTGACTGAACAAGGGCATTGCTAATGCAAAAGCCAATAAAGATAAATAAACTTTTTTCATGGTATAAAAGGCTTTAATATTGCAAATATAATGTTTCCCTTCAAATAAAAAAGGGAAAGACCATAGTTAATTATTGAATTCAACAATAGCACTTACTTCGCCACCATTTGAAAGAGCTACGATGAGACCTAAATCCGTCTTAAAAATAGTTGGAGTAAGCACATCACCCTGTTTGGCAGCTATACGATATTCCACCCGCAGACTTTTCACATCGAATTCCTCAGGCAATAGTTCCATAGCTATACGGACATAGTTGGCATTATTTAAGTGCTGATTGTAATCAATGTCTGAGCGAAGAACTGTAACAGGTTCCAACACTAAACCACCTTCTTTTGGCAGGATGATACGACGTTCCTTATAATTCATCTCTAACTGTGATTCTATGTCCATAGATGCAATGGTAGCATCATCTACACGTTTTAACTTACCTACTGATTTATCTACAAAAGCTCCCATACTCCATGTCTTATAACAGGGTTTCCCCTCTTCATCATAAATGAAGGTATTACGAAAGCCGAACATAGGTTTCATTCCATAAACGGAGGTTGTCACCGTCAGTTTTTCTTTAAATGATGGTACACGAATAATCTCCACCTGACGAGTGGCCAACAATTGTGTCATATTATGCTCAGCGAAATACTGTTTCACAATAGGCTCTGAATCAATCCACATCTCAGAGCAGTCTTGCATCATTTGCAGAGCAGAATAGAGCTTAAGACGGCCCTTACTGTCACACGTACTGGTAGTTACTATAAAACTTAAACTATACATACAATTAATTGATAGAAAGTAAAAATTATTTTCAATCACTTAGTATGCAAAAATAGTTTATTTACCTCAATATAACAAACTATGTTTAAAAATCCTTTACTTTTAATTTTGCAAAAAAGCGAGCTACAAGGGCTCCACTGATATTGTGCCATACACTGAATACGGCACCTGGAATGGTTGCCATTGGGAAGGCAGCAAAATGAAGTGTGGCTAGACTAGAAGCTAACCCAGAGTTCTGCATTCCTACTTCAATACTAATGGCACGTCGCTTAGCATCAGAAAGTTGCAATATGCTACCTATTCCGTAGCCAATAGTCAATCCACATAAATTATGAAGCATCACCACGAGGATAATCAATACTCCACTAGACATCAGCTTTCCGGCATTGGCGGCTATAACAATTAGTACAATAGCACAGATGGCTATTGAAGAAAGGGCAGGAAGATAGGCTGTGGCTTCAGCAGTATGACGTGGCCATAGTTGTTTTACAACAAGGCCTGAAATAATAGGCAATATAACTACCCATAGAATACTTAAAAGCATTCCTATTATATTCACATCGACAGTCTCCCCAGCAGTCAACCACACCAATAGAGGTGTCAGGACAGGAGCAAGTAGTGTACTTACACCTGTCATTCCAACACTGAGAGCAAGATCGCCCTTAGCTAGGTATGTGATAACATTAGAGGCCGTACCACCAGGACAACAGCCCACAAGAATCACACCTATTGTCAAAGCCTCATCAAGTTGGAAAAATTGTGCTAATAACCATGCCAACAACGGCATTATCGTAAATTGCGCTAAACAGCCAATGATAATGTCTTTTGGACGGCTAAAAACAATGTGAAAATCATTTGCATTCAATGTCAAGCCCATCCCAAACATAATAATACCCAACAGAGGGTTAATAACAGTTGGTTTAACTTGGCCAATAACTTCAGGGAATACCAATGCAACTATAGCAGACAGCAATACCAATACACCCATATAGTCAGCTATCTGTTTGCAAAATCTTTTCATCTTTTCTTTTGTTCTATTTCGTCCCACTATCTTTAATTTGCAAAGGTAGTGCAAATACACGAACAAAAGAAGATGTACAAAGCATTTTTATTTCACACCAACTATGGTCTTGGAATCATTATGCTATAGTAAGAATAATTTTACCTCCTGCCCCACCTTTTTCTAATAAAGTGTGTGCCTCCACAATCTCATCCAACGCAAATACTTTGCTGTATTAAGGCTTAATACCTGATTCACAAATTAGTAAAATAACTGATTGATGATGCCCTGCATAGGATAGTTGGAAATCCAAATTCTGCAGCCGATTCATATACTAAATAGTTAACGTTTTAATGCCCATTCCAGCAAGTCTGTTATATATGCACGGCTGTCTTTTCCCCACCAACGAGTTTCCATCCTATTAAATGACTTGCGCTCACCATCAGGATATCCCAGCAGCAATCCTACCATCGTATCGCCACCAACAAACAACTTACCGCCGTTCTTCTCTTTCACGTATGTTCCGTGCAGCCAACCGTCTTCCATACATACACTCACAGGAGTACCTCCTGTCATTATGCAGGCTCCACTGTAGGGAATCTCGTATCTCTCCTTGAAGATTTCACTCTTAAAAGATACCGCACCCACATTACCAGGCAGTGGCACATCTTTGCCAAATTCAATGCCGAAAGGACGAGTCACATCATTTGCCCCATATCTTTCCAGATCCACCCTATGATTATCATCTACAAAGAAAATCAACGAACCACCCTTCTTCACATAGTTCACCAGCGTCTTCTTCTCCACATCTGTCAGGTCTTTCTGCAGTTTATTACTCAAAGGCGAAAGCATCACCAGTACGTCAATTTTCTTCAGTAACTGAGGAGTTATCTCACTATCATCGTTCACCACCAGTTCCGCACCCAGTTGCTGGGCCATCTCCGTATAAGCAGGAATCACTAGCGGATATGTCTCATGCCCTTCATATACGTCCGTGCATTGACTGTGTGAGAGGTCAAACATGATTTTCTTCTGTGCGTTGGCACCTATCATCAGCAAAGATGCCATCATCAGGAATGATATAAATCTCTTCATAAAATATATATATTTAAGTTCGTACATTTTTCCATTGCAAAGATAAAATGTTGAATTATAATGTACAAGAGGTTACTTTTTCGTTTCATGGTTACAAATAGTGCAAAAATGGTGATATGAACCGCTTGACACTTTAAAAATAACAATGATTAACTATACAATATTACATCAGCCATAGAAAATTAGTCACAACGGTGAAGTTTTTTTATCAAGGCGATAACGTAATAAAGTCACAATGATGGGTATACAGTGCTACCTTGATGACTGACTTCACAGGGTTATAAGAAGCCTACTCCAAACACATCACCTTGCAAAAAAAGGCAGGATAGCGTTTCATCACGCATTCCTGCCATCATTAATGTTATATCCAAGAGTGAATCTTACTTCTTGAAGACTTGAATAGCCATCTCGCCAACCGCCATTTCCTGAAGTTGAGGAACGATGCGGGTAAAATGCTCAGCAGCAGAATGAGTATCAAGTGAAGGTTGATCTTTCCAAGTCTCGAAAATCATCATTTGAGTAGGATCAGTCTGACTCTGATAGATATCATAGTCAATATTGCCATCATCCTTGCGGGAAGCCTCAACCAATTCCTTTGCCAAGCCTAAAGCCTTTGTTACATTAGCAGCATCTACCTTCAACATACAGTTGATACGAATCTGGCTGCCTTCACTGGTTTGGGTAAAACTCTGGATAGCCATCTCGCCAACGGCTGCATTAGCCAATTGAGGAACGATGCGAGTGAAATGAGCAGCTGCAGAGTGAACATCAAGTGAAGCCTGGTCTTTCCATGTCTCGAAAATCATCAGTTGTGTAGGGTCAGTCTGACTCTGATAAATGTCATAGTCAATGTTACCACCATCGTTGCGAGATGCTGCCACCAGTTCCTTGCTCAATGTTACGATGTTGGCCACATTCTCAGGAGCCACCTTATACAGGCAGTTAATGCGGATTTCGTTGTTACTCGCTGCTGCAGTCTCAGAAGCTGCCTCTTCCTGCTGTTGGGCAGGCTTGTTAGCGCATGATGCCAGGCCAAAAGCGGTCATCATAGCCATACCGAAAAATGCTTTGTTCATATTCTAAATAGTTTTTAATTTATAATTTCTGCAAATGTAGCGGATTTTGATTTTATTTGCAAGTAATTACAAATAAGTAGATAGTAACAAAAAGTGCTATATTGGGTAAATCAGCCGCTAAAGGGTTGGTTAAAATAAGTTAATTATAGTTTTACGATCAGGAGACTTTGATGTTCAAAAAAATCTGCTTACATTTGCTATGTAACAAATGGATGAACACAAGATGATTAAGAAAGAAGGAACGAATAGTATACTGGAAGTTTGCCCTATAAGAAACGTGGTGGCAAGGTTTGGTAATAAATGGTCTTTACTGGTAATCTTGATACTCAGTGAGACGAAATCCATCCGCTTTGGCGACCTAAGTCGGGCCATACCTGATATATCAACTAAGGTGCTTTCCAATACACTACGGGCATTAGAGGCTGATGCACTGGTGCACAGGGAGGTTTTTCCGGAAGTACCTCTGCACGTGGAGTATCAACTTACTGACCTTGGCCATGAGCTGGTGCCTTTTATTGTATCACTGACAGAATGGGCAGAGAAACACAAAGCATATATCATGAAACACCGCAAGTCGTATAAAGGAAAGAAGCTGACCACTATTCTGTGATCAGCTTCTCACCGTTTTTATTTCCTGAAGATATATTGCATAGCTTCTGGATCCAAAGGATTCATATCAATCAGTTCTAGATTCTTCACCATATGCAGGGTACCCTGCTTATAGGTTTGAAAATGCTCACTGGCAATGTGACTTTGATAAGCCTCTTGATCACGATAGATCTCAAGAATACGAATCTGGCATTTATCACTTTTCAAATGCGAAGGATAAATACAAATAACACCTGGTTCTTTCTTTACTGATTCGCCACCAACAGTAGCAGCTGCTGCTAAGTATTCATCCAAATATTCGGGATAAACCTCAATTACAGAGAGGCGAACCAACATTTTCTGTGGGTCATATACTTTTAATTCTTCCTGTTGATTTACAGAAGCATTAGATTTATTGTCATTACAGCTTGTCATCATAGCCATCATAAATACACTTATTAATAATATTACTATTCTTCTCATTTCTCAAAAAGTTTAACGGCGTTATTACTCATAAACAATTCAATATATGGAGCCAACTCTGCATCAGCCTTCAATTCATCACGCAATTGTTTCAACTTCATTGTTAGTACAGGTGCTGCTACATAAGGATAATCAGATCCATACATAATATGATCAGGTGAAGTAATTGTAAGCATCATCTTAATGGCTTGTGCTGATGCAGAACCTGCCAAATCATAGTATAGATTGCGCAAGTTAGCATCCCAGTCAATCTCCCCCACCATTTGTTTTGCCAATACAGCAGGATAGATGGCCTTCATGCGAGGAATAGCCAGCGGCATATATGCCCCACAATGAGGTACCACAACTTTCATGCCTTGATAACGAGCCAGTACATTACGGGTAATCATATTAGCTAATGCCCGTGTTGTCTCAGCTAAATACTCATACATTGCAAGCGGGGTTTGTTGCATGACTTGCTGATTATAAGGATCTGGCTTGTGAGGATGTAGAATTACTACAGCTCCCCTATCGCTGAGCAATTGCATTAAGGAATCCAATTCTGCTTCACCCAAATACTGTCCTCTACTATTGGTAGCCAGTTTAATGCCATCTGCATGGAGGGTATCAAGAGCATAGATTGCTTCTTTTATCGCAGCTCCAATATCAGGTAAAGGTAAAGCGGCACAAAACAAGAACCTGTCTGGATAATCTGCCTTTAAACGAGCAGCATACTCATTAGTCTGACGGATAATAGCAGCTGTTTCACCAGTATCTCCAAAATATGGCTGAGGAGCAGGCAGCGTAAGAACAGACTTTTCAATACCTGCATCTTCCATAAATTTCAGATGCTCCTCTAAAGTCCAGTCTGGTATCGGAAATCCTTCATCCAATAAGGCATCGTGTTTTGCCAATACCTGCAGAAATTCAGGTGTAGAGAAATGACTATGTACATCCAATGCCATCTGCCCAAATAAATTGAGATTCATTGCCAACAAACAAAGAATAGGTAATACTTTTTTCATAGACAAAAACATCTAATGTATTTTAATAATCTGGAGAATTATATGTAACTCTCCAAGATAATATAGGAGTGACTATTGCAACCATAACTATTGCTGTTTTTCAGAAGTTTCTTGCCTTCTGTTCGGTGGTGTAACAGGAGTAAACATACGCACCGTACGACCTCCCAATCCATATTTTTCACGCAAAGCTGCTGCCTCTTGCATAGCAGGAGAACTATGATAGCGATTTAACGCAGCTTGGTCTGCCCAACTATCGATAAGCAGAAGACCATTAGGATCATCAGCAGGATAAAAATAGTCATAACCCAAGCAGCCTTCTACGGCACGAATCTTTGCTGCAATGCCACTTGACTCCATTTCTTCAACATATTTACGGGCGTTTCCGTTCTCAGCAGTATACCTAATATTAATGGTAATTTGCGCGTTTCCATTCAATGAAGGCAACATAAACAAAATGAAAGCAAAAACAAAAAACAATCTCGTTTTCATAAGCTATTAAATTTGTTAAGTAGTTAAGTATTATTCCTTGATGCAAAAATACATCTAAAAGTACAACAATATTTGAAAAAAACAAGACAAAATGTACCAATTTTACGGATTATACTTATATTTGCTAAAAAGAGATTACATATGAATGATGTGAGACATATCAAACAAGTGGCCGACTATGTTAATTATATTGGAGGAGAAGTGCAACATCCATTGGTAAGCGTAGTTTGCTTTGACAATTTACCAGAAGTACGTCATTGTCTGAATAGTTATGAGGTATATGGTTTTTTTATTCATGAGAGCAGTGATGTGAAACTTTCTATGGGCATTAGTCAATATCATTATACCAAAGATTCTGTCATATGTATTCAACCAGGAAGGACTGGAGGCAAACGAGATGATGGGACCACTGTTCAACTTACTGGTTGGGCGCTATTATTTCACCCCACATTACTGGCTGGTACATTCTTAGAAGAAAAAATTAAACAATATAGCATATATACTTACCCTACAAATGAGGCACTCATACTTAATACTTATGAGCGAAACATTATTGTAAATATCATCCGAAGCATACGATATGAACTAACAGAACACAAAAAAGACCACGAATTGAAATCTATTATTGTAAGTTATATTGAACTGATACTTAATTACTGCCAACGGGCATTCAATCAACAACACCATGTGAATCCTAATGCGAACAGTAATGACAGAATTACACAACTTTACTCCTTAATAAATGCATATTATGAGAAAGGTCTTCAGCTGGAGAAGGGGCTACCTACAGTAGCCTATTGTTCTGAGCAATTACACATTACAGCCAATTATTTAGGTGACATTGTGAAACAAGGAACTGGAAACAGTGCACTCGCATATATACACAGATTCATCATCACTAAAGCAAAGACAATGCTACTGAACGGTGAAAGCATATCTGAAACTGCATATAAGTTGGGATTCGAGTATCCACAGCATTTAAGTCGCATGTTCAAGAAGATTGAAGGGATTTCTCCTACAACATACATTGATTCGTTCAACGAATAGTTTATTAATTCAATAATAGAATTCTCGACCAACAAATATATCATGAAGAAAGAAAAAATCGCCAGCATATTAAGAGTATGCTGGCGATTCAAAAAACAACCTTTAATTACGTTTATCTAAATTGTGTCTGTGTTGTCTGTCTCTATTTGAAGGTCCTCCTCCCTCTTGACGTGGTCTCCACATATCCTTTACCATATCTCTCCGGAAGCCCATCTCAGCACTTCTGATAAGGAATATTTTCTTATCCGGCAATACCTTTCTGAACTTTTCGAGATATTCTTTTTCCAAGCGGGCAGAATTTAATTGTGACTCAGTAAAGGCATCGTTAATCTCTTTGTAACTACCTTCTTTAGCATTATTGCTTCTGCCTTCGCGGAATAGTTTCCATGCTTCATCCTGCATGGTTTTCTGTTTCTGTTTCATCTCAAAATACAGGGGGAAGAACTCTTTGGCTTCCTGCTCTGACAGTTCAGCCACTTTTGTAAGATATTCTTGCTGCCTTGCCTGAAACTGTTCAGGTGAAAGTCTTTCGCGACGTTTTGTGTCTTGTGCGTTCAGTGATGCTACAACCATCACCATTGTCAATAAAAAAATCAATCGTTTCATAACCCAATTAATATAAAATGAAATATTTACTCAGCATCAGAAAGATAGAGATAGAGTGAATAGTCATCCATCTGCATTACATCCACCATATTCTGCACCATCTCTGTTTCGTATTGTTCTTCTTCAGCGGCTATGACATCAGGATTGTTGGCATGCATATAGCCCAACACCTTGATAATGATAGCTGCACCGGCAAACATAGCAGCCAGATAAACACTTGGTTTCGCTTTGTCCCACCATGTCAACGGCTTGCCCTTATACTCAGGCACAGGCTTCTCTGGCAGACTATCCATCACACGATTAGTAAGGCCATCAAAATAGCCATCAGGAACCGTGAAGGGGTTGCTCTTCCCCACCTTGCGTATTAACAGATCTTCTTCTTTCATGGTTTCTAACGTTTTCTATTAATTAGACATTAGTTCATTGAATTGGTTTAATCAGCCTCTTCAAAAAAATTACAAATTTTCTTCACAGCCAGGTGGTAATCAGCCTTTAAGGCACCTACCGTAGAGCCAATAATTTCAGAAATCTCAGTATAAGTCATTTCATCAAAATACCTCAAGTAGAACACCAACCTTTGCTTATCAGGCAAAGTAGTGAGAGCTTGTTGCAAAAGTCTTTGTGCCTTGTCGCCATCAAAGTAGGGATCTCCTTCCAACTGATTAACAACACTCTGTTCCTCATTATCCATTGAGATGCACTGTTGTGCCTTCTGTTTATTCAAGAAATTAAGGCTCTGATTGATGGCAATGCGATATAGCCATGTCGATAATTTTGATTCGCCACGAAAATAATCAATATTCTTCCATGCCTGTATCAGTGTCTCTTGCAAGACATCATTGGCATCGTCATGATTGAGCACCAAACGACGAATCTGCCAGTATAGTTGCTGGCCATACTCATCAACAATCATGCCAAATGCCCTGCGTTGTATGGCATCATCTTCTTGCAACATCCTCAGCACATTTTCTTCATCAAATCTTGTACTCATATATCGTTAAACTCGTTCTTTAGTTTTTAGACTATGGAAATGGGAAAAGGTTTAATCGTTCACCAAAATAGATAGATCCTCGTGTGCTAACAGAGTATTGGGGAACACAGACTTAGCCTCTTCTAACAAACCACTTTCATCGATGTATCTAGCAGAAAAATGTCCAATAACTAACTGTTTCACTTGTGCATCTTTCGCAATCTGAGCAGCTTGAAGCGTAGTACTATGAAAATGTTGCTGAGCCTTTGCTTCGTGCTCGGCAGCATAAGTTGCCTCATGATAAAGTAAATCAACACCACGCAACAACTCCACAATCTGAGGAAGATAAACTGTGTCGGAGCAATAGGCATAACTATGCGTTTTCGATGCTGGCGTTGTGAGTTTGTCATTGGCTATCACTTCACCATCAGGAAGGACAAAGTCACTTCCCGCCTTAATAGTATTAATATATGCAATGGGAATCTCGTATGCATCTATCATATCACGTCTGAGATGGCGAAGGCCTTCCTTTTCCCTAAACAAGAATCCACAAGTTGGCACCCTGTGCTTTAATGGAATTGTAGTGACAGTCAGCGTTCGATCTTCAAAAATCAATGCAGGCTCATTGGTATCAAACTCATGAAAAAACACCTTATAACTCATATCGTAATTACAATAATCCATAAGGGGTTTCAACATCTGTTCCAATCCTTCGGGACTATAAACATGCAACTCTGCAGTGCGCCCAAGCAGATTAAAAGTAGAGATCAAACCTGGTAATCCGAATATATGGTCGCCATGAAGATGAGAAATAAAAATATGGTTAAGTCGATTGAAAGGAAGTTTGTTTCTACAATATTGCAACTGTGTACCTTCACCACAATCAATCATGAAAAATTTATCACGCACATTCAGTACCTGTGACGATGGGAAATGTCGGGTTGTGGGTTTAGCAGATCCACATCCCAATACTGTTAGTTCAAACTTTTCCATATTTTTCCAATTGTTCAGTCAACAAAAATAGCAATAAAAAAGGTGCCTGCAAAATACAGACACCTTTTATTTATATTAATAAGGTATAAACTTATTATTTGCTACCCTTTGAAAGTTTAGCTTTCAAAGCAGCTAATGCATCGATATCACCTAAGGTTGTTGATGCTGCCTGATTCTGAATTGCTGGAGCCTCTTCACGCTTAGCATTGCTGCTCTTACGAGCTGCACGACGTTCATTTCTTTCTTCACGAGCCTGTTCTTCGTAAGTACGGCTGTGAGAGAGGAAGATACGACGAGTATCCTTGTTGAACTCTATCACCTTGAATGGAAGAGTCTCATTCAACTGTGCCTGAGTCCCATCTTGCTTAACGAGATGCTTAGGAGTAACAAAACCCTCAACACCATGAGGTAGAGCAACAACTGCGCCCTTGTCCAACATTTCAGTGATGGTTCCATCAAACACCGCACCTTCTGTGAATACACTTGCAAATGCATCCCATGGATTTTCCTCAAGTTGCTTGTGACCAAGGCTTAGACGGCGGTTTTCCTTATCGATTTCCAATACAACAACATCAATTTCAGCACCAATCTGAGTGAACTCAGAAGGATGCTTAACCTTCTTTGTCCATGAAAGGTCAGAAATGTGAATTAATCCATCAACACCCTCTTCAATTTCCACAAACACGCCAAAGTTAGTAAAGTTACGAACCTTAGCCTTATGCTGTGATCCAACAGGATATCTCTCTTCGATATTCTCCCATGGATCAGACTTCAGCTGCTTAATACCCAAAGACATCTTACGCTCGTCGCGATCCAGCGTCAGGATAACAGCCTCTACTTCATCACCAACTTTCAAGAAATCTTGAGCACTACGCAAGTGCTGACTCCAAGACATCTCAGAAACATGGATCAAGCCTTCTACACCAGGAGCGATCTCTACGAATGCACCATAGTCAGCCATAACAACAACTTTACCCTTCACATGGTCTCCTACCTTCAGATTCTTATCCAGTGCATCCCATGGATGTGGGGTCAACTGCTTTAGACCTAAAGCAATGCGGCGCTTCTCGTCATCAAAGTCAAGGATAACAACATTTATCTTCTGATCAAGCTCAACTACCTCATGAGGATCGCTTACACGACCCCAGCTCAAGTCTGTGATATGAATCAGACCGTCAACACCTCCAAGGTCTACAAATACACCGTAAGAAGTAATGTTCTTAACAGTACCTTCGAGAACCTGACCCTTATCGAGCTTGCTAACAATTTCTTTCTTTTGTGCTTCCAACTCAGCCTCAATAAGAGCCTTGTGAGAAACAACTACATTGCGGAACTCTTGGTTAATCTTCACAACCTTGAACTCCATAGTCTTCCCTACGAATACGTCGTAGTCACGAATAGGCTTAACATCAATTTGTGAACCTGGTAAGAATGCCTCGATGCCAAATACGTCCACAATCATACCACCCTTAGTACGGCATTTGATAAAGCCCTTGATAACTTCCTGGCTCTCTAAAGCAGCATTTACACGATCCCATGCCATTGAGAGACGAGCCTTACGGTGTGACAACACCAACTGACCCTTTTTGTCTTCCTGATTTTCAATGTACACTTCCACCTTATCACCAGGTTTCAAATCAGGATTGTAACGGAACTCACTCATTGGAATGATACCGTCAGATTTGTAACCGATATTCACCACGACCTCACGCTTGTTCATGCTGATAACGGTACCTTCAACGACCTCACGCTCATTTACTTTGTTCAGCGTGTTGTCATACGCCTTCTCCTGATCTTCTTTACTGACTGGAGAAAGTGCTTCGCCACTTTCATAAGCCTCCCAATTGAACTCATCAAGTGGCTGAATGTTCTTTAAGTTTTCCATTTTTGTTAATAATTTGTTTAATAATTAATTGTGTTAGACATTATGTTGTCTGAAAAACGCGGCAAAGTTACGACTTTTATTTCATCCGACAAACTGTTTTGGCATTTTTTTCCCTTTCTTTTTTAAATAGGTAAGAGCAGCACCAATGGCTGTACTGTATTCTGCATACGGAGGAATATGGAAACGCACACCATAAAGGCCTTCCAATTCATTGAAAACATCTTTACATTGGGGCATTCGGGTAAGGTTACCAATCATCACGAAATCCTTTATGCCAGAATTCAGAGAACAAAGGACTGCACCGCTACCAATTGTTTGTAATACTGTAACAATAATACCTGCAGCTATATCAACTTTAGAAGAATCGCTATGTGCTTTACCAAGAAGGGATGCAGTAGCATGGAGAGGCAAGCCAGGGAGATCGGATTTACACACATCTCCTATCAGCAAATCGACTTTTGTATGATCGCCTTGCAAAGCGAACTCAGCTACTTGACTGATATCATGAGCTTTGAGTAATAAATTTGATAGACCTTGGAGAGTACCGCCTCCAATGCCCATACCTCCAATGTGTTTAATTTCGTCATGATCAATTTTTACAAATGTAGTACCTGTACCCATGCTCACAACAATTAATTTGTCTATCCCGATGTAATGACGTGCGCCCAAACCATCTGCTGTAAATTCGTCAACCATCTGAGTAGGTAAATTATAAATAGGAGTTGTAACAAAAGCGCTACCAACACCAGTCACCATCACCTGTTCTATATCTTCCAGTTTAATGTTATTATCATGTAGATATTTCCCAAATGCGCCAAACAACGATGTAACAGGATCTGCTGCTGTTATAAACATTGGCTGAATGATTTGATTGTTTTCATCTATTCCAACAATCTTAGTGGTAGAACCACCCACGTCAATTCCAATAACCATTCCCATAATTAGTTTACTGTTTAAGAATTTATAGTTTCAAGTTTATAGCAAAATCTTTTCTTCAAAAACTTGCTTTACCAACGTAGCAAACTCCTGAAAAGCAGCTGTATCACTCAACGCAGACAAAGATTGCATGAGACCATAATAATGCCATGCATGTTCTTGTGGGTCACTAACATGAAAACGTGTCCACAATTCATCACCAATCTTTGCATAATCTCGAGCTATAATGCGCATATTAGACAACTTGTCTCCTAAAGCCACAATCTTAGCATCAATAGGTGCTTCTTCCAAATGTTCTATGGCAATCTGCTTACGAAGATGCCAAGTAGCAGAAGCATCACCTTCAAGTTTCACATCACTCTCATGTGCAACTAAATCAGCGACTCGCTTACCGAACTCATGCTCCAACTGCTCATAGGTCGTATCAGTATCCTCCAGTGTATCATGCAAAGCTGCAGCAGCTAATAGTTCCTGATCTGAAGTAATAGTAGAAACAATGACAACTGCTTCTAAAGGATGTACAATATATGGGAAACCCTTACCTTTACGCTCAGTATTGGCATGAGCTTTCACTGCAAAACATATAGCTCGATCCAATAAGCTACTATCTAAATATTTTTTTTTGCCCATTACTACACAATTTTCTATTTTTGATTGATATTTCCCCAAAATGGTAAGTTCTTCGCCTGTTCCAAAATCATATCCACAAGTACAA
>Ga0247611_10003792_pt1 | contig 21888 bp, 17 predicted proteins | sample 177DNAGHGhighgp2_FD_192422 | JGI IMG/M metagenome (GOLD analysis project Ga0247611, IMG submission 192422) | Sheep rumen microbial communities from Palmerston North, Manawatu-Wanganui, New Zealand - 1770 DNA GHGhigh gp2 | ecosystem: Host-associated > Mammals > Digestive system > Stomach > Rumen... | reverse complement strand
ATTTGAAGTAGCTAGTTTAATTGATAGATTTTCAAATGCGCAAGTATATAATCAAATGATTGAAACATTTAATTATTTCAATCAATTAACTCATACTCAAGATATTAATAAGAGAATGCATGAGGTAGAATATATATTTAATAATATTGTATCTTTATCAAAGATGGGAAATCATTTTACAGATATTTCAACTTATCTATCAGATGCGCTAGATTCTGATTTAAAATTATCATATGCACTAGACCATTCAGATGATCCTGGTGTTAAGATTATGAATATTCATAAGTCTAAGGGACTAGAATTTGCAATTTGTTATTTCTTAGATTATGATCATAAACCAAATGAAACTGATTATAAGAAAAAATATGGATTTAATAAGGATTTAGGTCTTTATCTAACTTCATTTGTAAATAAAGATGAAATGTTTGAAAAAGAAGCTGGTCAAAGAGATACTGTACAGGCAGAATTATCTAATTATTATGGGAAAAAAGAAAATAATAGTGAACGTGTAAGACTTTTCTATGTAGCACTTACTCGTGCTAGAGAAGAAATAGTTATAGTTTATCCTAAAGATAAAGTTGATCCTAGCAATCTAGTTCATAATGAATTAAAGACATTTAATAATTATTTAACTTATATTTCTACGAAAACATATTTAAATATTAGAGATGTTGATTTTAATAAAATTAAATTAACACATAATTATCATAATAATGATATTAATATTAATTTAAAGAGTAATGAAGAGTATCAATACAATAAATTAAGTATTAATTATAATGTTGAAGAAAAGAGTAAAATATCTAAAGCTGTTACAAAAATTATGGATAATAAAGAATTAGATAATCTAGAGCTTGGTACAAATGTACATGAGGTTATGGAGTCTATTGATTTTAAAAATCCTGATTTATCTAATTTAAATATTGATGATAATACTAAAAAATTAGTTAAAATGGCTTTGGATAATCCTTTATTTAAGAATGCTTCAAAAGCTAAAGCTTATAAAGAATTAGAATTTAAATTTAATTATAATAATAAATCATATAATGGTATTATTGATTTATTATTAGTATATAGCGACAGAGTAGAAATTATTGATTATAAGTTATCTAATATAGATAGCGAAGAATATGTTAGACAATTATCTATTTATAAGAAATTTGTAGAATCAAAAACTAATCTACCTATATCTTGCTTCCTATATTCTTTAGCTAAAGGTGTTTCAAAAAAAGTAGAATGTATTGAAAATTTTTAGTATAATAAATTAGAGGTAATTAATATGAATTATTATATTGTTGGAAAAATTTTAAATACACATGGCTTAAAAGGTGAATTAAGAGTTTCAGAACAAAGTGATTTTGATAGATTTTATGAAGGCTCTAAATTATATATAAATTATAAAGATGAATATATTCCTGTAGTGGTTGAGTCTTCTAAAGACGATTTTAAAGGATGTATATTCGTAACTTTTAAAAACTTAAATGATATTAATTTAGTTGAAAAATACAAAGGTTCATTAATATATATTGCTGAAGAAGATCAAGAAGAATTACCAGAAGATCTTAATTATTTACATGATATCATTGGAAAAGATGTATATAACCAAAATAATGAATTTAAGGGTGTATGCAAGGAAATGCTTGAGGCGCAAGCAGGATATGTTATGGTCGTTGTAAAAGATAAAAAGAGATCATTAGTTCCATTTATTAGAGGGGTATTTATCACAAAAGTTGATGAAGTTATTCATATCAATGAAATTGAAGGATTATTCTAATGAAAATTAAAATTGTTACATTATTTCCTGAAATGTTTCAAGGCTTTATCAATGAATCTATTATTAAAAGAGCGATTGATAAAGGTAATGTTGAAATTGAATGCGTAGATTTTAGAAAATATTCTCATGATAAGCACCATCATGTAGATGATACTCCTTATGGTGGTGGAGCTGGTATGGTTTTAAGATGTGATATTATTGATGAATGTCTAAATGATATAAAGACAGATAAATCACATATTATTTTAATGACACCTCAAGGTAAAACATATAGACAAGAAGATGCTAATAGACTTTCTAAAGAAGAAGAATTAATATTAGTTTGTGGTCATTATGAAGGCTTTGATGAGAGAATCAGAGACTATGTTGATGAAGAAATTTCTATTGGAGATTTTGTGCTTACAGGTGGAGAAATTCCTGCAATGGCTATATCTGATTCTGTAATTAGACTTTTAGATGGTGCAATTAAAAAAGAATCTTTTGAAGAAGATTCTTTCTATAGTGGTTTACTTGAATATCCTCAATATACACGTCCTATTTCATATAAAGATTGTAGTGTACCTTTTGTGTTACAAAATGGAGATCATGAAAAAATTAGAGTTTGGCGTCTTAAAGAAGCTTTAAGAAAAACTTATTTAAGAAGACCTGATCTTCTAGAAAATAGAAATCTAACTAAAGAAGAGAAAATTTTGTTAGATGAAATTATATCTGAATCAAATAAGTAAAAATTATTGTTTTTAAGAAGATATTCAAGTCATAAATTTGAATATCTTTTTATTTTATTGCGTAAATTAATTAGTAAAAATAAATTGTGATATAATTAAATTAGAAAATAGAAATGGGGTAATTAATATGAGAAAAAATTTTGGTCCTAAAACATGGTCATATTGTGAACCAGTATTTATAATTGGTACTTATAACGAAGATGGTACAGCTAATGCGATGAATGCTGCATGGGCTGGTATTTATGATACAAATAAAGTATTTGTATCCCTATCAAGTCATAAGACAACAGATAATTTTAAAAGAACAAAAGCTTTTACTATTTCATTTGGTACAAAAGATGAATTAGTTGCGTCTGATTATGTTGGTATCGTATCAGGTAATAAAGAACCTAATAAAGTAGAAAAAGCTGGATGGCATTATAAAAGAAGTGAATTCGTTGATGCGCCTTATTTTGAAGAATTAAAAATGTCTCTTGATTGCAGTGTAGAATCAATTCAAGAAGATGAAGACGGTATTAAATTAATTGGAAATATATTAAATGTTTCTGCTGACGAATCAATTTTAACAGATGGAAAAATTGATCCATTAAAGTTGAAGCCATTAATTTTTGATCCAGTTAATAATAAATATTTAGTTGCAACAGAAGTTGCAGGAGACGCATTTAAGAGTGGTCTTTTAATTAGAAACAAGTAGAGGATAGAATATATGGAAGAAGTATTCAAATTTTTAAAAGAATGTGGTGTATTTTATGTAGCTACTATAGATGATAGTTTACCACGTGTAAGACCATTTGGCGCATTAAATATGTTTGAAAATAAAATATATGTCTTAACCGGACATAATAAAAAAGTATGTCATCAATTATTAAATAATCCACATGTAGAAATATGCACATTTAATGGTAAAGAATGGATTAGAATTGAATGTAAGTTAATTGAAGATATTAGAGTAGATGCTAAAGAAGCATTCTTAGATTCAAATCCTGATTTACGTGGCAGATATAGTGAATATGATGATAATACTGCAGTCTTTTATATGCAAGATGCAACTGCTACAATTTCTTCATTTGTAACAGCTCCTCGCATTATTCATTTTTAGTAAACAAATTTGAAAAAGAACTTGCAATAATCAGATATGAGTGGTATAATATGAAAGGCTTTTAAGCACGCACATTATTCCGCTATATAGTCTTAGTTTACTATACAAGAATTTTGGAAGACAAAAATACTATATATTAAAGGAGATTAAGATTATGGCAAAAGGTCAAGCTTTAATTGATGAAATTACAGCACAATATTTAAAGAAAGATGTACCAGCATTCCGTGCAGGTGACACAGTAAAAGTTAACGTTAAGATCGTTGAAGGTGAAACTCACCGTATCCAAGCTTTCGAAGGATTAGTTATTAAGAGACAAGGACATGGTGTTTCAGCTACATTTACAGTTCGTAAGATTTCTTACGGTGTAGGTGTTGAACGTACTTTCCCAGTAAATGCTCCAATCATTGACAGCATTCAATTATTACGTAAAGGTAAAGTTCGTAGAGCTTATATCGGATACATCCGTGGTCTTTCAGCTAAGGCTGCTCGTATTGATGAACGTCGTTAATATTAAATTTGAAAAACCTAGTTTGACTAGGTTTTTTTTTATTTTGTAATATTGTATAATTTATTTAGCGAGGGAAGACGTATGGAAAATAGAAAAGTATTACATGTATTTAAAAAAATTTTGCCTTATTTTATTATGTTTTTTATTAGTTTGATTTCATGCAAATTAATATTTTATAAAGGCTTTGCATCAGGAGATGATGTTAGATTTCATTTTGCAAATATAAATGACTTATATTTATCCTTAAAAGAAGGTAAATCATTATTTATTTCAAATACTTTAATAGGTGGATTAGGATATGGTAAGGGCTTATTTTATTCACCTTTATCACATTTTACAGTAGCATTTGTATGCCTTATCTTTGATAAATTCGGTATGACTTTAATGACTTCTTTTAAATTAGTCATATTATTATCTGTTTATATTTCTGGTATATTTATGTATAAATTTTCTAATAGAATATCTAAAAATAAAATGTGGATATCTTTATTAGTTGGTTGTTTATTCATATTAGGACCTTATAGATTATTTAATTATTTTTGTAGAAGCGCATTTGCAGAAGCTTATGCTATGCTTTGGCTTCCATTATTTTTCTTAGGTTTATATGATTATGTCTATGATAAGACAAGTCCTAGAGCTTTTGTAGAAATAGCTATTGGTGGAGTTTGTATATATTTATCGCATAATATTACAGGATTATTTGCCTATACATATGGAATCATATTCCTATTATTCTATATTAAGCAAATTATAGTAAGATTTAAAACTGATAAGAATTATTTAATAAGTACTATAGTTACAATAGTATCTATGTTATTAATCTTATGTATTATTTTAATTCCATCTTTAACTATGTTAAAAAATGGTTATTACAATGTTTCATTTGATGATAGAATGTGGACAAATGCGGGACATGTTGCTACAGATTGTGAAAGAACATTAGCTTATACTGGTTTTCTTAATTTAAGCTGGCTTCAAGGAAATGGACTTACTACAAATAGATTATTCTTATACTTTGTATATTTTGGATTAATTACATTCTTATATATTGTTATTGAAAAGGTGTTATCAAATATAAAGGCGTTAAAATATTTCCATATTTTAATATCTACAGCTATTTATTTATTAATTGGTTTATTAGTTGGTAAATTCTATACTGGCAAAGAATTTATGTTAGCTATAGCTAGTGTAGCTATATTATTTGTATCTACTTCATATATTGTTCAATTTATTGATTATAATTTAGATAAAGATGATTTATTAAAGAAGGATAAGAGATTAACTTATTCTATCTCATTATTAATAATTATAAATATATTACTAGTAAGCGTTGGTGCTATTTGGTATTGTATACCACATATTTATACAACAATTCAATTCCCATGGAGATTAAATGGATTCATATATTTATTTATAAATATTTTAGTAATTATTATTCTTACTACTTATGGAACTAAATTATTAAAAACTTCATGTGTAATGATTGGTATAATTCCATTTTTAAGCCAAGCTTGTGTTGAAAAAAGAATAGCTTATGAAAATGTATCTAGTGAAAATAATTATCCATATGATACAGCAGATTCATCTTGGCGTATGCATATTGATGATCAATATTCATACTATCCTGGTTCAATAGGCGCTAATAATGAATATTTGCCATACATTTATTATTACTATGAAGAAAAAGGATATAAGGCTAAATATGATAATTCGTTATATAAAAATGTTAGAGTATTAGTTGATCATGTAGTTTTTGGGAATTTCGATTTATGTCCTAAAGTAATATATGGCAATGCAAAAATTAGCAATTATCATAGAATTGGTACAACATCAAAATTAGAATTTGATTTAAATGTAGAAGCTACATCAAGAATTAAATTACCTGTATTTTACAACACTGATTTAAAAATATATGTGTTAAATAAAGATACAAATGAAAATAATTTGGTTGAAGCTATTTCAAATAATTATTATTCTTTTGCTGACTTTATGATTGATAAGGGTAATTATAAAGTTAGTGTATCATATCCTGGTACATCAGGACTTACTCCTCAAATTCTTGAAGGTAGTGGTGTAGTATCTAATAGTTGTCAAGATACTCCTAAATTTAGTTTTAAATTAAGTCTTGATAAAGAATCTTTAATACAAGTACCTTTAATTTATTATAAAGGTTATGAAATTAAATTAACTGATGAATTTGGTAATGTTACATATCAAAAATTAGAAGAACCTCAAGATGTAGATTTCTTAGTAGCGTTTAAAGCGCCTAAGGGTAATTATGATGTAGAAATAAAATATGCAGGAACTTCCTTAATGAAATTATCTAATACATTACTAGGATTTGGATTTACTGGTTTATATTGTGTTGTATTGTTTAATTATTTTACTGAGGATAGAAAAAAGTATATTTTAAAATCTTTATAAAGTATGATATAATAAAAATGAAATATTTTGTAGAATTTTGTAGTAAACATTTTCATAAATTTTACACAAATAATATTTTCGCATATTTATAATTATATTTGTGAGGAGAAAAAAGATGACAGATAATTCTATCCTAGAGCCTGTTAAATTATATAATAATGAATTTAAAGATAAATTTAATGATAATTGTGAAAAGTTCTTTGATGATTTAGTTAAAAAATCAGGTATTGATATTAATGAAAATAGAGATTTGGTAAAAAAATATCGCAAGCAAGAAGCTGTTGTTAAAACATTAAAGACTAAATCTAACCATATGAAAGTGGCTAAGATTAGTTTAATTATTCTTGTAATTGTTGGTATTATTAGTGCTATATATTTAGTTACACAAACAAAAGAAAATTTAACAAGAGTCATTATTCCAATCATAATTGCAGTAGTTTGTGCTCTTTTGATATTTGGTATATTTAAACTAAGAAAAGTACTTAAAAATTTAAATGCAGAACTTGATAAAGAGTCTAAAACATTAAAAACATGCTTGGATAAGTGTTGGGCATCAATGAGTCCACTAAATCAATTATATGATTGGTCTATTCCATCTGATTTGATGGAGATGACAACTCCACTTATTGATTTAGATCATTATTTTGATACAAATAAATTTGAATATTTACATGAAAAATATGGATTTAAAGATAGTGAAGATCCTAATTCAAGTACTAATTATGTATTAAGCGGTAATATTAATGGTAATCCATTCGTATTAGTTAATTCATATAATACGGAATTAAGAGATAAAACATATACAGGATCTATTACAATTCATTGGACAACTATTGAACATACAAAAGATGGATCAAGAACAGTTAGTCATACTGAAGTATTAACTGCAAGTATTGAACGTCCTGCACCTGTATATTTCTATGATACAAGACTTGTATTTGGAAATGATGCGGCACCTAATTTACAATTTTCTCGTTTCCCAACTTTAAAAGATAGTAATGCATCTGATCAAAAAATTGATAAGATGGTTAGGCATGGTGAAAAGAAACTTGCAAAGAAGAGCCAAAGTGCTGTCAGTAAAGGGCAACAATTTAATGCTATGGCCAATTCTAAATTTGAAGTATTGTTTAATGCGTTAAACAGAACTAATGAAGTTGAATATAGATTAATGTTTACTCCTTTAGCTCAAAATAATATGGTTGATATTATTAGAAATGATCCATATGGTGATGATTTTGCATTCTATAAAGATAAATGCTTAAACTATATTTTAAGTGCTCACTCACAAAAACAAGATTATAGAGTTGATCCTAAATGTTTTGAAGATTTTGATTATGATGCAGCAAAAGCTAAATTTAAAGATATCAATGCCAATTTCTTTAAAGGATTATATTTTGATTTAGCTCCATTACTTGCAATTCCTATCTATCAACAAACTAAAACACATGAATATATTTATAAGATTCCATATGAAGCTTATAATACAAGATATGAACAAGAAACATTAGTTAATAAGATGGATAGAACTGCATTCTTAAATCCACAATCAAAGACTGATGGTATATTAAAATGTAGTTTAGATCATAAAGATGATGATACAGATTATATTAAGGTTACTGCTCACTCATATAGAACAGAGCCAAGAGTAACATATGAAACAAAGCTTGGTGGAGATGGAAAGATGCACTCTATTCCAATTCATTGGGAAGAATTCTTTGAAATTACAAAAGATACTGATGTAGCAATGTCAAAAGTTGATACAACAAGACAAAAATTTAATAACTCTAATGAGTTAATCAATAAGCTAGCCTCTGAAAAGAAGTTAGTGTATGAACGTGGTCTTTTATCTTATATTATCACAAGTCAAATTGCTGGTATGAAAGATATTAAAGATAAAATTAATAAATAAAGAGGAGATTAATAATGGCAAACGGTTTAGATGAATTAAATGATCCAGTTAGCGCTGGTAGAGACGTAAGAGTAATTAATAAGCAAATTCCTGTTAAAGTAGGAGTTGGTTCTACTATTTTCCAAGTAGTACTTTGGTTATTATGTATTATTCCAGGTCTAATTTTCACAATTATGAAGGTTCAAGCAAAGTCATACTTGAAGCAACTTGAACAAAAATTACAACATGATGCATCTACAATTGATAACTATCTTGAGCAACGTGTAGTTATTCTTCAAAATGCTGCAAAACTTTTAGATAAGGCTGTTGACTTAGACAAAGAAACATTCACAAAGATTGCTGCATTCAGAAGTGGTAATGCTCAAAGTGATGATGTAAGAAATAGTGTTGCAACACAACTAGATGCTGTTGGCAGCAAGATTAATGTAGCATTTGAAAATTATCCAGATTTAAAGGCTCATCAAGAAATTGCTGACTGCTTACAACAAAATGCTTACCTTCAAAAGGAAATTACAGCTGCTCGTGAAGTTTATAACGACACTGTAAATAGATGGAATGCTGATATTTTTGCTTGGCCAACAAAGATGATTGTTGCTGCAAAAGAAGGTTATACTACTCGTATTCCATTCTCTACAACAGATGAAGTAAGACAAAAAGCTAGAGAAGTATTCTTCTAGTTTAAATTCAAAAAATACTATACCATATCATTTTGGTATAGTGTTTTTTTATATGTCATTTTTTCATTAATAATATAATATTTCAAACTTTTATGATAAAATATTTTTATGAAAGAGTGAGAAAATATGGAAGAAATAAAAAACAAGATATTATTTTATCAAAAAAATTATATTGATACTTTAGATAAATTATCTAGAAAATACACAAGAATAGAACATTATGTTTCTGTTGCTACACTTAAAGTAAATGAAGATATTATTGGTTTTTTCTTTGATACAATTGAAAATGATTATAAAAAAGAGGAAGCTGCTTTAAGACTTTATGGTCTTCTTCAAGCTTTATTCGTATCAATTGACTCAATTTATACATTATGTTTATCTCTGACTAATAGTAAAAACTTTGTAAGAATTAACGATAATAAGACTTTACGTGAATTAAAATATATTAGAAATGATGTTGTTGGTCATCCTACTAATAGAATTATATTAAAGGATGTTGTTTATTGTATATTAGATCCTAGTGATATTTTAAAATATTCATTTAAATATCATATTTATGTAGATGGAGAAGATAAAATTAGAGAAGTATCTTTCTTGGATATAATCCTAAATTATTATATTGAAAGTTCAAAACTTTTAGATGCATTATATGATTATCAAGAAGTGCATCAAACAAGTGTTTTATCTGATGATGTTGAATTTATAATTAAACAATATCAACAAGGGGATCCTATTAATCAACAATTTAGAAATTTAAAGAATCAAATTGAAAAGGTTTATTCTAAGAATAATTCAAGAATTATGCAAAAGATTGAATTGTTACAAAAAATTAATAAATTACCTCATACAATTTTGAATAATTTTTCTTTTCAATATCAATTAATCAAACTATATCATTCAATAAGCTTAATGGAACATACTACTAATAAAAAAATAAAGCTTAAGAATGTTCCTGATGAGGTAAAACAACTTAAAAAGATGTTTAAGAATAATAAATATGCATCTTTCTTAGATATATTAATTAATCATAATAATCCAACATTTAATGAATCTTTAAATAAAATTATTCAAATTGCTAAAAAAGAAAACTTATCTCTTGCAAGATTATTCTTTGAGGAAATAAGAAAAAGAATTAGTAAAGAAATGTATGATGAGGCTTATGCATTAGAAGCTCTTCTTAAACTAATTTAAAAAGTTTTTGGATTATAAACGTTTTCATTGTTTGTATGAGTTTTTTTATGATATAATTTTCTAGGATTATTAATTAATAGAAAGAAGGTCTTTTTATGAAAGTTAGAAATATTGCAATCATTGCACACGTTGACCATGGTAAAACTACTCTTGTTGATGCCCTTTTAAAGTGCAGTCATACATTTAGAGACAATCAACAAGTTGATACTTGTGTTATGGATAGTAATGACCTTGAACGTGAAAGAGGTATTACTATTCTTTCAAAAAATACAGCTATTAAATATAATGGCTATAAAATTAACATTTTAGATACTCCAGGACACGCTGACTTTGGTGGTGAAGTTGAACGTATTATGGGTATGGTTGATGGTGTTGTACTTGTAGTTGACGCTTATGAAGGTACTATGCCTCAAACTAGATTCGTTTTAAAGAAAGCACTAGAAGCAGGTCATAAGCCAATCGTTGTTGTAAATAAGATTGACAAGCCATCTGCTAGACCAGCTCAAGTTGTCGATGAAGTATTAGACTTATTAATTGAATTAGGTGCAGATGAATCACAATTAGAATTCCCTGTAATTTATACTTCAGCAATTAATATGACATCTAGTGAATCTCCAGATTTAGCTGATCAACAACCAGGTATGGACCCATTATTTAAGAAGATTATTGAATATGTACCAGAACCTGTTGATAATTCAAATGAGCCACTACAATTTCAACCAGCTATTCTTGATTATAATGATTTCGTTGGTCGTATTGGTATTGGTAAAATTCAACGTGGTACTATTAAGGCTAATCAAATGGCAACTTGTATTCGCCGTGATGGTTCATACACTCAATTCCGTGTACAAAAATTATATACTTTCTTAGGACTTGATAGAATAGAAACAAATGAAGCTGAAGCCGGTGATATCGTAGCTATTTCAGGTTTATCTGATATTTATATCGGTGAAACTGTATGTAATGTTGGTGAAGAAGAAGCTTTACCTTTAATTACAGTTAGCGAACCAACACTTCAAATGACATTTGGTACAAATACTTCACCATTCTGTGGTCAAGATGGTAAATTAGTAACAGCATCAAAAATTGATGAAAGATTAAATCGTGAAATTCAAAAAGACGTTTCTTTACGTGTTCAAAGACTAGGAACTTCAGAGGAATGGGTTGTTTCAGGTCGTGGTGAATTACATTTATCAGTTTTAATTGAAACAATGCGTCGTGAAGGATATGAATTCCAAGTTTCATCTCCAAAGGCTATCATTAAAGAAATAGATGGTGTTAAGTGTGAACCATATGAAGAAGTTACAGTAGAAGCTCCTGCTGATGTTATTGGTAGTGTTATCACATTACTTGGTGACAGAGGTGGTGTCATGAAGGATATGAAGAATACTGAAACTCAATCAAAGGTAGTATTTGATATTCCTGCTCGTGGTTTAATTGGATTCAATACTGAATTCATGACAGCTACAAAAGGTTATGGTATTATTTCACATTCATTTGAAGACTATAGACCAATGGCTTCATTAAATGTTGGTCAAAGAACTTTAGGTGCATTAGTATCAATCGCAAAAGGTACTGCAACAGCTTATTCATTAGGACACATTGAAGATCGTGGTACAATGTTTATTGAACCAGGTGAAGAAGTATATGAAGGTATGATTGTTGGACAATCTAATAGAGATTTAGATATGGCTGTTAATGTTGTAACAGCTAAGCAACAAACAAACACTCGTTCTTCAAATAAAGACATGACTGTTGTATTAAAGAGACCTTTACAATTATCTCTTGAACAATGCTTAGAATATATTAATGATGATGAACTTGTAGAAGTTACACCAAATCATATTAGACTTCGTAAGAGAATTCTTGATACAGTTACTCGTAAGAAGTGGGATGCTAAACAAAGAGAAGCAGCTGAATAAATTAGCTAAGCATTAATTGTTTGATTACTAAACTCTTAAGTAAATAATATTAAGCAGGGTGAACCTGCTTTTTATTTTGCCTAAAATGGCTTGGTTAAGCTAGTTTTTATGTCAACCCCAACAGTATCATCTATAGTATTTTAAATGTTATAGGTTGTCCAAAAATACATAAAAATATTTAATTTGGACAACTTATAATTATTTTAATCTAAACTTGAGGTTTATTTTAATCCATACTTACGGTTTTATAAAGCATGGTGTATCCTTCAATCACAACAGCAGCGCTTGGTATAGGTCATTCCGGTCTTTTCTCTGATATGAAAACTTTTGGATTGTTATTTGAATCTCTTGTAGTAAGGGATTTGAGAATATATTGCGATACATTAAATGCGAAGGTATACCATTACCGTGATAAATTAGAAAGAAAAGCTGATGCTGTAATTCAATTTGAAGATGGTGATTAGGCCTTAATTGAAGTTAAACTGGGTGATGATAAAGATGTTAATATGGCTGCTCAAAAATTAATTGAGCTAGCAAGTGATATTAATATAGGAAATAAACCTCCCATTATTTTTAATGGTTATTACTAAAGGTTCATTAGCGTATAAATGAGAAGATGGGGTGTATGTTGTTCCACTTGCATGTTTAAAGAATTAAATAGTGCTGTTAATCTTTATAAAATGATAATTTGAATATTATTGAAAAAAGAACTGTTGAAGCAGTTCCTTTTTCGATAATAATCATCTCACACATTGCAAATTACCTTACAAATTTTAAATTATATTGCTTTTGCAGTTAAAGTTAAACCAAGTGGTTTCATTATTTTAATTAATGTCTCAACTTTTGGCTTTACAGCACAAGATTCAATTCTTGCAACAGAAGAATGTGGCAGTCCACAAATATCGGCTAATTCTCTTTGAGAAATACCTAATTCATTACGTCTTTTGATAATACTGCTAATAATACTAGCTAATACTTCCATTTCTTCAATATCTTCTTTAGTTGTAGTATTTAATTCTTTAGCATCTTTTTTGAAATCTTCCCATGTTCTCATAATTATTTTCCTCCATTTCGAATTTTGTAATCATTACATTCTTTATGTGCTTTCTCTATTTCAGTTTTTGGTGTCTTTTGTGTTTTTTTTCTAAACATATGTAGAAGAACAAATGTATTATTTTCAAAATAAAAATATAAAACTCTATTAAATCCTGGTCTTAGTTCCCATATTTCACCTTCTAAATGCTTTGTAATATTAGGTGACATCTTAGTACCTTGATTTTTTAGTAATTCAATATATAGGGTTATTTGCTTAAACTGTATTCTAGCATCTTTATTAGTATCAGCTTTTTTAGCAAGTTCCATTAATTCATCATTTAGTTCTGAAAAACCATTTTTATCTTCATAAAATACAATATCGTACATTACATACCTCATTATCTTCAATATTATGATAGCACCAATGCGTCCAAAAGTCAATATATGTTTCGCCCATTTGTTTTATGATTATAGCATATAGATTTTTGCTTTGATGTAATTTAGTGTGAAAACTGTTACTAAAAATGATACTAAAATTACTGAAATAGGTAAAACAAACATTAGCATTCATTATCAATAACGGACCATCTAAAGTGGTTGAAATATCAAATACTTTAGGTTTTAGTATTACGACTATTAAAAATATTTTATATAAATTAGCAGATGATGATTTGATTTTATCTAGTGGTACTATTAAGGTATATAATTATCTAATTAATAACGAAAAAAGATTCATGTAAAACATCTAGCTTTTGGGAAAAACTAGGTGTCTCAGTATTTCAAACAGTTAATTATTCTAATCCTGATAAACAAAATATTGGTATATTTATCAGAGGTGGAACAAAACCTAGAACTTATAAGGACGAAATTAAGAGAAGAATTGATGCGTTAAAGCAAGAATAAAAAGCAAAAAGTCCACCAAACTTCACTTTTGCATAATTGTGGTTTATAATTTTTTGAAAAATGAAAACACTAATGAGCGATTTTTGAAGCGGTCTTTAAATGCCCTAAGAGGTGCAAATAATACCGGAAAATTGTGTTTTTTAGTGTCCGGTATGTGTCAGGAGTTCAATAAAAATGGCGTAGTTATGCTGCTTTTGTTATTTGATGTACTATCTAAGCGTTAATTGTTTTATTAAATTTAATTAAGATATTATTAAGAAAAAACTTAGTAATATCTTTTTATTTTATATTTATTTTAAATTATAGGTTTGTTATAATTATAGGTAGAATATGGAGGCTTTTTATGGGATATAATTATAATGTTGGTATCATTGGTGCTACAGGAATGGTTGGACAAAGATTTATTACTCTTTTAGCTAATCATCCTTGGTTTAAAATAAAATTATTAGCTGCATCAGAAAACTCAGCAGGTCTTAGATATGAAGATGCGGTTAAAAATAGATGGAAAATGAATACTTCAATTCCTGATTTTGTTAAAGATATTATTGTGTTAGACGCTAAAAAAGATATGAAATATATAGCAGCTAATGTTGATTTTGTGTTTTGTGCAGTAAATATGCCAAAAGAAGAGATAAAAGCGTTAGAAGAAGCTTATGCACGTTTAGAGTGTCCTGTTGTATCTAATAATTCAGCACATAGATTTACAGAAGATGTACCTATGGTTATTCCTGAAATTAATGGGGAACATTTAGATATAATAAAATATCAAAGGAAGAGATTAAATACAAAAAGAGGATTTATAGCTGTTAAGTCAAATTGTTCACTTCAAAGCTATGTTCCAGCTTTAGCTCCTTTAATGGATTTAGGAATAGATAAAGTATTTTGTTCAACTTATCAAGCAATATCAGGTGCAGGTAAAACATTTGATACTTTTCCTGAAATTGTTGATAATTGTATTCCTTATATAAAAGGTGAAGAAGAAAAAAGTGAAAAAGAACCACTTAAGATATTTGGACATATTGAAGATGGTAAAATTGTTAATAATGATTCATTTAAAATATCAGCTCAATGTGTTCGTGTTGCGGTAAGTGATGGACATTTAGCTACAGTCTTTTTAAAATTTAGAGGTAATAAACCTTCAAAAGAAGAAATAATTAATAGATGGAATAATTATTGTGGAGAACCACAACGATTAAATCTTCCTTCTGCACCACAACAATTTTTGACTTATTTTGAAGAGGTAGATAGACCACAAACAAAATTAGATAGAGATTTATATAATGGTATGGGTATATCTCTTGGTAGATTACAAGATGATAATATATTTGATTATAAATTTGTAGGTCTATCTCATAATACAATTCGTGGTGCGGCTGGTGGAGCTGTTTTGTTAGCAGAATTATTAGCAAAAAAAGGATATTTTGAATAATGAATAAAATAATTAAAAGTAATATACCTGAAATAGATCTTCATGGTTATACAGCGAAAAATGCCAGAACTTATTTGATTGAAGAAATCGAAAAATATAGACAACAAGGTATTAACACAGTTAAAGTAATTCATGGATTTAATCGTGGAACTAAGATTAAAGATTGGTTAAAAAATAGCAAAAATATTTATATTACTGCTAATGTAAAGGATGTTTTTGATGATCCAACTAATCCGGGTATTTCCTACATTAGTTTATTATGAGCTGAATCTTGTAAAAAAATTTGTAGTAATAAAGATGATTTATTAAAAAATTAATATCTTATATTATTGCGCTATTATTATCTCCATATGTTTCTGGACTTATGTTTAAAATAAATGAGAGAATGTATATACCTTGTTATGAATACTGCGTTAAAACATCTATATTCTTTGTTTTAATAATTCCTTTATTATTCTATATATTTACAAAATTATCATTTAAACATAAAGTGTTTAAAAAAATGGTTTCATTTAGTTGAAACCATTTTTTAGTTTATTTTGTAGTTGCAATGTTTACTGCAACTTCTACCATTTTTTCCATTTCTTTCATATCGGCATATTCATGAACACCATGTTCATTATAACCACCTGTACCAAGGTTTGGTGTTGGGATACCCATGAATGTTATTCTTGAACCATCTGTACCACCACGTGTAGGAGCGCAATGTACATTTACATTTGCATCTTTATAAGCTTTTAATGCTTTATTTACAGATCTCATATCTTTTTCAATAACTTCTCTCATATTTTTATAGGAGTCAGTTATTGTTAGTTCTGTTGAATTTGGATATTTTTTATTCATAAATTCACAAGCATTCTTAAAATCATTTTTTTGCTTATTTAATAATTCTTGACTGTGATTTCTAATAATATAATTTAATGTAGCTTCACCTACACAACCTTCCATATGTGTTAGATGATTAAATCCTTCATATCCTTCTGTATATTCTGGTCTATCAAACTTTGGAAGTAATGAATCAAATTCCATAGCTAGATATGAAGCGTTAATCATTTTATTTTTAGAAAATCCTGGGTGAATATCAAAGCCTTTAAATTTAACTACAGCGCTTGAAGCGTTGAATGTTTCATATGAAAATTCTTCATAATCTCCACCATCAACAGTAAATGCGTAATCTACTGGGAATTCTTTTACGTCAAATTTTAATACGCCTGTACCAATTTCCTCATCAGGTGTAAATGCTATATGTAATTCTCCATGTGGTAATTTCTTTGAAATTATTTCATCAAGCATTGTCATTATTACTGCAATACCACCCTTATCATCACAACCAAGCACTGTTGTTCCATCTGTTGTTACCAAAGTATCTCCGATTTGTTTTTTCATCCATGGGAATTCTTCAGCAGATAAAGTTAAACCTGAAGAACCTAGTTTAATAGGATTACCATCAAATTTTACAACATTAGGTTTAACATTTGTACCTGATACTTCAGGAATTGTATCCATATGGGCAAGGAATCCTATTTTATCATAACCTTCTGCATTTTCTTTTAAAGTTCCGTATACTGTGCAATATTCATTTATATGAACATTTTCTAGTCCTAATTCTATTAATTCTTTCTCAAGAACACGTGCTAAATCCCATTGTTTATTAGTTGAAGGGGTAGAAGAGTCATTTTTATCATCAGACATGGTGTCTATTTGTACATATTTTAAAAATCTATCTAGTAAAGTCATAATTAATCTCCTTTTTTAATTATTATAATTTAAAAATACTTAAAAGTGAAATGTAATAATTCTAAATAAAGTGCTTCTTGTTAAATAATACTTTAACAAAGGCTTTATTTTAACATTAGAAGTTAGAAATGACTAACTACATACTATATCAAATATTGTCGAAAAATAATATGTTTATTTTGAGCGAAATATTGAAAATTCTAAAAAAGGCATTTATAATATTATTTGGTATAAAAGGTCAGGAGGATTAATTTTATGGCAGAAAAAAAAGAAATACAAAGAATGGCTATAGATGGTAATTATGCTGCTGCACTTGCTGCATACGCATTTACTGAAGTAGCTGGTATTTATCCTATTACTCCATCATCACCTATGGCAGAATATGTTGATGAATGGGCATCAAAAGGCAAAAAGAATATTTTCGGTATGCCTGTTAAAATTGTAGAAATGGAGTCAGAAGCAGGTGCTGCAGGTACTGTACATGGTTCACTTGAAGCTGGAGCTTTAACAACTACATTTACTGCATCTCAAGGTTTATTATTAAAAATTCCTAATATGTATAAGATTGCTGGTGAAAATCTACCAGGTGTTATTCATGTTGCTGCTAGATCATTAGCTGCTCAATCATTATCTATTTTTGGTGATCACCAAGACGTAATGGCTGTTCGTCAAACAGGTTGGGCTATGTTATGTTCTAACTCAGTTCAAGAAGCAATGGATTTAGGTGGTGTTGCACACTTAGCTGCAATCAAATCATCAGTTCCATTCGTACATTTCTTTGATGGTTTTAGAACAAGCCACGAGGTAAATACAATTGAACCAATTGATTATGAAGTATATAAGAAATTAATTGATATGAAAAAGGTTCAAGAATTCCGTGATAATGCTCTTAACTTTAATCATCCTAAGGAGAGAGGAACTGCTCAAAATGACGACGTTTACTTCCAAACTCGTCAACTACAAGCACAACATTATTCAGAAGTACCTGATATTGTTGCACATTATATGTCAGAAATTTCTAAGGTAACAGGCCGTTCATATGCTCCATTTAATTATTATGGTGCATCTGATGCAACTGATGTTATTGTTGCTATGGGTTCTGTATGTCAAGCAACAAGAGAAGTTGTTGACGTATTAATTAAGAATGGTAAGAAGGTAGGTTTAGTTGAAGTTCACCTATATCGTCCATTCTCATCAAAATATTGGTTTAATGTTGTACCTCAAACAGTTAAGAGAATTGCTGTTCTAGATCGTACAATTGAACAAGGTGCTGCTGCAGATCCATTATATCTTGATGTTGCATCATTATATGTTGGTAAACCAAATCAACCAAAGATTATTGGTGGTAGATATGGTTTATCTTCAAAGGATACAACTCCAGATATGATTAATGCTATTTATGAAAACTTAGCTGCAAATGATTCAATCAATCCATTCACTGTTGGTATTAATGATGATATTGAACATACAAATGTTGTAGTTAAGAATCATATCGATACTGCTGATGCTACTACTACTGAATTATTATTCTTTGGTTTAGGTTCAGATGGTACTGTAGGTGCTTGTAAGAATATTTCTAAGATTATCGGTGATTATACTGATTTCTATTCTCAAAGCTATGCTGCTTATGACTCTAAGAAGTCAGGTGGTTCTACAAGATTACATTTACGTTTCTCAAAGAACCCAATCAGATCAACATATCTAGTTAATCAACCACACTTCGTATCATGCTCACTAGATGCTTATCTTCGTAAGTTTGATATGATTAAGGGATTACGTGATGGTGGAACATTCTTATTAAATACTGTTACTCCAGTAGATAAGATTGAATCATTATTACCAAATTCATATAAGATTCAATTAGCTAAGAAACACGCTAAGTTCTATATTATTGATGGTACACATGCTGCACTTGAATGTGGTTTCCGTCCAGGTCTTGGTGTTAATACAATTATGCAATCAGCATTCTTCAAGTTAAATGAACAAATTATGAGTTTTGAAGAAGCTAAGGCTCACATGAAAGAATTCGCTATTAAGACTTATTCTAAGAAGGGTCAAGAGCTTGTAGATATGAATATCAAAGCTGTTGATATGGGTGAATCAAGAATTGTTGAAGTTCCTGTAAAACCTGAGTGGGCAAATCTTGAAGCTGAAAAGAAGACAGTTGATATGTCTAGACCAGCATTTGTTAGAAACATTGCAGATCCTATTGCTGCACTTGAAGGAGATAATTTACCATTATCTATTTTCAAGGATAGAGCTGATGCATCTATGCCTTTAGGTACTGCTGCATTAGAAAAGCGTGGTGTTGCATCTCAAACTCCTATTTGGAATGCTGATTCATGTATTCAATGTAACCAATGTGCATTCGCATGTCCACATGCTGCTATCCGTCCATTCTTAGTAAATGAAGAAGAGGAAGCAAACGCACCTAAGGATACTAAGTTAATTCCTGCTATTGGTGTAAAGGATCATAAGTTTGTAATTTCAATTTCAACTCTTGATTGTACAGGTTGTGGTGTATGTACTACAGTTTGTCCTGGTAAGCCTAAGAAGGGTGAAGATGGTAAACCAATGAAGGATGAAAACGGTAAGTTAATTACTGAAAAGGCTCTTAAGATGGTTCCTATCGCTCAAGCTAAGGCTATTGGTCAAGTTGAAGAAGCAGAATACTTCTATAATAAAGTTTCATATAAGCCAGAACTTGTAAATACAAATACAGCTAAGAATGTTCAATTCTCTAAGCCATTATTTGAATTCTCAGGTGCTTGTGCTGGTTGTGGTGAAACTCCATATGTTAAGGCAGTATCACAATTATTTGGTAGCCATATGATGGTTGCTAATGCTACAGGTTGTACATCTATTTATTCAGGTTCTTATCCATCAAGCCCATATACAACAGATGCTGAAGGACATGGTCCAGCATGGGCAAATTCATTATTCGAAGACAATGCTGAATTTGGTCTTGGTATGAGAGTTGCATATGAGACTATGAGAGATAGATTACAAAATATCTTTGCAATTAATAAAGACTCATTAACAAGCGAGCAATTAGAATTAGCTACAGCTTGGGTAGAAAATAGATCAAGCTTTGAAAAGACTAAGGAATTAGCTCCTAAGTTAGAAAAAGCATTTGCAAATGATGATAGAGAATTTGCAAAAGAAGTTATGTCATTGAAACAATACTTTGTTAAGGCTAGCCAATGGATTATTGGTGGTGACGGTTGGGCTTATGACATCGGTTATGGTGGTTTAGACCATGTACTTGCATCTGGTGAAGATGTTAACGTATTAGTTGTTGACACTGAAGTTTATTCAAATACAGGTGGTCAAGCATCTAAATCAAGCCGTTTCGGTGCTATTGCTAAATTCGCAGCTGCTGGTAAGAGAACTAGCAAGAAGGACTTAGCTTCAATCTTCATGTCATATGGTAATATCTATGTTGCTACTGTATGTCATGGTGCAAACCAAAACCAAGTAATCAAAGCTTTAAAAGAAGCTGAAGCTTACAAGGGTCCATCAATTGTTATTTGTTATGCTCCATGTATTGCACATAATATTAAGGGTGGTTTGAACAAAGCTCAAGAAGAAGCTAAATTAGCTACAGAGTGCGGTTATTTCCCAACATTTAGATATAATCCAGATTTAGCTCTAGAAGGTAAGAATCCATTTACACTAGATTCAAAAGAACCAAACTGGGATTTATATAATGAATTCTTAAGCCATGAAGGTCGTTATAATCAATTATTAAAGATTAATCCTGATAAGGCTGAAGAAATCCTTGCTAAGAATAAGGCAGATGCTCAAAAGAGATATGCTTCATATTTAGCTCGTGTAAATGACCCTGCTTATAATAATTAATTTTAAATACTATAGACATTCTCAATAAAAAGAGAATGTCTTTTTTTGCGCATTTAAACAACGAATATTATTATTTAATTTCAAGGCCATATTTCCATTTGTCGACCGAAAAATTGAGTGTGCGAAAGTTGTCGAATTATTGTGTTTTAGCTTTATATATATTATAATATATAATATAAAACTTTGAATTAGGGTTAGGTGATCTCAATGTTTGAATTAGAAGAGATAGTAAATGCTTTATCAGATGAACAAAAAATTTCTTTTATATGTTCTGAATTTGAAAAGAGCGATAAAATTTATAATACAGGAATTAATACATTAAATTTTAAACCCGAATCAATTTCAAATATTGGTTCATTATATCAAGCAGCTATATCATTAAATGATTCTTTAATTAGTAATTATATTTCTAATTTATATAATTCTTCAAAGGATATTCATATCGCAACTCTTAGTGAGAAAACTAATTTAAATCTAAATTCTATATCAACTTCTCCATATTTAAATGGACATTTTTTAAGCTTATTTGTTAAATCTTTAGAAGAAAATAATGTAGACTGTGCATTTGTAATTCCAAATACGGATAATAATATAGATAGAGCTGCTAATATAAATAAAGTTTCAAAAGATATATTAGTATATCCTGAATATTTTATAACTACAGATTACTTAGCTCAACCTCGATTTGCTACAT
>Ga0247611_10003791_pt1 | contig 21895 bp, 23 predicted proteins | sample 177DNAGHGhighgp2_FD_192422 | JGI IMG/M metagenome (GOLD analysis project Ga0247611, IMG submission 192422) | Sheep rumen microbial communities from Palmerston North, Manawatu-Wanganui, New Zealand - 1770 DNA GHGhigh gp2 | ecosystem: Host-associated > Mammals > Digestive system > Stomach > Rumen... | reverse complement strand
CGCTCGTTCACTGCGGCAATCAGCTTTTCAGCTGACCGGCGTGCTCCCGCCCGCCTTTGCCTTGTAGTCAAACTCCCTTTTTCGGGAGTTCTCACCTTTGCTCCCATACCAACAAAAAAACCACCCTTTCAGGGTGGCTTTTTTGTCTGAAAGGCGCTGTTCGGCTACTCGCTTCGCTCGTTCACTGCGGCAATCAGCTTTTCAGCTGACCGGCGTGCTCCCGCCCGCCTTTGCCTTGTAGTCAAACTCCCTTTTTCGGGAGTTCTCACCTTTGCTCCCATACCAACAAAAAAACCACCCTGAAGGGTGGCTTTTTTGTTGGTGGGCGCTGTTCGGCTACTCGCTTCGCTCGTTCACTGCGGCAATCAGCTTTTCAGCTGACCGGCGTGCTCCCGCCCGCCTTTGCCTTGTAGTCGAACTTCCTTCCTCGGGAGTTCTCACCTAGCTCCCATACCAACAAAAAAACCACCCTGAAGGGTGGCTTTTTTGTTGGTGGGCGCTGAGAGGTTCGAACTCCCGACCCTCTCGGTGTAAACGAGATGCTCTTCCAGCTGAGCTAAGCGCCCGTCCCGTTAACGTGGTTTCTTATACACTCATCATTTTAAATAATCAAGCACTTTTTTTAGTTTTTTTTTATTTTTTTGCAATCTGCCGATGCAAACATCACGGATTCTCATGCAATCAGGGCCGTAACACACTTTTATAACTTTATTTTTATTGATATATAATTCTATAATTCCACAACCAATTCCCATTTTATCGCTTTGGTGCCAATCGTCAAAATGACAATAATTACTCGAATCTATAATTTTAACGATTATTTTTTCGTCATTGCGCGAAATTTCTTCTTCAACTACCGCTACGTGTCCCCATCTTCCTTTACGTTCGGGATTAATAAATGCCAATACATCACCCGCTTGAAGAAGATCATTTATATCAACAAATTGCCAGTTAGTTGAGGCATTTTCTTTAATGTTTTGAAAAAAATCATAAAAGTCAAATGAATACAGGCGAGTAATTTGGTATTTTGCGGTATCACGAACCCGTAAAACATAATCAAAAATTTCAGCTCGCGCCTCGGGATATTCGTTTTGCAACCACAAATCAACCAAACCCGAGCAATCGGTTTCAATAATTTTGGCTTCGTTGTTTATGAGCGTGTTGTGCGAATAACCGGTTTGTAATTCGCCCTTTTTTAGAAGTTGTAACAAATTATGCAGGTATTTCATAACAAATTTTATAAAATAAAGGCGGAACTTGTCAGATTAACAGGCTCCGCCCTTTACAGATTATAACTTCAATTAGTTAACAGAATTCTGCAAAGCTTTGCCAGCCTTAAATTTGGCTTGCTTGCGAGCAGGAATCTTGATTTTGGCACCGGTGCGAGGATTGTGACCGGTGGTAGCAGCTCTCTTTGCAACAGAGAAAGTGCCGAAACCAACCAAACGAACGTCATTACCTTTCTTCAAAGAAAGAGTAACTGTGCTTAAAAAAGCATCCAAAGCTTTGGCTGTATCAGTCTTGGTCAAACCGCAAGAACTAGCCATGCTTGAAATCAATTCATTTTTATTCATGGTAAGGTATTCCTTATTAATTTAAGTTATATACAAGTGAAACTTAAGGTTTCCCTTATGTTCGATTTGATTTCAACATTAAAAAACAAGGCTGTCAATCGTCTCTATAACTGACAACCTTGTTTATCCACAATTTTATGCGGTTTTAGCTGATTTTTTTACCAAACATCTCTTTAATGCCGTCAATCGACGATAGAATTCCGGTTGCTTCGTAAGGCATATAAACTATCTTATTATTCTCGCCTGAAGTGATAGAGGTGAGTGTTTCAAGATATTTCATGGCAATTAAATATTTATCGGGTTGGCCTTTGTTAGCAAGCGCTTTGATAATGCGGTCGATTGCTTCTTTTTCGGCATCGGCCTCGATAACGCGAGCTTGGGCAATACCCTCGGCACGCAAAATTTCGGCTTGTTTTTCGCCTTCGGCCGAACGAATAGCCGCTTCTTTTTCACCTTCGGCTTTACGAATAGCGGCTTCTTTTAAGCCTTCGGCCTCGGTAATGGTGGCTTTTTTCTCGCGGTCGGCTTTCATCAATTTATCCATTGAGGCTTGAATATCCGCCGGTGGGAAAATATCTTGAATCTCAACACGATTAACTTTTACACCCCATTTATTGGTAGCTTCATCCAAAGTGGTGCGCAACTCATCGTTGATTTTGCCGCGAGAGGTCAAAGTCTCCTGCAAATCCATTTGTCCGACCAGATTACGTAAAGTGGTTTGAGTTAATTTTTCAATGGCGTCGGGAAGATTTTCAATTTCATAAACCGCACTTTTAGAATCGACAATTTGAAAATATATCAAAGCATTGATGGTAATTGATACGTTGTCTTTGGTAATAACGTTTTGGCGCGGAAAATCGTAAATTTGTTCACGCAAATCAATACGGTCAACCGAGCGTAAAACCGAATATCCCTTTCCCGAGCCGTCACGAACCCACTCTTTACGCAAAATAGAGCGTGGAGCTTCCAAAATCGGAAAAATAAAATTAAGACCAGCGGTAAGTTTCTTTTCATAACTGCCCAAACGCTCAACTATGACTTCCTGTTGCTCTTGGACGATAATGATTCCTTTAAATACATAAAGCAAAACTAAAACCAATAATACAGCGACAAATGATTCCATTTTTTTTACTCCTTTATTTCTTCAACCGTTAAAATAAGACTGTCATATTTAATAATTTTGACCGCTTTGCCTGAGGCAATCGGCTTGTCAACATCAGCACGAGCTTCCCAACGCTCGTCATAAATACTGATAGCCCCCGAAAGTCGATTAATCGGCTCGATAACTTTGACGGTTTTGCCGATATATTTGGAAGCCATGCCGGTGGTTTGATCGGCAGTTTTGCGACGACGCAACATCAAAGGTCGCAATAATAAAATTGAAGCTAATGCCAATAATGAAAAAATAATTGTTAACCATATCCAATCAGTGAGCCAAAATGCTATTGCCGCCGTGAGGAATCCGGCAAAAGCCAAATTTAAGAAAAACATCGATGGCACCAATATTTCCAGAATCAAAAATACCATACCGATAATCGAAAAGATTTGCCATAATTGCATAAGAAAAACTCCTTATAGATAAACGACGAGAAGATTATAAAAAATAATTACTTAATTTTTTGCTAAATTTAGGGCTTGCGGGAAGTGTTTTTTTATGGTATATTGGTAAGCGATAAAAAAATTATTAACAAACAAAAATGAAAAAATTCCTTTGGGCCGCGGCTGCCCTGCTGATGTCTATTCCAGCAAAAAGCCAAGTTGTTGTGGTGCGTCCGGTTCCGGTACCTGCACCAGCCCCAAGGGTGGTTGTGGTTGAAAGACCGACACCACCTCCGGTGGTGTTGCCCACTCCGAGAGTGGTTTATACTACCACGAGAGCAGTGCCGATGCCGCCTCCGAGGCGGGTTTACCGCCATACGAGACCGGTACCAATGCCAATGGTAGTGCATCGCCACAGGTCGGTAGTGCATCCGGTTCATCCGAGACCGGTGCCGCCTCCGCCTCATCCGAGGCCGCATCATCATGGTCCGGCGCACCATCCGCACCATCGTTAGTGCGGCAAATTTACAGACTTTTTTGTTTAACCAAACAGAAAAGTCTGTTTTTGTTTGTGCAGAAGATAACAAATAATTTTGGCAAAATAATTTTTTTTATTATAATCAAGTCGTTGACAATAACTTTATAAGGACTTGATAAATGAAAAAATATTTAGCTGAATTGTTCGGCACTTTTGTGCTGGTATTTGTCGGTTGCGGCACGGTGATTTTTTCGGGTTCGACCGTCGGACATTTGGGAATCGCTTTTGCTTTCGGTTTGGCAGTGGTGGCAATGGCTTATACCATCGGCTCAATTTCCGGTGCACATGTTAATCCGGCTGTGACATTGGGTGTATGGAGTGCAGGACGTATGTCATTTAAGGATGTATTAGGATATATAATATTTCAATTTGCCGGGGCGGCTTTGGCGGCGGCAGTATTGTTGTATATGGCAAATGGAAGAATCGAAGGATTTGATGCCGTCAAAGAAGGTTTAGGCCAAAACGGTTGGGGCGAAGACTACGGTATGGGATACAACATGGTTTCGGCTTTGTTGTTTGAGTTGATAGCCACTTTTGTATTTGTTAAAGTTATTTTACGGGCCACAGCATCTAATTCGGAAATTGCCGGTTTGGTTATCGGTTTAACGCTGACAGTAATTCATATTTTAGGTTTGCAAATTACCGGTGTATCGGTTAATCCGGCGCGCAGTTTCGGTCCGGCAATTATGTTGGGCGGAACGGCTTTGAGCCAATTATGGTTGTTCTTGCTGGCTCCGAGCATCGGCGGTTTGTTGGCCGGTTTGAGCTGCCGTTGCTGCTGTTGCTGCGGCGAGTGCCAAACTAAAGCTAAAAAAGCTAAAAAATAAGCTTTGACGCTAACTTGAACAGACTTTTCTGCCTCAAGCAAAAAAGTCTGTTTTTTTATGAAATTCAATCAATATCTACACTTTATATTATATTGTTTTATTAAAAAAAATTCCCATATATGCATTTTGAAATGATTATTTTATAAAAAAGGAGTCAACAAAATGCCAAAAGTTGCCAAGACTAAAGAAAATTTGAAAAAATGCCAATGCCGTAATTGCCCTTCTTATACCATCGGTTGCAAGATGAAAAATTATCCGCTTAATTTTATCCGGATGATTGACGGATTGGATAATTTAGAGCATTTTGAAGGGATGTTTTGTGCTTACGGTTCGAGTAATTGCATTGAGGAGAATCGCGGTTGTTTATGTGATGACTGTGAGGTTTTTCGGGAAAATAATCTTAAACGTGATGAATATTGTCTGCCCACGCAAAAAGCCACTCTTCGTTGCCACGGGGCTCAATGTCGCGCTTAAATTTCATCAGGTTGATTATGCCAAGAGATATTGTTGAAGCCTTTGCTTTGGCGATGAAAGCAAGAGAAAACAGTTCACGCAAAGCATTTCAAGATGTGATTAATTTTTGCGAAAATGACTTGAAGTGTTCGGTCGATAATTCACGAAAACGCAATACTTTATTGCTGTGGAGTTATGATCGATTGGCGCAATCGCATTTTAAAAGTCAAGATTATCATTTGGCTTATAATTTATGGAAAAAAGCTCTACCCTTAACAAATTCATCACATCTGAAATTGGATCTGGGGTGGAATATGTTGGAAGCTGCCGATAAAGAAGCGGCCAACATTTACGAAAAAGCTGCTAAAATTGCTGAAACAGCGGCAACTTTGCAGGCAGTTTATCAGGAGAACAACGACCCCATAAACAGCCAAAAAATGCAAAAGCTTTTTAACGCCGCGGCTAATTTATTGGTTAAGTCAAAATTACCCAACTAATTATTACAAAGTTGGTCAAATTCATCCTTTTTACGGGACAGCATTTCACCCTGCTCGCCTTTCAAGGGTTGGAATTTGCGGGCAATGACATATTGCGGAAGAAGTTTTTTTATTCTTTCAAGCGGCATATTCCAGACTTGAGGTTTAAGACGTATTGCCTTACCTTCGCCGGCAGAAACACGCGCGGTTACTTCACCGGTAACAGCATCTTCAAATTCTGACAACTTTAACTTTATCACATCAAGGCTTTGCGGAATTAAAAATTCAAATTCCTCACCGGAATTAATGTAATTGCGAATTTCAAAAATTGCATCATCGCCTTCCCACCGCACAATTGATCCGGCAAACAACCAATCTCCGAGAGTTCGGGTATATTCATAATTTTGACTGATATTGGTGAGTTTACCATCGTGAAACCCCAAACAATAGCCGCGATTTTGTAAAGTGTTGAGTTCCGGCATATAGTTTTGCCAATTCCAATTTTGAGAATCATGATACCAATCGTCAATTGCTTTGCGGTATGCTCTGGCAACAACTCCGGCGTAATATTCCGTTTTATTGCGCCCTTCGACTTTTAACGAATCCAGACCAATGGATAACAAATCAGGCAAGCGCGGCAATAAACACATATCTTTGGAATTGAGCATATAGCCGCCATGTTCATCTTCCACAACTTCATAATATTCACCGGGGCGAAAATCTTCTTCCAATAAAAATTCAAATGAATCTTTATTTTTTTCATCAATGATAATTTCTTTGATTGAACCGTCTTTTAAGCGCAAATGCAACTTATAATGCCAACGGCAACAATGAGCGCATTTACCCTGATTAGCCGAACGATCAGCCAAATAGTTGGAAATCAGGCATCGTCCGGAATAAGACATACACATGGCGCCGTGCATAAATGTTTCCAGTAATATATCCGGACATTTTGAACGAATTTCTTTTACTTCATCAAAAGTAACCTCTCGTCCCAAGACACAAAGTTTAGCTCCCATTGACTGCCAAAATTTTACCGCAGCCCAAGAACAAATATTGGCTTGAGTTGAAACAAACAAATTCAATTCAGGAGCATTGTCTCTGACATATTGAAAAACTCCCGGATCGGCAATCAACACACCATCAGGATGTAATTCGCGCAAAGTTGATACAAAAGACGGTAACTTTTCAACATCCCGATTATGCATAAATAAATTAAGTGTCAGATAAATTTTTTTGCCATGAGCATGGACAAATTCAATTCCTTCACGCAAATCCTCAATCGAAAATTTTGATTGAGCACGCAGGCACATATCGGGAGTTCCGGCATATACGGCATCGGCACCGTATAAAATTGCGGTCTTCAATTTTACCAATGAGCCTGCCGGCAATAACAATTCAGCTTTATCAAGCATTTTTATTCCTCTATTTTAATATCGGTAACGTAAGCGTTTAATTCACCGAGCGGAGTTTCTTTGATACGCACTTTGGCTATAAACGGACGATTGGTTGTTTTATCACGCATAATCCAAAAATCAATAGGTTTATTAGAGGCAAACTCCCATAAAGTATCATCATCTTCCGACAATACTTTTTTTATGTGCATAGAACAGATATTAGCTTCACCGCTGTAAGGAGAATTTTCTGTTTGGGGCAAAACATCATTTCCCAGATCAATTACTTCAACATCAAAACGACGTTTACCGTCATATACAGCCATCTGAGAATTGCAAAATCCTAACTTATTATATTGATAAGCTATTTTCATCATGATAGTTTGCAAATCAAAAGTATCTGCCGGCGTGGGAGACGGCTCGAAACTGCGCGTTTTTTGCTTGCCGTTACTGATGACTATTTGTGATATCGGCATCCCCTGATCGTCAAAAATAACTTGTTTACTCCGATCCTTAAAACGTGAATGGGATATGTATTGATAGTCGCGAGTAGTCATTTTATCTTTAGTAATTGTGCCGGAAGTATCATACTGAGCCTTAAAAGGGTATAAGGTATCAAAAAAACCATTGGTGGAAATTTCCGAACGAATACCATAATTTTGCGGATTGAGGCGATAAGTAAATTTGACTCTTGAAGCATCAAAAATACCTATCTGCACCGAAAAATTGTGTTCAACACTAAAGGCTAAAGTATCGTTAGCCCACAATAAAGTTAAAATAAAAAAAATTTTTTTAAATTTCATGGTTTTATTCTTTCTTTAAGATTTTTATCGTATGATAACATAAAATTTTATAATTAAAAGGATTAAAAAGATGAAAACGAAAAAAGTTTTGTTAATAGTCGGTGGTTTTTCCAACGAGAGAGAAGTCAGCCTTAATGCCGGAGGTGATATTGCAAAAGCTTTGAAAGAAAGCGGTTATGAGGTGATAGTTCATGACTTGGTTGACTGTTGGAAATTATTAGATGTGATACGAGAAGAAAGACCGGATGTCGTCTTTAACGGACTGTATGGCAACTGGGGCGAGGACGGAGAAATTCAAGGATTGCTTGATTGTTTACAAATTCCTTATACTCATTCGGGAGTGTCGGCTTCTGCTGCAGGTATGAATAAATATCTCACTAAATTAGCAGCCATAAAATGCGGTATAAAAGTTGCCAAAGATGAAAAAATGACTTTCGGAGAATTTAAGAGAAACGGAACGTCATTGAAGATGCCTTTTGTGATTAAGCCGGTTGCCGACGGTTCGTCCTGCGGAGTATATATCATTGAAAATAAAGATGATTTATCGAAGATAAAGTATCCTGATGATAAAATTGAGCTTTTGATTGAAGAATATATATCCGGACAAGAACTGACATCCATGTGCTTGGAAGGAAAGGCTTATATAGTTACCGAACTCAGAGCTAAAAGCAAATTTTATGACTATAAAGCAAAATATACCGGTGGCATGACCGAGCATATTTTACCGGCTGAAATTCCTGATGAAGTTAAAAATATTTGTCTTGATTATGCGGAAAAAATTCATCGTGCGTTGGGGTGTAATACCATATCGCGGACCGATTTTCGTTATAATCCGCAAGACGGAGTGGTAATGTTGGAAATTAACACTAATCCGGGGATGACTTCATTATCTTTGGTGCCGGAACAAGTCAAATATGCTTTAGGTATGAGTTATGCTCAATTATGTGATTTATTGGTCAGGAATGCTAAATGTCGCAAATTGAAAAGTTAAATTTAAACGATAGAAGTGTTTTGGTAATTGGTGGTCCGACAGCATCCGGAAAGTCGGGATTGGCTTTGGAAGCTGCCGTTAAATATAACGGCGTGGTAATCAATGCGGATGCAATGCAGGTTTATCAAGGTATTCCTATTATAACCGCGACACCAACGGCTCAAGACAAAAAGCAGGCTCCACATAAACTTTATGAAATTTATCCGCCATCACAGAGAGGAAATGTAGCAGACTGGCTGGATTTGGCAATTAAGGAAATAAAAGCTGCTTGGAGTGAAAAAAAACTGCCGATTGTGGTGGGGGGCACCGGTTTTTATATTGAGAGCCTTATTAAGGGGATATCTCCTATTCCCGATACCAAAGATGAAATTAAAAAACAAATTGCCGAGTTGATGAAACAAAAAAATTTAAGTGAAGTTTATGAATATTTGACGTCAATCGATCCGGCCGGTGCAAGTATGGTTAATCAGAATAACAAAACCAGAATCAGACGGGCTTTAGAGATAAAACTTGACACCGGAAAATCTATTGCCGAATGGTTTAGAGAACCATTGGTAAAATTTTTGCCGGAAGCTGATTTTCAAATGATAAAACTTCTGCCGGATTTGGATGAATTGGAAAAAAAATGTTCTCGGCGATTTAACCTGATGATGGAACAAGGAGCTTTAAGTGAAGTTGAAAATCTGTTACAACTTAAGCTGGATAAAAATTTACCGGCAATGAAAGCAATCGGAGTTCCGGAATTAAGTGATTATCTGGAAGGAAAAACAAGTCTCGACGAAGCCGTTTTATTGGCTAAATTGCATACCAGACAATATGCCAAACGTCAATTAACCTGGTTTAGAAACAGATAATAAAATTTTGTGTTAAAAACAGGAATTTATTGTTGCAAGCCCATGCAGATGGTTATAAAAGAGAGGAAGTATTAAAATTAATTTGCGGAGATTAAAGGTATGTTTTCAAAATTGTTGGGGTGGTTGTCAGCTGATATGGCCATTGATTTGGGCACAGCAAACACTCTGGTGTATGTTAAAGGTAAAGGTATTGTATTAAATGAGCCGTCTGTAGTAGCTATTGAGGAGTATCGCGGCAAAAAACAAATTTTGGCCGTAGGAAATGAAGCTAAGCAAATGTTAGGTCGTACTCCGGGAAACATTCATGCAATTCGCCCCTTGCGCGATGGTGTTATTGCAGACTTTGAAGTTGCCGAAGAGATGATTAAACATTTTATCCGCAAAGTTCATAATTATAAGCGTTTTGCTATGCCGATGATTATAATTTGCGTTCCTTCCGGTTCTACTGCGGTTGAGCGCAGAGCTATTCAGGAATCGGCTGAAGCGGCCGGAGCTCGCAAAGTGTGGTTGATTGAAGAGCCTATGGCTGCGGCTATCGGTGCTGATTTACCGGTTACCGAACCTGCCGGATCGATGGTGGTTGATATCGGAGGCGGCACTACCGAAGTAGCAGTTTTGTCTTTGGGGGGCATTGTTTATGCTCGCTCGGTTCGCGTGGGCGGTGATAAGATGGATGATGCCATTATCTCTTATATTCGTCGTAATCACAATTTGTTGGTGGGCGAAGGAAGTGCCGAAAAAATAAAGAAGGAAATCGGATCAGCTTGTGCTCCCGAGAAAGGAGACGGTCGGACTTATGAAATTAAAGGGCGTGATTTGATGAACGGAGTTCCTAAGGAAATAGTTATATCCGAACGCCAAGTAGCGGAAGCTTTAGCCGAGCCGGTATCACAAATTGTTGAAGCGGTAAAGGTGGCTTTGGAACATACCGCACCGGAACTGGCTGCCGATATTGTTGACAAAGGAATTGTGTTGACCGGTGGCGGTGCTTTGTTGACTAATTTGGATCAGGTATTGCGCAGTGCAACCGGTTTGCCCGTATCTTTGGCGGAAACTCCCTTGGCTTGTGTAGCCAAAGGAACCGGCAAGGCTTTAGAGGACATTGGCAGATTAAAAACTATTTTATCGTCAATGTATTGATAACGATAAGTTGAGCAAATGCAAAAGCCTGCCTTCAGCATTAAGTTGCAGCAGGTTTTTTGCTTGATAAAAAGAGAAAATACATGAAACGTCGCAGAAGTTTGTTTTTGCATTTAACCCAATTAAAGATACTTCTTAAGAAGTTTACTTTAGCGACGATGTTTGTCTTATCGTTGATTTTAATGCTAATGAGCAAAAATCAATCAGGATTGTTGGATTATGCCGCATCGGGAGGAACTTTTGTTGCTGCTCCCATAATCAGAGTGTTGGTATGGCCGGCTAAAATGATAACCAAAGGTTATGAATATGTGCATAACCTTTGGTATATTCAACAAGATAATGAATTGTTAAGAGCGGAAAATGAGGCTTTGCATAAGCTGCAGGATCGATACAAGGCTTTAGAAATTGAGAACAAATTACTTACCGATTTATTGAATTATGTTTCGTTGCCAAATGTCGGATTTGTGTCGGCAAGAATGGTAGCTGAGGAAAATAATGCTTTCAGTCACGCAATAGTTGCATACGTCGGAGATAAAAAAGTCAACAAAGGGGATGTAGTATTGGCGAACAGCAGTGTGGTCGGCAGAGTGGATAAAAAAATTAACAATTATGCTAAAGTTATTTTACTTACCGATATCAGTTCGAAGATTCCAGTTATTATTGAAAACACTCGAATTCGCGGGATATTAAAGGGAGATAATACATCTTATCCTAAACTGGTATTTACCCCGCTTGATGCTGAAATTTCGGTAGGAGATCGTATTGTTACATCCGGTGTTTCCGGAGTTTTCCCGGCAGGTCTTCCGATTGGTTATGTTTCGTCAATAGTAAAAAATGAAATCAAAGTTAAATTATTTGCTTCTTTGGAAAAGTTGGAATATGTGAAAATTGTCAATTATGATATCGGCGGTTTATTAGAAGAGGATGTTGATGATAGAAGATGATTGGCAAGACAACGCAACTTCTCTGATTGAAAGATTGCTACCGTTAACTTTGGCAACGATATGCTTGTTGTTGGAATATGTTCCGATTTATATTGGAATTTTTAATAACATAAGACCAGATTTTGGGCTGATTGCAATTTATTTTTGGTTATTAAATCGTGCGGATTTGTTTGATTTAAAATCAGTGGTATTTATCGGTTTGTTGGATGGAATTTTGAGTGCATCGGCATTCGGATTGGGATTGTTCGGTTATCTGTTAATGTATGTGTTGATGGTAAACTTACGGAAATTTTTAAATGGACGATCTTTTTTGGTTATTTGGTATAGTTTTATGGCGTTATCTTTAATTATTTTATTGGTTAAATGGTTGGTGGCCGCCGTATATTACGGACAATTTTTACCGCTAACGCCATTGATGTTTTCTTATCTTCAAGGGGTTGCTCTTTATCCTTTGGTTTCAATGTTATTGATAATGACACAAAATATATTTGTGCAGGATGACGAGCTATGAACCGTGATAACGATAAAGGAAAAGTTCTTATCAGCCGCTCTATTATATTGGGCGGAATGCAGCTTTTTTTATTGTTTATGATTGTTTTTCGTTTGTATTATCTACAAGTTTACCAAGCAGATAAATATAAGACTTTGGCTGATGAAAATCGTATATCGACAAGACTTTTGGTGCCGGCACGCGGTATAATTTATGATCGTCATGGTAATATTTTAGCCGGTAATCAGCAGAATTTTCAAGCAATGATGATACCGGAGCAAACTCGCAGCATTGATGAAACGCTGACATTTTTCAAAAAAATTCTCCCCCTTAGTCCCGAAGAAGAAAAGCGAATAAGAAAAGATATAAAACATAATCGCAGTTTTGTTCCGATAAGGCTGAAAGATAATTTGAGTTGGGAGCAAGCCACCCAAATTTTGCTTAATTCTCCGGACTTACCCGGAGTTATAATTGATGAAGGGTTGTCGAGATATTATCCTTATGGAGATACCATGGCTCATGTTATAGGTTATGTAGCTGCGGTATCGGATAAGGATGAAAAAGACGACCCGCTTTTGGATATACCCGGATTTAAAATAGGTAAGTCTGGGGTGGAAAGATTGTATGAAAAAGAACTGCGCGGTAAAGCAGGCAACGTAAAGTTGGAAGTAAACGCTTTCGGCAGAATTATGAAAGAGATTGAACTTATTGAAGGAACGGCGGGAAATCGGGTTGATTTGAGTTTAGATGTAAGGTTACAGAAAAAGGCTTATGAATTGTTAGGTGAAGAAAGCGGTGCGGTGGTGATGATGAAAGTCGATACAGGTGAAATTTTGGCTTTCGCTTCTGCACCGTCATTTGATCCCAATATGTTTTCTAACGGACTATCGGTGGAAAATTGGAAAAAATTAAACCAAGATGAGAAAAAGCCTTTATTAAACAAAGCAGTTGCGGGGCTTTATTCTCCCGGATCTACTTTTAAGATGGTAGTGGGCTTGGCTGCTTTGGAAGGCGGAGCCTTGAACACCAATAAATATTCCAATTGCTATGGTAAGATGATGTTGGGTAATCACACATTTCACTGCTGGAAAAGAGATGGACACGGGGCACTTAATATTGTGCAAGCTTTACAACATTCGTGCGATATATTTTTCTATGAAACGGCTCAAAAAATCGGAATTGCCAAAATTGCCTCAATGGCAAGAAAATTCGGATTGGGCAGCAAAACTAATATCGGTATTGAAAATGAGAAAGACGGAATAATTCCCGATGCCGAGTGGAAAAAGAGACGTTTCGGGGAATCCTGGCAGTTGGGAGAAACAATTATTTCCGGTATCGGTCAGGGGTATATTTTAACTACACCGATACAGTTGGCGGTTATGGTATCGCGAATTGCCAACGGAGGTTATGCGGTGGTCCCGACTTTTAAGAAAGTTGAAAATGCTGATAAAACTCAATTTAAGAATTTGGGAATATCTTTGCAAAATTTAGATTTGGTAAAACGTGGTATGTATGAAGTGGTAAATGTTGCCGGAGGAACGGCATTGGGAGCCGCATTTAATTTTAACGGGCAACAAATGGCCGGCAAGACAGGTTCGGCTCAAGTTAAAAGAATCAGTATGCGAGAACGGCAAACCGGGGTTATAAAACAAGAAGATTTGCCTTGGAAATTCCGCGATCATGCATTGTTTGTCGCTTTTGCTCCTTATGATAATCCGCGTTACGGAGTTGCAGTATTGGTGGAACACGGAAGATCAGGATCTAAAGTGGCAGCACCTATTGCAGGACAAATGCTGTTAGAGGCACTAAAATTGGATACAACAGATAAACCGGTGGATTGATAATGTATAAGGCTTATGAGACAAGTTTCAGGGGACAAAAACTAAGTTGGAGCGACAAGCTTTGGAATATAAGTTTTTCTTATGTCCTTTTGGTTTTGATATTGGGCGCTATCGGTATAACTATTTTATATTCGGCAGCAAACGGAAGTTGGAATCCGTGGGCTTCAAAACAATTAATCAGATTTTCGATGGGTTTTGTTTTGATGATGACTTTGGCCTTTGTTGATTTACGTTGGTTTCTACGCTATGCTTATTGGTTTTATTTTTTAGTTTTAGGATTACTGATAGCGGTTGAGATCGGCGGACATATCGGCATGGGAGCACAACGTTGGATAAATTTGGGATTTATGAAGTTACAACCGTCCGAATTGATGAAAATAGCTTTGGTTTTAGCTTTGGCTCGGTATTTTAATTCGGCCAATTTACAGAGCATTGAAAGCATTAAGGGAATTATAATTCCTTCAATAATGGTTATTTTACCGGTTATTTTGGTAATGATACAACCGGACTTGGGAACAGCAATTATGTTACTGTTAACCGCGGGAGCTATGTTTTTTGCCGTGGGAGTTCAATTGTGGAAATTTGCCGCACTTATCTGTTCCGGGGTGGCTGCGTTGCCTTTGGCTTGGCATTTCTTGCATAATTATCAAAAAAATCGCGTATTAACTTTTTTAGATCCGGAGAGAGATCCTTTGGGGGCAGGTTACCACATTATTCAATCTAAAATAGCCTTAGGCTCCGGCGGCATATTCGGTAAAGGTTTTCTCAACGGAACTCAGAGCCACCTGAATTTCTTGCCAGAAAAACACACCGATTTTATTTTTACGATGTTATCCGAAGAATTTGGGATGATTGGCGGAGTTTTGGTTATAATTCTGAATCTGCTGATAATAGGGTATAGCTATTTCTTCGCGTTGCGCAGTGCCAGCTATTTCGGTAAATTAATGGCCGTTGGTTTAGCCAGCAGTTATTTTTTGTATGTTGTTATCAATATATCAATGGTTTTGGGAATGTTGCCGGTTGTAGGTGTTCCTTTGCCTTTGATATCTTACGGCGGAACGGTAATTATGTCGGTTATGGCAGGTTTTGGGCTTATTTTAGCAGTTAATATAAATCGCTTTATCAATATAGGTAAAGATCAGGGGTGAAAAAGTGGTGATATTTACTTGCTTTTATATGCAACAATAGGTTAGAATCAGCAGAGATTTGATGAAGAGTTACTGATGGTCAGTTATAGTAAATTTGAAAGTGAAAGATTTTTTGTTGAAACTATGACTCGTATTCTGCGTAATAGGTCAGAATATAAGGTTTTGTATATTAACATATCCAAACTTAAGCCTAAAAATCGTCATCCGCGTTTTGTACGCATAGTTGCCAGAATGTTTGATAATATGGTTGCCGTGGCTGATGGCACGATGTTTGTATTTAATAACGGAGATATAGCTATTTTAGGCAAAAATATTACCGAAAAATTGGTGGATGAGGCTACCGAAAAATTGCGCAGCGGTCTGATTACCGATCCGATTTGGGTTAACCAAGGAGCCGAAAAGTTAGTTCAACTATATAACAGCAACGATTTTGATGTTCTGATGGGATATGCCAATGAGCTTATTTTGAGTGGAAATGACAGTGATATGCCGCAAGATTCAGCACCGATTGATGCAGGACAAATTGAGGCGGTTAAAAATCACCTTGATACCATGGATTTGGTTGATTTAGTTAAACATCAAAGTGTTATAAGGATTGATAGTTCGAATAAATTTACTAAATTGTTTGAGGAATTTTTTGTAGCTGTTAAAGATTTGAGTACTCGTTTTGATCGCAATATTGATTTGACGGCAAATAAATGGTTATTTTTATATTTAACACAGACTTTAGATAAGAAAACCATGGCATCCTTTGCTTTTTCAGAGTTACATAACCATAATACCCAAGTCAGTGTTAATCTTAATTTATCTTCTTTGTTTACTCCCGAATTTGAGAAATTTGCCGATTTGTTGAAAGAAAAAGAACAAAGCCTGGTGGTTGAAGTGCACATAATTGATATTTTGAATAATATGCAAACCTATTTTGATGCTAAAGAGCTTTTACATCGGGCGGGACACAAGATATTGCTTGATGCCGCAGATATTGAAATGTTGCAGGCACTTAATGTTAAAAAATTTGCTCCGGATTATATAAAAGTATTTTGGCATCCGTTATTGGAAGATTATGAAATCGGCGATAATATCAAAGAATTGTTTAATGATATCGGGGTTGATAAAATTATTTTAGCCAAAAGCATTAACGAAAAAGCTTTACGGTGGGGAGTAAAACACGGAATACGCTCATTTCAGGGACCGTATATTGACAATTTGGAGGTTGCTATTACTCGCAGCAAATGTCCTAACGGCAAGTTGTGCAGTGCGGCAGAGTGTCACAAACGCAAAAAGTTAATTGCCGGAGCCGTACGTAATCAATGTGCCCATCTTGAATATTTGGAAGGCGGAGTTGAAATATAATGGTTAAAAGCTCGCAAAAAAATATGGTTATGGAATATATTAAAAGCTTGGGAGAAAACATCAATTCTTTCAAGGTGTTGAGTCTTAATCTGCACTTGCTGGCGCCGAAAATTTTAACTGATCAAAATATTAAATCTTTACGGGAAGTTTTTATACCGGCAGTTAAAAACGGAATGAAAGTTTTTGATTTGCCGAACGGAGATATTATAACAGTTTTTGCAAAGTCATTAAATGATGAGATTTTGTCGGCTTTGGTTAAGATAAAATTTTTATTGCAGGAAGATGAGCGGGTTGCCAAAGCTGCTTATTTGCAAGATTGTGAAATTGCCGATATTTGGGATATGGTGAAAAACTATGCTTCAATAAATGAAAAACTTTCATCGGTTTATAACAATACTGATGATGACAATACTTTGCCTGCGGAAACAAAAATTAACAATTTTGATAATTTGCCCAAGCACGGCGGAGAAAAGCTGACCACAGCCATGTTAGATAAGGTTCAGAAAATTATTGCCGTATCCGATTTTTCAAGTTTTATTCGCCGTCAGTCTATCTGTGCGGTAATCGGCAAATCCATGCCTCAGCGCGTGTTTGAGGAAGTATATGTTTCAATTTCGGATATGCGCGATTCTTTGTTGCCTAATGTTGATGTGTTTTCCGATAAATGGTTGTTTTTAGCCTTGACCGAAGCTCTGGACAGACGTGTTTTAGAAATAATATCCCGACATGATGATGGTTCATTGCGCAGTAATTTCAGTGTTAATATCAATGTGGCTACTATTTTATCCGATGACTTTTTGCGATTTGATGAAACAATTGATAATTCTCAACGTAAAAGTATTATGTTAGAATTACAATTAGCGGATATTTTCAGCGATATGCGATCTTATAATTTAGCAAAGACTTTTGCACAATCACGAGGCTATAAGATATGCATTGACGGCATAACAGTGGATAAACTTGCTTATTTGAATCGACGTAATTTGGATTGTGATTTGATGAAAATAGTATGGCATCCTGAATTTGTGCGTTTGGTAGGTTCCGATAAACATTTTATTGATTATGCCAATAAGGCAGAACGAGCCAAAATAATTCTTTGTCGCATTGATGATGCCAAAGCGGTAGAGATAGGTAATTCTTTGGGAATAAACCTTTATCAAGGGCGATATATTCAAAAGCTGTTAAGCGCGGATAAGCGTTAGTTGAGGTCAGGCTTTCGAACAGTCATACGAAGAATATTTTTTTTCTGATCTTCTTTTTTTATTTGCTCAATCTTGAGCATTTTTTCCCACATAAATCTATATCTTTCTTCTTCAATAAACTCAAGTTTGGAAGATATTTCCGTGGTTATAATTCGCTTGTCATTAAACTCGGTTTTGTCAGACATGGGCAAATCCTTTCAATGTTTAATTTCCAAAAATCCAGATAATGGATTATTATAACACAATATTTGTAAAAAAGCAAATTTTTTGTGTAAAATTATTTCGATTACTTTATTGATTTGATTTATCGGATTATAATAATTGTAGATTTCAGGAGAGTGAAAATGAAAAAAGCATTGATTTTGTTAGGAATTTTGGGGTTATCTGCTTGTTTAAATAACGAGCAGGTTGCTAAAGAAACTTATCCATACGGATTGACCGAATCCGAGTGGAATCAGTTGTCAATTAAAGATAAAACCAAAATTCGCCGAGATTTTTATTTTTATGAAAAAGGTCAGGTAAATTTTGTAAATCCCGATATGGATATTGAAGGTCGTAAAGAACTGCCAAATGTGTATCAAAGTCGGGCAGCGGCTAATGCTAAAAGCAACAAAATTCAGCCCTTGGTTGAATAATTGCTTAATGACACTTAAAAAAAATTCCGCTACAACAGCGGAATTTTTTTATAAAATCCATAAAAATCATCGACGAACCGGTTTAACATAAGCTATTGCCGCATGTTCTTCGCAATAAGTTTGTCCGGTTTTAACCTTGCGCCCGCAAAAATGAAAATCAGCAGCTTTGGGATCACCTAAAGGCCAACGGCAAGTGTGATTATCAAGATCAGTCAAAGAAATGTTTTCCTTACGATAATCTTTTTCGGGTTTTATCTCTAATGATTTGATTAACTTGATATCTTCTTCCTCAATTTGCTCATCAAGTTTTTTATCAATCGGTTTGATAGAAGACGGTTGAGGAGTTATCGGAGTTTTTTCGACAACAGGAGTTTTGGGGGCAACCGGTTTGTCTTTTTGTTTTTTAGGTTCAGGTTGCGAGGAAGATTGAGCTTGGGGTTCGGCTGTTGTTTTGGCTGTTTTGGCTTTTTTGGTTTCGGATTTAGATGCAACAGGCTTCTTCTCAGTTTTTTTAGTTGTTTGGGAAGAAGACGATTCCTCGGTTCTTTTAATGGGAGACGGACGCCCCTCAAGCCCCAAACGGTGGACTTTACCGACAATAGAGTTTTTAGATATACCAAGGCGTTTACCTATTTCACCGGTAGTAACACCCTGTGCCCAATATTCTTTCAGCTTCTCGACCATTTCATCTGTCCATGCCATTGTATATCTCCTTAAAATTCAATAAATATGCCATATGATACGGCAAGTTTTTTGCTATGTCTAGATTTATTTTACAAAATAATTTGCATTATTTATTTTTTTTTAGAAATTTAATGTTATCATGAAGGGAGTTTTATGATAAGAGACGGGTGATGAGTAATAAAAAGTTGATTTTGGGAATCGTTGCAATGCTTGTTCTATCGGCTTTTTCGGCAAAAGCAGATAATTCCGATTTTGCAAAATTTTATGAAATTGATTTGGAAAATGATCCTTTGCCGACCATGGCAGAATTGGAAGAAACTTTTAATAAAAAAAGCAATTATGATCGCAAATTCAGCAGTCCGTTTGAATTAGTGGGAGATTTTAATCCCGAAGTGGCGGCGATAATAGCTGCATATGGTCATCAGGAAAAGCGTATTAAACCTGCCGATGAAGATTTGTTGATTGATGCAATAAAACAATTTCCCCCGCGTTATTATCAATATATCGGTCCGCAATTATTCGAAGTTCCGGGAATGTCGGAAAAAATATTAAATATGCCGGGAATTAAAGAAACCAAAAACAAGTTTCCCACCAGAATTGCCGAGCAGGCAAAGAATATTGAAAATCTTGATTTTTTATCACCAAGTTTGTATTTTATATTAATGCCGGAGGCATGGCCGGGATATGAAAACAATTTAGAAGATCACCCTACTCCTTTTTATATACCTAAAGTCAAATATAATCCCGAATTTTATGCTTTTGTAAAAAAAATGGTGCCGAGCAAAGAATATATGCCTGGCTATAAAGCACCAAAACAAAATGCTCGCGACAATATGCGCACGCTTTATCCCGATGCAAATACAGTGTTGACGGCGGCTGATGTAAAAGCATTTACGGACACACTGGATAAGGTGGAAGATTGGTTACAAGAGCCAACCACTCAATATCTGATTTATAAAGTTGATACACTATTGACCGTATATGAACAACAAGATGAGATGGGAAAATATGCTTATACCGAAGTTCGCAATATTGTTAATCCCTGTGCTCGTTTGGTGCAAAAAGCAAAAATAGCCGGCAAGGATCAGGAACTTGCGAAACTGGTTGTGCCGAACGGATTTTCATTAAATGAGTGGGGTTATACCTGCGATAAGGTGGTGCATGCCTATCGTTTGTCACATGCTGATTATGGAACTGTGCAGACGTTGAGACTGTTTCAACGGGGAATTTATGACGATATTTACGGTAAGTTTTCTCCGCAATTTCGAAACAGTCAGCAATCGATGATGCAAGCGGTTATAAAGTCTTATCAAGCACCATTACGTGATGTTTTGGCGGTGAAAAAGAATCGTCCGGAGTTGGATAAAAAAATAAAGAATCGGAAATTTGAAATATTCGGACATCCGATGTTTTTTAATTAACATTTATCATATTGATTTTACACAAAAAAATCATTTTTTTCTTGCATTTTAGAATCGTTTGGTTTTATAGATTGAGCGAAAAAAATAATCACTTTTATTGAAAAGGAATAATAAAAATGGCTCGTGTTACTGTTGAAGATTGTATTGATAAGATTCCCAACCGCTATGAATTATTGATGGTAGCGGCTCAACGCGCGAAAGATATTTCGGCGGGTTCGGCTTTGACCGTTAATCGTGATAATGATAAAAATTCGGTGGTTGCTTTGCGTGAAATTGCTGAGGGAAAGGTCAATATTGAAGAATTGCAACACTCTTTGGTTATGGGATTGCAGAAATTTGTTGATGTGGAAGAACCTGAAGAAGAAGAATTGGAAATTATGGCAGCCGAACGCGAATTGGCTGATTTGGATGAACAATTCAGCGGTTTGATTTCGCAAGATGAGATTAGCGATGCGATGCAGATTCATTCTAATGACGAGGATATGGCTGCGATTGATGACAATGAGGATGTTAGTGCTGATGATGATTTTGATGACGGAATTGATGATGAAAATTTCGGAGATGAATCATTTGACGGCGATGATTTTGAAGAATAGCATTGATATTATTTGATATAAGTGCCGCTTTTATAAGCGGCATTTTTTTATAAAATAAGCAAAGAAGAGTCTTTATTTTACGTTACTTTTTGGCAACAAAAAGTAACCAAAAATTGTTGGGCGAAGCAGATTTAAGCAAAAATATTTCAACGCGTATGTTCGTTAAAACTCGTAATCGCTTGCGCGCTTACTCAGATAGTTAACGAATAAGGAAGTTTTCATGCGTTGAGATATTTTTGTTTATCTTAAATCTGCTTATGCCCAAACCCAGAATAGTTGCGGCTCATAAATCCCAAACCCTTATAATAGATGTCATCACGAGGAGGGAGTGGCAAAGACCGACGTGGTGATCTCGGCTTATTCTTTTATTCTTACGTTACTTTTGCATGGTCAAACAGTCTCGGACTGACGTAACCAAAAGTCATTGGGATGATTATTTTAGCTCCTTTTGGACGCCCAAAAGGAGCACAAAAGGCGTCGGACTGGTCGTTCGCGGGAATTTTAAGCACAAATACAGTCTCCGCCGAACTCGCAAGCGACCTTATGCGCTTGCTCAAACATGCGGCGGAATAGGAAAATCGCGACTGAATTTATGCTTAAAATTTTTATCCCTTGAACTCGCAAGTCCGAACCTACAAAAATGCGGCTCATAAATCCCGAACCTGATATTCATTCTTAAATCTGCTTATGCCCAAACCCTTTTATGTCATCACGAGGAGGGAGTGGCAACGACTGACGTGGTGATCTCGGCTTATTGGATTCGGCCGAGATTGCCGCGTCGCTTCGCTCCTCGCAATGACATCAACTGTTACCACGCTATCGCTCGCTTTTGACACATCATTGTCACCCTCGGACTTGATCCGATGGTCCAAGAATATGATGCTTATTTGTTTTGGATTCTCGGGTCAGGTTGCCTTACGGCAACACGCCCGAGAATGACATAAAAAAAACAGCCAGAGAATGACAGAGAAAAAAGAGAGTGACAGAGAAAA
>Ga0247611_10003790_pt1 | contig 21897 bp, 19 predicted proteins | sample 177DNAGHGhighgp2_FD_192422 | JGI IMG/M metagenome (GOLD analysis project Ga0247611, IMG submission 192422) | Sheep rumen microbial communities from Palmerston North, Manawatu-Wanganui, New Zealand - 1770 DNA GHGhigh gp2 | ecosystem: Host-associated > Mammals > Digestive system > Stomach > Rumen... | reverse complement strand
CGGGCTCGTCGGACAGGGGCCAGAATGCCAGCACAGTACGGCTATTGGCAAGGCGCTCGCGCAACTTGGCCGTGATGGCCGCAGAAAGGGCTGGCAGCTGCTCGAGGTGCTGACGCTTGGCCTCGCGCATCTGTGCTCGCAGCAACGGCTTGGTGAGGGCAGCAGGGGGTACGGAGAACTCGCAGCCACAGTAGAGCTGGTTGTAGAACTGTTTTTCGCGAAGCAGCTGGTTGCGACGCTCCTGGAGCCCGCCCTTGCGCCAGTTCTGCGCCCAGAAGCTGACATCGCCGACGGTCTCGACGGCCCGACGGCCTGCCTCCTCGATCTGCTCGAGGCTCTTCCAGCGCGATGAAGCCAGCGTGGTGGCGAAATAGCGGAGGCCCAGTTCCCTGGCCTTACGGGCGGCAGCGGTGAGACGCAGCGTGAAACACAGCTGACAGCGGCGGCCGCGCTCGGGTTCGCACTCAAGGCCCGCCACACTACTGCGCCACTGGCGGTGGTCGTAGTCGCCGTCAATCCAGCGAAGACCCAGGCTGTCGGCATGGCGCTTGCTCTCGGCCTTACGTATCTCGTACTCCTCACGAGGGTAGATATTAGGATTAAAATAGAAAATGGTGGGACGCACGTCATGGGCCATCAGCCACTCGACAATGGCCGACGAACAGGGAGCACAGCAAGCGTGCAGCAGCACCTCGCGGCAACCTTCAGGAATGACTATGGACTCCTGTTTCATCTCTCAACCCTAAACTCTCAACCCTCAACTTTTAACTCTCAACTCTCAAAGCCCCCTTGCCTTCCAAATACGTTCCTTGGCAGCATTGATCTCCTGGAACTTCTTCTCAGCTGCCCTACGCACATCCTCGCCAAGGACTGCCACGCGGTCTGGATGGTGCTCGAGGGCCAGACGGCGGTAGGCACGACGCAGTTCGTCGTCGGTGGCATCGGCGGTGAGACCCAGCACCTTGTAGGCCGAGTCGAGGTCGTCTTTCTCAAGGTTGAGAAGCGAGTCAATCTCCTCTTCGGGCATCTGCATCCATCCAGCCACCTCCTTCAGGGCGGTCACCTCGCTGGCATCGACATTGCCGTCGGCCTGGGCGATAGTGACGAGGAAACTGAGCAGCTGCAGGCGCTCGCTATAGTCGAGATGCATGGACATCTGCAAGCAGCTGTCCTTGATATTTGTGCGATAACGGTCGTCGCCTTGCTGCTTCGAAGCTTCGAACATGCGACGCAGAATCTGGTCGCCCTGCTGGGCAGCTATGTCGCCGAAGTTCTGGCGCAGCCACTGGCGCAACAGCTCCATCTCGGAATGCATGATACGGCCGTCGGCCTTGATGATATACGAAGCCAACAGAAGCATCGACATCAGGAAACTGTTGCGGTTGGCCTCGGTGGTCTGAGCAGAACCATCGGAAAACAGGCGCGAGCCGTCGCTGGCCATCGCCTCGTCTTCGCCGAACTTCGAACCGATCCAGGCACCAATAAGGGCACCAAAAGGTCCGAGCGTAATCCATCCCAAGAGTCCTCCAATCCAAGTTGATGTCTTCATAATATCTATTCCGTTTTTACTGTTTTGGCGGCAAAGATACAATTATTTCTACACTCGACCTAAACGAAACACGTTTTTTACGATGAATGGACCAATCAATTAAGCGAGCAGACGACAAACAGAACTGTCGACTGGCTAATTGAAACGAATATCGGTGATAATCTGTGCGCCCACGATAGCGTTCAGGCGGTTGACCAGTTTCTGACGCTGCATACCCAGTTCAGTACGCAGGGCCGGCATACTGAGCTTGACGAAAAGTGTCTGGTTGTAGATGCGAACATCAGTGGTATAGCGGGCTACCAACGGCCCCGCTGCCTCCGGCCACGAATCGACAAGCCGCTTCTGTAGCAAAGGTGTCTCAAGCCCCTGCACACGCAGGTTGAGACGCAGCAGTTCGCCAATCGATTTTATATCACGTCTGAACATCTTTTATAACATGAAACTTGAAACCAAACCTCACACCTCAACCCTTCCTTCTGATACACGGAACAGCTTATGGTCGAAATGGCCTTTCTGCAGAATCTGGTCGAGATGATCGCGGTTGGTATCGGTGATGAATATCTGGCCGAAACCATCGCCGGATACCAGTTCGACAATCTTTTCAACACGCGTAGCATCGAGCTTGTCGAAGATATCGTCGAGCAACAGCAATGGCATCGTTTGAGTGTTGGCCTGCTTCAGCAGTCCGAACTGCGCCAGTTTCAGGGCGATGACGAAGGTCTTCTGCTGGCCCTGCGACCCCTCACGACGCATGGGATGACCGTCGAGCAGGATCTCAAGGTCGTCGCGATGAACACCATGGAGCGAATAGCCTACGGCACGGTCTTTCATGCGGTCGCGACGAATGACATCGAGCAGCGGACCACGCTGACAATGAGACACATAGCGCAAAGATACCTGTTCGCGACCACCAGAAATGGTGGAATAGAACTGCTGGAACAACGGAACTAGACGCTCCACAAATTGCTGGCGAAGGGCGAAGATGGCCTCACCCTCGGCAGCCATCTGTTCCTCGAGGATAGAAAGCACATCGGGGTCGGGCTCCTGGTCTTCGAGCTTCAACAGACTGTTTCGCTGCTGCAAGGCCTTGTTGTAGCGATTCAGCATGTCCATGTATGACCGGTCGACCTGGGCAATCACCATATCCATCAGCCGTCGACGCTCCTCGCTGCCGCCTTCGATGAGGAAGGAATCGCTGGGAGCCACCAGCACAATGGGAATCAGGCCGATATGCTCCGACAGCCGCTTGTATTCCTTCTTGTCGCGCTTGAAATGCTTTTTAGTGCCGCGTTTCATGCCGCAGTAGACAGACAGACTGCCAGGGCCTGCCGCCATCGGACTCCCATCCGTGGCCGGCATACCCTCGCCTGCCATCTGTTCTTCGACATAGTCGCCCTCGAGTACGAAAAACGGCTGATCGTGGCGGATGACAAGCGAATCCTGTGTCGTATAGGCCGAATGGCAGAACGAGAGGAAATAGATGGCATCGAGCACATTGGTCTTACCCACCCCATTCTGACCAATGAAGCAATTGAACTTTGGCGACAACTCGAGAGTTGCGTCGGCAATGTTCTTATAATTTAATATGGTGAGTTTGCGTAAAATCATAACGACAAATCACTCCGACGTGGCGCGAAGCTCTTTTCAGTCGGCAAAATTAACTCTTTTATGGCTGAAAAACGCAAAAATGCCGTAATAAATTCCAAAAAACAGCAGATAAATTTCAGTATGTTCAATCTTTTCAGTAATTTTGCGCCGCATTTTGTTCAGACGCGAACAAACAACAACATTGTAAACCAAAAACAAAAATAATAATGGCAGAACAAAAGAAAAATCAGACTGCTCCCTCAATGGAAGAGTCGCTGAATCAGAGTGAGGCATTTTTCCTCAAGTACAAGAACGCTATCATTGGCTGCGTAGCCGCCATCGTCATCATCATCTGTGGTGCCGTATGGTACAACAGCTATTCTTCCGAAAAGCAGGAAGAGGCTAGCACCGCTATGGCCAAGGCTCAGGAGAACTTCATGAACCAGAACTACGAAGTGGCTCTCAACGGCGATAGCACAGGTGTGGCAGGATTCCTGAAGATTGCCGCCGACTACAGTTCGACCGATGCCGGCAATCTGGCAAACCTCTATGCCGGACTCTGCTATGCCAACCTCGACAACTGGGAAGAGGCTGCCAAGCTGCTGGAGAAGTTCGACGGCGCAGGCGATGCCATGATCTCGCCAGCTGCCCTCGGAGCACTGGGCAACGCATACGCTCACCTCAATCAGCTGGACAAGGCCGTAAGCACACTGGTGAAGGCTGCCAACGAGGCTGACAACAACTCGCTCTCGCCCTCGTTCCTCATCCAGGCTGGACAGATCCTCGAGAGCCAGGGAAAAAAGGCCGAGGCGCTGAAACTCTACATGGAGATTAAGGAGAAGTACTTCCAGTCGATGCAGTATCAGACCATCGATGAGTACATCGAGCGTGCAAAGGAATAAGCGGCTACCGGAACGTATCCGAAAGAACAATATTAATTCTGAAGAAACAACGATATGGCAACCCGAAACCTTTCTGACTACGACTTTTCGAAGGTACCTGATGCGTCGAACATGATTTTCGGCATCGTGGTCTCTGAGTGGAATCACGAAGTTACGGGAGCAATGCTCGAAGGCTGTGTGACGACGCTCGAGAAGCATGGCGCATTGCCCGAGAACATCCATGTAAAGACGGTTCCGGGTTCGTTCGAGCTCATCTACGGCGCACGCCAGATGACGCTCAACGACGGCTACGATGCCGTCATCATCCTAGGCAGCGTGATAAGAGGCGAAACACCTCACTTCGACTACATCTGTCAAGGAGTGACGGAAGGCATCGCACGCCTGAATGCCACAAACAACATTCCCGTCATCTACGGACTCCTCACAACCGAAAACCTGCAGCAGGCCAAGGACCGTGCAGGAGGCCGATTAGGCAACAAAGGCGATGAATGCGCCGTGGTTGCCATCAAGATGGCAAAGTTCTAAAAGAAATCGTTATAATGAAATAACGTCATAACGAAATAACAAAAAAAACCGGACTCCATTTGGAATCCGGCTTTTTTATTTCATTTAAATCAGTAAGCCCACTTCAGGTAGCTTGCTCCATGGACGAATCCTGCTCCGAAAGCTGTCAGGATGAGGTTATCGCCCTTCTTCAGCTTCTCTTCATTCTCCCAAAGTGCGAGAGGAATGGTGGCAGCACTGGTATTGCCAAAGTGCTCGATGTTGACCATCACCTGCTCGATTGGTAATTCAAGGCGCTTTGCTACAGCCTCGATGATGCGCATATTGGCCTGATGAGGTACTACCCAATCAATGTTATCCTTATTCAATCCGTTACGCTCGGCTATCAGGGCGCAGTCGTCACTCATGTTCGTCACAGCATAGCGGAACACAGTTCGGCCCTCCTGATAGATGTAGTGCAGACGATGGTCGACAGTAAAGTGGCTGGGAGGACAGACAGATCCACCTGCCTTCAAGTGAAGGAAGGGAAGTCCCTTGCCGTCGGTACGGAAGTAGGAATCCATCAGGCCGATGTTCTCTTCCTCTGTAGCCTCAAGCAGCACAGCTGCTGCACCATCGCCGAAAAGCGGACATGTCTGACGGTCCCTATAGTCAACGATCGACGACATCTTGTCGGCTCCGATGACGATAATCTTCTTCAAGCGTCCGCTCTGGATCATCATAGAAGCCTGATCGAGCGCGTAAAGGAAGCCACAGCAAGCAGCCCACATATCGAACGCATAGGCATTCTTCAGTCCCAACTTACCCAGTACGATACTGGCTGTTGAAGGAAACTTATAGTCGGCTGTCGAAGTGGCAAGGACGATGGCATCAATGGTGTCGGGATCAACGCCCGTCTTCTGAATCAGTTGTTTGGCTGCCTTACGGGCCATATAAGAAGTGCCTAGACCCTCTTCAGTGAGGATTCGGCGCTCCTTGATTCCGACACGCGTCATAATCCACTCATCGTTGGTGTCGACCATGCGAGACAGCTCATCGTTTGTGAGTACGTAGTCAGGCACATAGCCACCAACACCAGTGATTATCGCGTTAATCTTACCCATTTATATGTACGCTCGTTAGACTTACTCGGCTACTTCTTCGTCCTTCTTGATAGCCACCTTACCACGGTAGTATCCACAGGTGGGGCATACGGTGTGATAAACGTAGTAAGCGCCGCAGTTGGGGCATACTGCCAGTGTGGGAGCCACAGCTCCGTCATGAGTACGACGTTTAGCGGTACGAGTCTTTGATTGTCTTCTTTTAGGATGTGCCATTTTGTTCTAAATATTAAATATTAATTTTCAATTTTCAATTCACGTAGTGCGTTCCATCTCGGGTCGATATCCTCTTTTGCGTCCGCATCACTGCTTCGGGCAGCCGAATGCTCTTCGAGCACTCGCATCATAGCATCGTTACAATCGCCAGGTTGATGAACGTGCTGGATGGGTACCGCTAAGGCTATCTGTTCGTAGATGAACCATGACAGGTCGAGCATCGCTTCGTTTTCGTCGACTACGATTAACTCGTCCTGCTCGGAGTATTCGTCACCTAACTTCACCACCAACTCCAGGTCAGTCGCAATGGGCTGATCCATCATGTCGAGGCAGCGGTCGCAGGTAACTTTCACTGTGCCGTCGATGTCAAGTTGGAGCTCGTAAAAGCCGACGGCCTTGCGTATAGACCCCGACACATGCAATGAACCCTGTTTGATCTCGACCTCGTCGAGAGCTGCAAAAAACTGATCGTCCAACTCATACGCAACGGGAGTCACCTCGTCGGTGAGAGCCTTCAAATCAATCTTAAACTGCTCTAAACTACGCATTTACTCACTTTTAGGCGGCAAAGTTACACTTTTTTATTAGATTAACGAAAGCCGCCACATTATATTTTACATTTTTTTGCATTACTAACGACTCAAATGGCACACTGCTCTATAGGGTGTGCAATATTCGTGTCAGTCTTCCCAAAAATCGTTAGTTTTGCGCGAGTAGCTTACGTCTTCAACATTATAACTCTTACCCAGCTTACCACCATCGGTTACGCCAGAAGCCCCCATCAGCTGTTGCCTTGTTTTTAATACTATCGCACGGGTTTGGGGAACAATATATTGTTTCATTTCTATATCTTTCTTTATATCTTACATAGTTTTTCCCTTAACGGATAAAGGACATTTTACATTAACGGGTAAACAACTTTTCTTCGTTAACGAGAAACGAACTTTTTGCCATTAATGATATACAAACCTTTACCTGGATTTACAACGCGTCGTCCCTGAAGGTCATATCTGTCATTTGCCTTTTGCCGTTGACTATCTGGCTGAATTTCAACGACTCCGGACGCCTCATTATCACCTGTAAAACCAAAGCCAGCGATACGCGATGCCACAGCTTCCGACACTTCTAGATAAGCTTTGTTGGCAGCCAAGTCGAAGGCTGCTCCTTCGGCAGCACCCCACCAATAGCCAATCTCCGTACCATTGTGCATCGTGAGACGATAGAACTGCATGCCAGCAGCATTCATGCCCGAAGCTGTAATTCCCGCATCGCCAGAAGGTTTCAGCATATTTTCCTCGCCAAGTTTCGAACTACCACCCGTTGTAACCGTCACATTATGGGTTCCTGAGGTTGCCGATGCCACCATCACCCCCGTGTTGGCAGGCACGACATCGCCTGTCTCGTAAGTGGCGAGCGACAATTTCTCATCCACAACCTTTATCTCTGAAACAGTCAGGTCGGCTGGAACCGTAAAAGCCTTCCCACTGCTGAAAGTGCTATAGTATTTCTCACCATCTGTGCACGCAGCTGCCAAGGTGATAGGGAGTGTATTAGTCAAGCGGATATTGCCGAGGCCAACGTTACCACTTACTTTCTTAGCATATAACCATTTGATATAACGTACATCAGCTGGAATATTTAGGAAAGTTTTCGTTTCACCATCATCAATAAATGATGTATAGCCTGCCAATTTCTCATATTCAACTCCGTTAACTGAAATTTGAATTTCAAAACGACTACCATTAATGAACCCATGTCCCTCAATAAAGAAAGACAGCGTACCTGGAGTAGAGTTAAACTTCAAAATTACATAATCCCCTTCTGTATCAAACCTCAGTTTTGGAGAGTATGTATAATCTTTCCCCAAATCATATTGGCTTAGCCCTGTGGTATTCTTTATATCATTTACGCCACCATCGAAACTAAAGGGCAGTGTTGCATAGTCTACAGCTTTTGCCTCACTCCACGCCAAGGAGATGAACAAGAGAAGAAGAACAAGTTTTGATTTAAAAAGTGCTATTTTCATAGTTTTATATGAAAATCAATAAAAATTATGATAGTTTTTTCAAAGTGATATATTCCAAAAGACACTCATAAGTATTTACTTTGTTCGTAACTCAATGCGGAATGTGGTGCCTCGTCCAATTTCCGACTGTTTTACGAATATATGGCCTTTGTGATATTCTTCTACGATACGTTTTGCCAGGGAAAGGCCAAGTCCCCAGCCTCGTTGTTTGGTGGTGAAGCCAGGACGGAACACGTTGCCCACGTCCTTCTTCTTGATTCCCTTACCATTATCTGCTACCTCAATAGCAACTATATTATCTTCCTCAAGCAGCCAAAGGTCTATCTTGCCCTGTCCGCCCTCCATAGCATCTACTGCATTCTTACAAAGATTCTCGATGACCCACTCAAAAAGCGAAGCGTTCATCTTCACGATAACGTCATGATCGGGATAGTGACCGCGAATGGCTACCTTATGCGATGTTCGCTTATCCATATAGGCAATGACATGGTCGAGAACCTCGTTCATCGATGCTTCAACGGGTTCGGGCAGGGAACCAATCTTCGAGAAGCGTTCGGCAATACGTTCCAGTCGCTTCACATCTTGCTCCATCTCAGGGATAAGTGCATCCGTAGGATAACTCTCCTTAAGAATCTCGACCCACGCCATAAGCGAAGAGATGGGAGTTCCGAGCTGATGGGCCGTCTCTTTCGACAGGCCAACCCATACCTTATTTTGCTCTGCACGCTTTGATGACAGCAAGGCGAAGACGGCAACGACAGCGAAGATGAGCACAATACCTAACTGCCAGTAAGGCCACTGGGTGAGGCGTTTAAGCATTGTCGACTCGTCGTAGCACACGAAGAGATGGTCTTGTGTACCCTCAAGTTCGATGGCAATGGCATTGCCTGCAGCACGCATCCGTTTACCATATTCGGTAACGTATGCCAGGGTGTCTTCGCCTTTCACCTTTATGTTACGCCAGTCAGCAACATTACCTTCGTCATCCATAACGATGACTGGGATTGTATTATTACTCTCAATAACACTCATCACCAATGCAAGGTCGGTATTCTCATCGGCATTATTGAAAGCATGCATGGCCTCTGCCCACACCTCCATTTTACCATGTTCCTCCACTTGCAGGTCACTGACCAGATAGTGAGAGACCAACAGAGACATCCCGGCAATAACGATTGCCGAGAGAACAAGGAAGATTTTCACCGTCCGTATTCTGTCAGTCCACTGCATAGGTCATCAAGAAAATTACAAAGAATTTTGAAATATTCTAAGAAAAGCTAAAGTCTGGAATATCAGAGTCTCATTAGAAAATGGCCATGCGGTTTTGCCGCATGGCCATCAAACTATAGATTATCAATCAATTCAAATTGATTAGACACCAGGCTGAGAGCTGCTACCACCATTGTGAGTGGGAGTGGGCACGACTACTTCAGGAGCAGCTGGAGTAGCCTCTTCAGGAATAGCTGCAGCCTCGTAGGTCACCTGCTGCTTCACTTCACCCCAAACAATAGCCTCGAAGGTGCGGTTACCTGACTTCAGGCTAACGATCTTCTTAATCTGAGTCAGAGTAAGTGTACCAACATAGTCAGACTTCATCTCGAAGCTCTTATTAATAGTTGTTTCGGTAGCGCCAAACAGTGCACGAAGCGTACGAGCAAGAATACCTGTAGATGTTGTAGTGAAACCAAATTTTTCATTGTAACTAATATTATTAGTACCCTGCTTAAGAGCAAATGTACCAATAGTCTCGCTAGACTCCGTAATGTCCACAATTGTAGTCTTCAGGATGATGTTCCAAATAGAGAAGTGAGGAATCGTACCGTCGAACTGTCTGGTAGTAGCATTCCATTTGAGAGGCAGATTATCCTTACCGTTCTCAAGAGCGACCTCTTCTGTACCATCACAACCTTCAAGATTCAGGTTAACCTCAACAGGAGCAGCAAAGTCTGCAGAGTGGTTAGGCAAGCAATACAGAGCATAAGGAGTAGACTCAACTTCTTCTCCCTTTGCTACCTCAACAGGAGCCATTGCCTGAGGGAAGATCTGAACAAGGAATTCCTGACCTGAAACAGTAGCGTCTGCAGCAGCAGCTGGAAGTTTTGCAGCAACTTCGCTCTGATCAACTTGGTCAGTAACATTAGCATCAGTAGCACTAGTAACAGTTGTACCAGTCTTCTTTGCTACAGCCTCCATCTCGATAGCAACAGTGCTACGCGAACCGAAACTCAGACCGTTGATAACCTGAGGAACGAGTCCAGTGCCAGTCAGCGAAAGAGTACCATTATCGGTAACATTTTCCCATACATAGTAACCATTTGAAAGTGTTCCAGGAACTCCATTATAAGTAGGAACAACACCTGCGGGCAGAGTGCCGTTAACCTTCACTTGAAGAGTCTTGGCTACCTTAAGTGTAGTTGGGAGAGTCTTGTATCCCTCACCTGCTACATCTGCTTCAGAACCACCATGGTGACAAGCAGTCATGGAGACAGCCACTAAAGCACCAAAAGCAAGGGCTGCATAATTCTTGAAAATCTTTTTCATTGTCTTAAAAATATTTTGTTTGTTTTTTAATTACTTAATGGTAACAACAGCACGACGGTTGTAAGAAATCGGGGTCAGAGTGTCAACGCCACCAGCAGCAACAACCTCAATGTTATCGCGGCTTACGCCCATCTTAACGAGCTCGTCAGCAACGGTCTCAGCACGCTTCTGAGAGAGCTTCTGGTTGAACTCAGCGCTACCCGTCTTGCTATCAGCATAGCCAGTAACAACAATCTTCTTGTTCTCGTTCTTAGCAAGTTCAGCCAGATCCTTTACGTTCTGCATATCCTTGCGAGAAGCGATCTTGCTCTTGCCAATGTTGAAGAATACAGATACAGGAGCGGCAGCAACTTCCTTAACAGCAACGGGAGCAGCCTTCTGCTCGGGGCACTTGTGGTTAGCAATCTGGTTGCGGAGGTTTTCGTTAGCGCGCTGCTCGTCAGCCAGCTGAGCGTTAAGAGCATCGATCTCGCTCTGATGGAGAGCCTTGACAGCGTCCACATCGGGAGTCTTGTTCCAAGTAGCCTTGCCAAGGTTGAAGATCAGACCAATCTCACCAGCGAAGTAGTGGTCAGTCTTAACAGGGTTGTTACCATAACCTTCAGCAACGCCAAATACCTGGTAGTCAGCCATGTTGTAGCCGAGGTCGAGCTGCAGACCAATGTGCTTGCTCAGCTTCCATGTGTTCAAGACACCAATGCTCCAAGCAAGGCTGTTCTGGTTGTAATCGAAAGTACGTACGAGACCAGCACCCAGATAGGGGATGAAGTTCCATACACGTGTCTCGTTGTAACCACAGAGCAGGTTGCTGAGGTTGAACATAGCCTGTTCCTGAATGTTCATGAACTTAACTTCAGCGTCCTTAGCCTCAGCTGCATTTGCGCCATGACCATTGAAGAAATAAGTACCCTTCGTACGGAGACCGAGACCGGGAGTGAACCACTTACCAATAGAGAGCGATACACCGAGGTCACGACGCTGCTCCTTGAACAGACCGCCAAGCTTCAGATCGTTTGCACGCTCAACATTTGAATAAGAAGAACCGAACTGGAAACCAGCGGTTACAAACCAATTGCTCCAGAATGAATTCGTAGCAACACTGTACTTCATTTCAGGAGTCTCACTCTGTGCCATACCAGCCACAGAAACGCCGGCCAAAGCCAGCACCATTAAAAACTTCTTCATAATAATTAATAAGAATTTATAAAAAATCAATTATAATAATTTCGAAATTTGCGGCAAAAGTAAACAAAAATGAATTACCAACCAATAATTATTACCGTTAAATTTTATTCTTGGCCTTAATTTTTGTTAAATTAATCGCTATTTAGGGTATTTTCCCATCAAAAACAAGTTATCAGGTACTTCCATCACGACAATAATTTCTCTATATCATACTGCGGAAGAATAGCAAGAATAGCATGTCCGTCTGGCGTATAATTGACATTAGAACACGCAAAGAGCTTGTTTACTATATATTCCATCTCGTCGTTCGACAGAACTTGTCCGCGAGGAATAGCCGCCTGTCGGGCCATGCTCAATGCAAGAGTGGTACGAAGCTGATCAATGGCATCGGTGTGCTGACTGGCAGCATCAGCGATAACCTGTTGTAGTAACGAGATGGGGTTGAGTCCTTCGAGGCCAGACGGTACGCCAGCCACAGCATAGCTTCCTCCACCAAGATCATTGAGTTCGAAGCCAACAGAGGTCAATTCGTCATGAATACTATGCAGCACCACGGCATCGGATGGTGTCAGTTGCAGCACTTCAGGAAAGAGAAGGCGTTGTGTACTTCCCTGTCGCTGTCCAATACGTTCGAGAAATTGTTCATATCGAATGCGAAGATCTGCACGGTGCTGGTCGATGACCAACAAACCAGAACGAACGGCAGTCATGATATATGTACCCTTATACTGATAATGGGCAGGCGACTTATCGGCGAGAAGGTGTTCAGCCGATGGAACGCCAGGCTGCGTTGTTTCAGGGAAAAGGGTATCATTATAGAGTTGGTCCCAATTGTCGACTTTACGATGTTTTCCGGAGAGTAAGCTACCCTCAGTAGTACGTGACACGGTGGACGAGGCAGTAGACTTGAACGGATTATAATCCGGATTGTAGCTGACCTTGGGCAACTCGACGGCATGCTGAGCTGGGTCGAAGACAGGGATGTTGGGACGACCTTCTGTATCGAAGTCGATAGAAGGTACATTACAGAACTTACCCACAGCATCTTTCACAGTGGCAAGGAGAATCTGCCAAATAGTCTGTTCGTTCTCGAACTTTATCTCCGTCTTCGTAGGATGAATGTTGACATCGATATCAGATGGAGCAACTTCGAAATATATAAAATAAGGTACTGTCATTCCCTGTGGCACCAATCGTTCGAAGGCAGAAGCGACCGCCTTATGGAAATAAGGATGCTTCATGTAGCGTCCATTGACAAAGAAGTAGTTCTGTACTCCTTTTTTCTTTGCCGACTCAGGCTTGCCTACAAATCCCGTGATACGACATAGCGTCGTATCGACATCGAGTGGCAGCAAGTCCTGATTCAGTTTACGGCCAAACACATCGACAATACGCTGACGCAGAGAGCCTGCCTTGAGATTGAGCAGTTCCTGATTGTTGCTATGAAGCGAAAAAGCCACCTCCGGATATACAAGCACGATACGTTCGAAGGCCGTAAGGATATTGCTCAGCTCTGTTGAGTTTGTCTTGAGGAATTTCCTACGCGCGGGAACATTATAAAATATATTCTCTACACGGAAGTTGGCTCCTACAGGACAAGATGTGGGTTCCTGACTCATCACCCGCGAGCCATGCACAATGAGCCGAGTGCCAATATCATCACCCTCCATCCTTGTGGTCAGTTCTACTTGTGACACTGCAGCCACAGAAGGAAGTGCCTCGCCACGGAAACCCATTGTGTGAAGATCAAAGAGGTCGTCGGCCTTTCGAATCTTCGATGTAGCATGCCGTTCGAAAGCCAGACGGGCATCGGTCTCCGACATCCCCTTACCATCGTCGATAACCTGGATGAGGGTACGACCTGCGTCGATCACATTGACATGAATATTCTTTGCGCCAGCATCAACAGAATTCTCTACCAGTTCCTTTATGACAGAAGCCGGACGCTGAATCACCTCGCCTGCCGCAATCTGGTTGGCGACGGAATCGGGGAGGAGTTGTATGATGTCAGACATGGGGAGATTTAGGAGTTTTCAGCGTATCTTGGGGAACTGATATTGACTGTTGAGGGATAGCGATTTTCTGCTTCGGTGCCTCACGCCGCTTGATAACCTTCAGTTCGGTTCCAGCCTTCTTTCCACGCCATACGAAGATATCCTGCTTTGAGGTCGGACGCACATAGTCAAACCAAGCGAAGCCGTCAAGGAAGCGTTTGGCTGGTGGAATCTGGGTCATAGGATAGACCGTTCCCTCACTTTTCGGAGTCCAAATACGCTTAAGCTTCTGATTTTCGAGGAACATACGCATCTCGCTCGTCTCCATCGATACCATGCCGATATAGCTGCTATCAGACTCGTCTACAGGATAATAGACCACCAGCACATTGCCCACTGCCCTACCCTCACGGATATCGCCACGCTCAAAGAAGGCAAACATCTCATTCGACGACACCTGGTTGTACATTTGCTTCTTGTTGTCATGCAGATCTTCAGCCGAGAATGCCTGATTGATGACATGAGCACGGTCAATGGTAGAGTCGTTGGAATAGACCTTAATAACCTCGCCCAACAATTGCTGATTCATGTTCCATACGATGGGATCATGGTAGAGCGTCATGCAAGAATCCTTCTGGTCATAGACGAGTGAATCGCAGACTGCCTGCAAATCGGTACGGTAGGCACGCACATGATGGAATCCGTGCACGACACGATAGACAGAATCCGTCTCCTTATTATACGTAAAGACCTTGAACGTATCAGCATGCATGAAGAGTGAGTCTGGCTGTGAGTAGTCGATGGTCATCGCACTGTCCGTACAGAGGGCATAACCCGTCAAATCGTCATAATAGCCATAGTTGCCAGTGAGGATATTCCTATTGACGGTATCATTGTAGACGACATTGCGGAAAGCTTCGCTAACAGACTTCGCTCCATCATACCATATACTGTCGCCAGTCAGTTTGCGTCCCTCATTGTCTATCACAGAGCGGTTTAACAGGATACCATTTTCCTTATCGGTATAGTAATAGCCCAGTTCAGAATAGATATGGCTGGTACCACTGACGATGTTCGATGGTCCCACGATGTGCGCCCTTTTTATTTCAGTGTCATAATATAGCGAGTCGGTGGTAAGCACGAAATTACTGTCGTTCATAATGACATCATAGTAGAAGATGGCCATCTTCGAATCGGTATGGTATTCCCCCCAGTCGCTGGTAAGCGTAGTGGACTTATCGACCATCCGTCCCCACTCCTGAAAATAGCCCATATTCCACAACCGGTCGAAGTAGAGCGAGTCAGTATAGAGCACCGTCTCGTTATGAGTCAGCACCACATTCTGTAGTGCCTGCATCAACTGTTCGTTGCCGTCGTAGTATCCGTAGTCACTGATGAGCGAGAGTGTGTCGCCCTGATACATCCGCACATTACCGAATGCCTCGAAGGAGTTTGACTCATCGAAGAAATTTGCGCTGTCGCAAAGCAGTCTTGCCCCTTCATGTTCGAACTCCACATTGCCTCTTAGCACCTGTGCATTGTTGTTGCGCCACTTCTCGTAGAACAGTTCGTCGGCATGAATAAGGTAGACACGCTTCTGCTCCTTTTCGTTCTTCTTTTCCGTACTTTTCCCCGGAAAAGAAGGAGAAGCGCCCGCCCCATACAAGACAGAAGCGAAAAGCACACACAGAAGCATCATTGCGATGCTTCTGTGACTAATTCTTCCTATATTTTTCCTTATTCTCAATTCTAAGTTCATCTTACCCACCCTTCATACTCGAAGTCGCAGTCACGATAGTTATCATTGATGCGCACGTAGGTATTCTTTATTTTGTTGACCACCCACTTATGCAGGGCTTCAGAACGTCGTTTCTCAAGCACCACATCTTTCATCACCTGGAAATCCTCAGTGATCATCGCCTTATGTCCTTCAGTACGACTTTTCAGTTTTGCCAATACACAAACGGTCTTGCCACGTTCGTTAATCATCGTGAAAGGACGGGAAATCTGTCCCACCTTCATCGTGTCTACGACTTTGGCTATCTCGGCAGGAAGGTCCTGTAGCTGGAATCGCGATGTCTGACTTCCCTGCGACGAGCGGTTGGCCATCAGTCCGCGATTGTTTCGTGTGTCTTTATCATCGGATAGGAAGGAAGCGCCCTCTTCGAACGAGAAAGTTCCTTTCTGAATCTCGACAGCCACAGAGTCAAGACGTGCCAGTCCTGCTGTAACTGCAGAGTCGCTCACCTCCGGCTTCAGCAGAATGTGGCGTACCTTCACCTTGTCGCCACGTTTATCAACAAGCTGAATAATATGATAGCCGAACTCCGACTCTACGATTTTCGAAATTTTCTTTGGGTCAGTGAGGTTAAAGGCCACGGTAGCAAAAGCTGGGTCAAGCATTCCACGACCCGTATAGTCAAGTTCTCCGCCATTACGTGCCGATCCAGGATCCTGCGAGTAGAGACGGGCCAGAGTCTGGAAGGTGGCATCGCCTCGCTGTACACGGTCAGTAAAGTCGCGCAACCGATCTTTGACACGGTTCACCTCCTCAATATCGATACGTGGAGTCTGAGCGATAATCTGCACCTCTACCGTCGTAGGAACGAAGGGGATACTGTCTGCAGGCATATCCTTGAAATAGCGGCGCACCTCAGCCGGATTCACCGTTACGTCCTTAGCCAGATGTTCCTTCATGCGCTGAATAAGCAACTGATCACGCAGTTCATCATGCATGGCCGTGCGTATCTCGCTGATGCTCTGTTTGCGATATTCCTCGAGTTTCTCACGTGAGCCAATCTGAGTAATCATGTAATCGAGGCGTGCCTCAATCTGAGAAGAAATCTCCGACTCTGTGACTTCTATACTGTCGATAGCAGCCTGATGTAGGAAAAGCTTTTGTACGGCAATACGCTCAGGAATGGCACAATCGGGATCCCGTTCCCAACGAATACCCTCCATAGCGGCCTGGACACGCATCACCTCGATATCGCTCTTCAAGATAGGCTCATCGCCTACCACCCAGACCACTTCGTCGACAGCCTCCTGAGCTGCTGCAGGACTAAATGACAAATGACAAATGATGAATGAGAAGCCCATCATCGTCAGCCACCGACTGCAAATATATTCTTTTATCCTCATCTGCCACTCCTTTGTTTATATGAATGCGAAAGCCGATTAGTGGTTGTTTACCGTCTTCAGCACCTCTTTGTTAACCGTAAAGGTAAACTCCTTGCGCAGGGCTGCTACCCATTCGCGCTCCAGTGCCTCCTGATAGTCTGCAACAACGAGTCCGCGGACATCCGTATAGTCCTCCGGTCCCTTCTTCAGAATTTTTCCATATACATCGTCATAGGGGTAGTTCTTCACCTTTACCACCGTAGTATCCTTATGGAACACGGCACTATCGACGAGTGTATTGTCGCCCTTCTTGAAGATACCCTTCTCCACACGGATGCGGAGCACTGAGTCGCTATTGAACGTAGTACGCAACACTTCGGCCCATTTGTCGAAGGCGAGTTTCTTCACACAGTCCTTCACTCGCTGCAGGTCGGCAGGATCTTTCACGTGGAAAGCCATACCCTTGAAACGAGGCTCATCCCAGGCATACTTTTTCTTGTTCTGCTTAAAGAATTTTGCCAATGCGGCATCATCCTTCGCTGCCTTGTCCCATACGAGCTGGTTGCTGATTTCATAGAGCAGCAGACCGTCGTGGTACTCACGGATAAGGTTCTTCAGGTCAGAGTCCGTAGCCGACAGCTCGTCAGCCTGCTGCTCCATCAACTGAGCCTTTGTCACGCCTCTTTCCTTTACCAGTTTTTCTATTTTCTGCTCAGCAATGCGGTCACGCAGGTTACGCTGTTCAATGAACTTCAGAATACCATCGTGATGGAACTCGAACGGCTCCATCATCTTGCGTTCCTTCATCAGAATGATATGATAGCCAAAAGGCGACTGTACGATTTCCGACATCTCGCCTGGCTGCAGGTTGAAGGCGACATCCTCAAACTCCTTGACAAACTGTCCGCGCTGTACGAAAGGCAGCAAACCGCCTTGACGTGCAGAACCTGGATCCTGCGACACCTTCTTAGCCAGTTCGGCAAAGTCAGCTCCATCCTTCAAGGCTTTATATATAGAGTAGATGCGTACCTTTGCCTCCTTCTGCTGTTCTTCAGAAGCCTGCTGGTCAAGACGCAGGAGTATGTGTGACACCTGAACGAGTCCGTCTGGGCCGATGCGCTCTACGGTCTGATCATAGATCTTGTGCGCCTCAGCCTCGATATCATCATTGGTGACAAGCATCGGAGCCACCTGCTGGTCGCGATACTGGGCAAACTCGTCCTTAAACGACTGTAGCGTGTCGTATTTTGCCTTGAGTGCAGCTTCTACCTTCAGCTTGTAGTTGATAAAGAGGTCTACGTATTCTTCAATCGACTTCTTGTCGATGACGCCTTCAGAATTGTTCTTGTTGTATGAATACTCGAATTCAGAGCGTAGCACAGGCTTTCCGTTTACTGTCATGATGACAGGGTCGTCCTGTGCACTTACTGTGCCGCATACGAGAAGTGCGGCGAGAAGAAATTTCAGTTTCATGGATATTATTAATGAAAATCTATAGCATCAATTCAACTTTATCAGTCGTTAGGACGTGAATAGTTAGGTGCTTCCGAGGTGATGGTGATATCATGCGGATGGCTCTCCATAACGCCGGCATTAGTAATGCGAGTAAACTTGGCATCGTGCAGACGTTCGATGTTGGCAGCGCCACAATAGCCCATGCCAGAGCGCAGGCCGCCTGTGAGCTGATAGATCACCTCCTGAACGGTTCCCTTGTAAGGCACACGTCCAGCGATTCCTTCTGGCACCAGTTTCTTCACGTCTTTCGTATCAGCCTGGAAGTAACGGTCTTTCGAGCCATGCTCCATTGCCTCAAGCGAACCCATGCCGCGATAGCTCTTGAACTTACGTCCATTATAGATAATGGTGTCGCCAGGACTCTCTTCAGTACCAGCTACCAGCGAACCAATCATCACGCATGAGCCTCCGGCAGCGAGTGCCTTTACGATATCGCCCGAATAACGCAGGCCTCCGTCGGCAATCAGGGGGACATTCGTACCTCTCAAGGCATCGTATACGTCATAGACGGCGCTGAGCTGTGGTACGCCCACACCAGCTACGACACGTGTTGTACAGATACTGCCAGGACCGATACCCACTTTCACGGCATCGGCGCCGTTCTCCACCAACATGCGTGCGGCAGCACCAGTAGCGATGTTACCCACCACGATATCAATATTCTTGAAAGCATTCTTTGCCTCGCGCAGTTTGTCGATCACGCCCTTTGAATGGCCATGAGCCGTATCGATGACGATAGCATCGGCTCCTGCATTGACAAGTGCCTGCATGCGGTCGAGCGTATCAAAGGTCACGCCCACACCGGCAGCCACACGCAGACGACCTTTATCGTCTTTGCATGCCATCGGTTTGTCTTTCGCCTTGGTGATATCCTTATAGGTGATCAGGCCAACCAGTCTGTTGTCCTTGTCCACCACGGGCAGTTTCTCAATCTTGTTCTCCTGCAGAATCTGTGCAGCTGCAATAAGGTCTGTCTGCTGGTGAGTTGTCACCAGGTTCTCCTTCGACATTACTTCATCGACAGGACGGTCCAAACGGCGTTCGAAACGCAGGTCACGGTTGGTAACAATGCCCACGAGATGGTTATCATCATCAACGACAGGAATACCACCGATATGATATTCGGCCATGATATCGAGAGCCTGACCGACGGTAGAGCCACGACGGATGGTCACAGGGTCATAGATCATGCCGTTCTCTGCACGCTTCACTATGGCCACCTGGCGGGCCTGATCCTCTATCGACATGTTCTTGTGAATCACACCGATACCACCCTCACGGGCAATGGCGATGGCCATCTGACTCTCCGTCACGGTGTCCATAGCTGCCGTCACGAAGGGTACGTTCAGTTCGATGTTACGTGAGAAGTGCGTACGCAGTTCTACGGTCTTTGGCAACACTTCCGAATAAGCTGGAATCAAAAGGACGTCGTCGAAAGTAAGACCGTCCATGACAATCTTGTCTGCAATAAATGATGACATAATCTGGTACCTTTAAATTTTATTGCGTGCAAAGATACACTTTTTTCCACAGGTACCGACTATGTTTCTGTAAATTCTTGCTGAATTAATACGATTTAACTTAACGATAGCCTACGACGAGTATTGTGACATCATCGAGTTTTGGCTCATCAAAACCGGCAAAACGAGTGACAGCATTTACTACCTGCTGTGTAGCGGCCTCTGCATTATCGCCAGCCTGTGCCACATTTCTAAGGTGCAGTTTCAGGCGTTTCTCTCCGAAAGGCTCTCCCTGCTGGTTGACTGTTTCCACCACGCCATCAGTATATAGGAAGAGCAACGAGCCTGGCTGTAGCTGTATGTGCTGCTCCGCAAATTCCCATTGTGCCAGTCCTATAGGCACATTGGGGATGACTTCAAGTTGTGATGCCACGCCACCTGCAGCGAGGATTGGTGCTGTATGGCCAGCGTTACAGTAACACAGTTCTCCTGTCTTCAAGTCGAGCACGCCGACGAATACTGTAGCGAACATCTGCTGTTCGTTGATTTCATAGAGGGCATCATTCATCTGGCGTGCGATTGCAGCAGGGCTTTCCATCCAGGCAATTCCAGAACGGTAGGTGGTGCGGGTGACAAGCATAGCGAGTGCCGCACCGATGCCGCGTGTTGCCACATCGCCGATACAGAAATAGAGCTTATCGTCCTTCAGGAAATAGTCGTAGAAGTCGCCACTCACCACCTCGGCCTGCAGGAGCCTTGCCGCGAGGTCCAGATGCTGATGTTCTGGCTTCTCTTTTGGTATAATGATCTGTTGCAGACGGGCGGCCACTCCACGTTCGTAACTTACGTGTTTCTCTTCTTCGGCAACCTTACCTATGCGACGCATGCTCACAACGGCCTTCCATGAGATGAAGAGAATCAGCAAGATACCGAAGATCTGTATTGACAGCAGAATGATACTACGCTTGCTGACCTGACTGTATATCTTACCCTGAACATAGGTCACCGATGTCATGGGCAAGTCGCCTGTCAATACGGCAACCACATGTCCCAGGCTATCGCGTAGCGGCATCGAGTAAGTAATCATCAGTTCATAGGTGGCATCGCCGTCGACGTAGGGCTGACACCAGCCGCTCTGTTTCTTCTCTATCACATTCAGATACCAGTCATATTCTGTATAGTCGTAGCGCAGGCTCAGTGTCCTCAGCGTCTCGTCGCCACGATATGCGTAGATTGAATAGAGCTTCCCTTTCTCAGGCAAGTAATTGGGTACGTATGCCACAGCGGCTCCCAAGATAATAGGATTCGTCGACAGCATATTGTTGAGCAAACGGCGCACATTAGTAGGATTCTTCAACTCATGTTCGAAACCGGCAGCCGAATTGGCCACTGCCATCGCCACATCATTTTTCAATGCCTCAACCCGTTCGTTATGGATGTTGGTCTCCATCCGCTTACGATTGGCCAATTCAGTATTGACACTTTCCCATGTGTAAAAGACTTGTACAAGGGTCGTAACGATGAGCACTCCCAACACAGCGGAGAGTACCATTATGTTGTAGCGCGCGCCCTGCCTGGCAGCCGAGGTCTTGCCCTTTATATTCTTCGGTCCTGAGAGCATTTTCTTTGTCTTTATCCAACGGGCCTTAGTTGGCCATTTCGGAAATAAACTTTATACGTACCAGCCTGATCTCATTCTCCTCGAAGTCAGAGCCGAACTCATTATAGGCTTCTTGAAGGTCGCCTGTGTCCGATTCGCGGAAATACTCGTATATATCGGCAATATCGTCGCGGTCCATAATCTCCTCGAGGAAGTAGTCGATGTTCACCTTGTTACCACTATAGAGCACGATACCCTCCAGTTCGTCGAGCAGTTCATCGAAGTCGATACCCAGTGCATTGGCGATGTCATCGAGGGCGATGCGACGGTCTATGTTCTGCAGAATCTTCAGTTTGCGCATCGAGTCCTTTGCCTTCGTACGCACACGCATGTCTGTCTGCCGCACTATCTCGTTCTCATCGCAATAGCGCTTGATGAGGTCGACAAACTCCTTGGCATATGGCTGACGCGTCTTGCCGTCGCCCACGCCCTGAATACTCTTCAGCTCCTCGAGTGTCACAGGGTAGTCGGTGGCCATCTGCTCGATAGACACATCCTGGAAGATGACATAAGGCGGACGCTCCAGCTTGCGCGACCA
>Ga0247611_10003789_pt1 | contig 21899 bp, 21 predicted proteins | sample 177DNAGHGhighgp2_FD_192422 | JGI IMG/M metagenome (GOLD analysis project Ga0247611, IMG submission 192422) | Sheep rumen microbial communities from Palmerston North, Manawatu-Wanganui, New Zealand - 1770 DNA GHGhigh gp2 | ecosystem: Host-associated > Mammals > Digestive system > Stomach > Rumen... | reverse complement strand
ACTACGGCCGTGTGAAAAAGGTCATGCCGGCGCTGAATGCAGTCTTTGTGGATGTAGGTCATGAGAAAGAAGCTTTTCTGCATTATTTGGATTTAGGTTCTCAGTTTCGTACGCTGCAAAGTTATGTTACCAAAGCCGTGTCGGACAAGCGTCGCGTGCCTGTTATCACGAAGACGCAACGTCAACCGGAAGTGGGCAGAGAAGGTCAGATAGCCGATGTGCTGAAAGTGGGGGATACCTTGTTGGTGCAGGTTTCGAAAGAGCCGATCAACACCAAAGGTCCTCGTTTGACCGCAGAGATTTCTATCGCGGGACGTAATATCGTCCTCATGCCTTTCGCAGACGGCGTTATGGTAAGTCAAAAAATTAAACGCGAAGCGGAACGCCAACGTCTCAAGCAACTGTTGCTGTCCATCAAACCTGCTGGTTTCGGAATCATTGTTCGCACAGTAGCCGAAGACAAACGCGTAGCGGAATTAGACAACGAGTTGAGGCTGTTAGTGGAGCGCTGGGAAGAAACAGTCAAGTCGCTCCAAAGCAAAGAGCCCGTGAGCCTGGTAAGTGAAGAGATGGGACGCACGCTCGGTATCATCCGGGATGTATTGAGTCCGGACTTCACTAATATTCAGATTAACGACCAGGCCATCTACGATGAGGTGCGCCATTACTTGGAGCTGATTGCTCCTGAGAGCGCGAAGATCGTGAAGCTCTACAAAGGCGAGCAGCCCATCTTTGACCATTTTGATATCACCCGTCAGATGAAGACGGGACTCGGTAGAACGGTCGGTTTCAAGCATGGAGGTTATCTCATTATCGACAAGACCGAAGCACTGTTCTCCATTGATGTCAACTCCGGCAGTAAGAAAATCTACGAGGACCAGGAAGAGAATGCGTTCCAGTTCAATATGCTGGCCGCGGATGAGTTGGTTCACCAGCTCCGTCTGCGCGATATAGGCGGAATCATCATTGTCGATTTTATCGACATGGACTCCAAAGACCACCAGCAGCAACTGTACGATTATGTACGCAAACTGATGGAACGCGATCGCGCGAAGCATAACGTGCTACCGCTCAGCAAGTTCGGTCTGATGCAGATCACGCGCCAGCGGGTTCGCCCGGCGGTGGAGATGCAGGTAGAAGAAGTATGTCCGACTTGTGGCGGCAAGGGAAAGATCCAGGCATCTCTCCTGTTTACCGACACGCTCGCAGAACAGATCGAGCGCGAGTATGAGCAGCACGGACGGGGATTGCAGTTACACCTTCACCCCTTCATCTACGCCTACGTCACCCGAGGGTTCTGGCGCTCTTTAGCCGGACAATGGAGACGTAAGTACGGCATCAAGGTGGTGGAAAACCAATCTCTCGGGATGTTAGAAACCCGGTTTATTGCAGAAAAGTAAGAAAAAAGCCCGCAACGCTGCGGGCTTTTTCTGTTTTTATTCCTCTATCTCTTCTACTTCGGCTCCCGGGATGTAGCGTTTGAGCACTCGCGCTACGCCGGTGGTCCAGGAGTTGATGGAATCGCTGTCCATCTGCAGGCCGCCGATCATGTGCACTACCTGATCAATCGGCATTCCGTAACGCAGCACTCCGGAGATGAGTTTGGCGTAATTCCAGAACTCGCGGTCGAACTTATAACTCAAGCCTTCCACGGTGGTCTTGAATCCGCGCGTGTTGACAAACTGGAAGTCATAGCGTTTGGTGCCATCGGGCTGCACGACCTTGATGATCTTGCCGTTAGTGACGGACTTCGGCAACGCGATACCCATCTCGTCGTCTGCGAGACCGGTGAAGATCTCGTAGGGGCGGCCGTCCTTGAGCCCGACAAAAGCAATCCATTTATCTTTCTGATTCTGGAAGCGTACTACATCTGCCTCCAACTCTACCGGACGCTTGAGAAGCGTCGATCCTTCCTGTATTTCCATAATCGCTAATTTATTCGCTGATTGTTATCTTGGCGGAACAACTGGTCTCGCCGTTTTCGTTTTTGAGTTGGTATTGTACCCCGTCTTCGGCAATGAGGTAGTTCGTTTGCAGGGTCTCGCCGAGCATCGCCTCTTTGGAGTAGTTGATGTCCAGCCTCACGGTCTTGCCGTAATAATCGGGCAAGTAAGCGTCTGTCATGGCTTGCAGATAGCGGCAGCTATTGCAGTGGCCGTTGTAGTCGATGTCTGAATAGACGATCGTGTGCGGAACTGAACCAGTGGGTTCCGGGATGGTGGTCATGCGGATACGTGACATATCCAGTACTTCGCCGTCCACGCAGCCGGCAAACATCGGCTCGTCGAAGACATTCACGATCTCGCGTTTGTTCATATCCAGCACCGCCCAAACGGACTTGCATTGTCCGATGAGTCGGTCACCCGAATAGATCCGAAAATCACGGGTGCTGAGCATATGCGCATTGCTCTCGATCCAAGTCTCGAACCGCATTTTCTGGCAGTGTGTCGGTAATTCATACATCTCCAGACTCAGCCTCGTTAAAATCCACGTCAGGCCAATAGGATGGAGCGCGGCGATACCGAAACCGAGTTCATCAGCTACCGTTCCTGCCACCTCCAAGAGGTAATTCTCCAAATTGAACAAACGAATCTTCCGCTGTCCGTCCACCTCTTGGTATTTAATCTCGTATTCGTAGTTGTATTTCATTTGCTTATTCTTTTAACCATCTGTCCAGCCATCCGCGGAACTCGCGCTGCCAGAGGATACCGTTTTGGGGCTTGAGTACCCAGTGGTTCTCATCGGGGAAGATGAGGAGTTCGGCAGGTACACCGCGCATCTTAGCGGCGTCAAAGGCTGCCATGGCTTGGTTAGCTAAGATACGGTAGTCTTTCTCGCCGTGGATACAGAGAATCGGGGTGTCCCACTTATCCACGAACTTATGGGGACTGTTGGCGAAGGTACGTTGTGCAATCGCATTGTCTTTCTCCCAATAGGCTCCGCCCATGTCCCAGTTGGCGAACCATTTCTCTTCGGTCTCCAGGTATTGCATCTCAAGGTTGAAGATGCCGTCATGGGCGATGAAGGCCTTGAAACGACCGTCATGGTGGCCTGCTATCCAATAAACGCTGAAACCGCCAAACGAAGCTCCAACACAGCCCAGATGATCTTTGTCCACGTAAGGCTCGTTGCAGAACTCGTCAATGGCAGCGAAATAATCCTTCATGCATTGTCCGCCATAATCACCGGAGATCTCTTCGTTCCACTCCATACCAAAGCCGGGGAGGCCGCGTCTGTTCGGTGCCACGATGATATAATCGCCGGCAGACATCATCATAAAGTTCCAACGGAAGGACCAGAACTGTGAAACAGGACTCTGCGGACCGCCTTCGCAATAGAGGATGGTGGGGTATTTCTTGTTCGGATCGAAATGCGGCGGATAGATGATCCAGGTCAGCATGTCCTTGCCGTCACTCGTTTTCTGCCATCTCGGAACGACCGTCGAGCGCTCGATCTGATCGTAGATATTGTCGTTCTCGTGGGTCAGTTGGACCAAATCAGCACTCTCTTCCCGCAAGTTGAGTCGGTAGAGCTCATTGGCTTGGCGCATAGAGTGACCCAATACCCAGATGTTATAGTCCGTTACATCCCCTAAACCGAGATCGTGCTGACCTTCCGTCAGTTTGGTCGTCCAACCGTTGAGGTCCACTTTGTATAGTTGCACGGTGGCATGCCAGCAAGCGGTGAAGACCAGCGAGGTGTCGTCTAACCAAGCGTACTCATCGACGTTCGTATCCATAGCGCGACTCAGGAAACGGCGTTCACCGGTTTCGAGGCTGAGCACCATCAAACGGTTCTCGTCGCTCTCGTAGCCGTCGCGTGCCATGGACTGCCATGCAATCCATTGACCGTCGGGGGAGTAGGACGGGTTGGTATCATATCCACCGTTATCGGCTGTGATGTTTTTGTGCGCGTGCGTGCGCAAATCATATAAATATATATCGCTATTGGTGCTGACGGCATAATCGAGTCCGGTTTTCTTGCGGCAGGTGTACGCGATCTCCTCGTTGTTGGGATTCCAAGCCAACTGCTCAATGCCGCCAAAAGGCTTCATCGGGCATTCGAACGCGGTGCCCTCCAGAATATTGATGCCCTCGTTGACTTTCGCCGTCTTGATACGCTCGCCCTCGCCGTAGTAGGTAATTTCCAAATCGCACACAAAAGGCTGCGGAGCGGTCTCGGTCCACTCGTCCCAGTGCTTGTACATCAGGTCTTCATGCATATGCCCAGTTGCCAGCGGCAGGTCGGGGTACTTATCAACCGTTTGCTCGACGGTCTTCACTTGCTTAATCAGGATAATCTTATCGCGCATCGGGGAGAGTAGGAAACCCTCGATGTCATCTGCTCCTTGTACTTCTATCTCGTCATTATCGCGCCGCAGGTACAGTTTGCCGCCTCGCATGTAAGCGAGCCATCCGCTGCAACCGAACCAAGCCGGTTCATAGCCCACGAACTCGTCGCAGACTTTCATCTCTTCGAACGGATTGCAAATGCGAATCCAAGTGGTGGAGCGGTTCTCCTGTACGCTGTAATAGCTGACGGTATAGGCTAATAAGCCTGTCTCAATATCACTCTTCACGGCCCCGATACGTCCCATCGCCCATAAGCCTTCCGGGGTGAGCCGACCGCCTTCGATGGTGATTTGCGGTTTGGTGATAGGTGCTTTACCTTCTTCTGCTTTTTGGCAACTCGCGCCAACTAACGCCAATCCTGCCATAATAAAAAACCAGATTTTTCTCATAATTGTTAAAAATTCGCTGCAAAGGTACAAAAAAATTTGCATATATGCAAAAAAAATAGTAACTTTGCAGCGATTTTACGAACCAGACTATGACGAAGTTAAGTGTAAATATCAATAAGGTAGCAACGTTGCGCAACGCGCGCGGTGGTAATCTGCCTGATGTTCAGCGTTTTGCAGTGGATTGCGAGTTGTTCGGCGCGCAAGGAATTACGGTTCATCCGCGTCCCGATGAGCGTCATATCCGTAAGGAGGATGTGTATCAACTGAAGTCGATGGTGACGACCGAACTGAATGTGGAGGGCAACCCGACGGAGGAGTTCTTGGCCTTAGTGACGGATATCCGTCCGACGCAAGTAACTTTGGTGCCCGATGACCCGAATCAGTTGACCTCCAACCACGGCTGGGATACGCGCCGGAACCTCAATTTCCTTAAGGGCGTTGTTAACCAATTGCACTCATACCGTATCCGCGTCAGCATCTTTGTGGACCCGGATCCGGTGATGGTAGAGTACGCGTTACGTACCGGAGCTGACCGCGTGGAACTCTATACGGGTCCTTATGCGGAGCTGTTTGAGACCGATCCGAAACGCGCCATTGAGAAGTACCGCCCGGCGGCTGAGAAAGCGCACGAGTTAGGACTTGGTATGAACGCTGGTCATGACCTCAATCTCAAGAACCTCAAGCCTTTCATCAAGGCTTTCCCGTGGACGGCAGAAGTGTCGATCGGACACGCTATCGTTTGTGACTCGCTGTACCTCGGTATACAGGAAACGATTCAAGAATATTTAGATTTATTAAAATAATATGTTACTTCAAATTGACACCGTTGCCGTTATCGAAGAGGCAATGTTGGAGGCAGAAGCCCCTGTTCAGGACACATCGATTAACTTGTGGGAAATGGCGCAGTACGGCGGATGGATCATGATCATCCTCGCTATTTTGCTGGCTGTGGCATGTTATATTTTTATTGCCCGTTTAGTGGTGATCAAGCAGGCTACGCGTGAGGACAAGACCTTCATGGATCGTATCCGTGATTATATCCACGAAGGAAAGATTGACTCCGCTTTGAATCTGTGCAAGCAGACGGATACGCCCTCTGCGCACATGATTGAGAAAGGTATCACGCGTATCGGTCGCCCGATGCAAGATGTGCAGGTGGCGATAGAGAACGTAGGTAACCTGGAGGTTGGTCGTTTGGAAAAGGGCCTTGTGATCATGGCTACTATCGCCGGTGGTGCTCCGATGCTCGGTTTCTTGGGTACGGTGCTCGGTATGGTACAGACTTTCTATAACATGGCTCAGACCTCGGGTGGTATGATTGAGATGAGTGCCCTTTCTACGGGTATGTACCAGGCGATGGTGACTACGATCGGCGGTTTGATCGTTGGTATCCTTGCGATGTTTGCATATAACTATCTCGTAGCCCGTATTGACCGTGTGGTACGTCTGTTGGAGAGCCGCACGCTCGAATTCATGGATTTGTTGAACGAACCCGCTTAACGCTTTATGGCTCTTAAAAAACGCAATAGGGTAGAAGCGACGTTTGCGATGAGCTCCATGACGGATTTGGTGTTCTTGTTACTCCTTTTCTTCGTCATGGCTTCCACGATGTCCTCTCCCAATGATATCAAAATCAACCTGCCGACTTCGCGGGCACAGAAAGTGTCGCGGCCGCAGGTGGCGAAAGTGTCCATTGACAATCTGGGCAATTATTTTGTGGCGCTGGGCAAGGAGAAACCGGTTCAGATCGACCCGGAGAGCCTGGAAGGTTATCTGAGTACGATTCAAGCGCAGGACACGACGATGTATATCGCGCTGCATGCCGATGAGGACGTAGCGTATAAAGAGGTAGTGCGTGTGCTCGATATCGCGAATGAGCACCATATGAAACTGGTAGTTGCTACCAAACGATGACTAAGAAGCAAGAACGACATATTATTGCGACAATCGGTACTATTCTGTTTATGTTGCTGGTGTGGCTGCTGTTGTGGCTGATACGCCTCCATGCAGTAGTTCCGGAGCAAGAAGAGGGTATAGAGATTGCCTTTGCGGAACAAGAGGATATAGAAGAACCGGCTGTGGCTTCTGCCGCTGCTTATGCGGAAGCACCCAGTGAGGCGGCGCCGGCTGCCCCAGCTTCACCGGCTCCGGAAGTGGCAACAAGTCCGACACCCGCCTCTCCCCCTGATCTAATCGTATCCGAGGAAGAGACCCTGGCACTTGAACGTGCACGCAAAGAGAAAGAGGAACGCGAGGCTGCCGAACGGGCACGTAAGCAGAAAGAGGCGGAGGCAATAGCCAAAGCCAATGCGATGGGAAACCTGTTTGGGAAGACAAATGGCACGAGCGTTGGAGGCGGTGACACGCAAGGAAGCGGTCAGAAAGGTAATCCGGTGGGACCCGGATCGAGTGGAAGTAACTCGTGGAGTCTTGAGGGACGCGGCATCAAAGGAACCTTGCCGCAGCCGTCCAATAACTTCCGTCAGGAAGGTAAAGTGGTGGTGCAGATTCGTGTGAATGCAGCCGGACAAGTAGTCAACGCCACGATTAAGGGCGGTGACGTGTCGGATAAACAAACCCAACAACTCGCGCTCGATGCAGCCCTGAAGGCGAAGTTCACCGAGGGCGATCATGATCAGATCGGAACAATCACCTATATATTTAAGTTAAATTAAATTGTATGAATTATCTGTTTTTAGACAATGGTTTCGAAGAAATCGAAGCGGTCACGACTATCGATTTATTGCGCCGTGCGAATATCGCGGTAACAACAGTTTCGATTACCGGCAATCCGATGGTGCTCGGTGCCCATAACATCGCAGTAGAAGCGGATGGAGTTATCGGCCGCATTGATTTCACGGACGCGGAGATGCTCATTCTCCCGGGTGGACAAACGAAACTCGGTGACTGTTCTGCTTTATGCGAACTGCTTGTAGCACATAATGAAGCCGACAAACCGATTGCAGCTATCTGCGCTGCACCGGCTGTGCTGGGTAAATTGGGTATTCTGAAAGGTAAACAGGCTACTTGCTACCCGGGTTTCCAAGATGCCTTGGGCGAGAGTTATGTCGGAGGCTTGGTTGTTGAGTCGAAGAATATCATCACCGCGAAGGGTCCCGGCTTGAGCGCAGATTTTGCATTCTGCATCATCGAGCATATCAAAGGCTCCGATGTGGCAGATGCCGTCTATGACGCTGCGCAGTATTAAAAATAATAGCAGGCTTCTTAACGGAGGCCTGCTATTTTATGTAGTTGCACGCTAAGGCGCCAGAAAGGATGGGCGAGGATATAGCGCACGGTTTCGTCTAAGTTATCGTTGCTGTCAATCTCGAAATCATCAATACCACTGCTCAGCAACCATTCACCGTTATACCGTAGAGGTTGGAGCATCCAGTGCTCCGCCTCTAATTTTTTGCGCCAAATCTCCGGATCGTACGTGCCGGTAAAGACCACCTTCACCTCATTGACCTTTGTTAAGGCCAGTTTTGTGCCCTCCTTGGGCGAACAGGTGATCCAATCGATGCCGTCTGGTAGGGGACGCGTACCGTTGGTCTCAATACAGATATAGAAACCTGCCTGGTGAAGCGCGTCAATCAGTTCTTTATCCACCTGCAGGCTCGGCTCACCACCCGTCAGTACACACATCTTACGTCGCTCGTTGGGGGTGTCGTATAACGTGAGCATCTCTTTCACGATCTCCTCCGTCGTCATCTCCGTGTACTCTGCAAACTCGGTGTCGCACCATGGGCATTTGAGGTTACAACCGCTAAAACGAACAAACACAGCAGGTATCCCGCTGTGTGCCCCCTCACCTTGCAAGGTAAAGAATATTTCGTTAACGCGATACACTAGTCTCTCTCATAGATAGCAATATTGCCTTCGGATTCCTGAACGGAGACCTTGTAGCAATGCTCCACATGGTCGCAGATCCATTTGGCCATATTCTCTGCCGATGGGTTGACATCCAGAATCTCATTGATGTACTTATGGTCGAACGTGTCCTTCACCACTTTCTTGATATGCGTGAAGTCGGTCACCATTCCGTCGCGGTTCAGCTCTTTCGCTTTGCAATAAACCACAATGATCCAGTTATGGCCATGCAGATTCTCGCACTTACTTTCGTACGACAGCATCAAGTTGTGCGCTGCCGAAATCTCTATTCGTTTCTCTACGTAGTACATCTTAATTGTCGTAAATGGTTGTATCTTCAATCCCGGCTTGTGCCAGCGCTTCTTTGCGCTCGCGACATGTACCGCACACGCCGCAGTGGTGCTCGCCGCCCTTGTAGCAACTCCAGGTCTCGGAGTAGTCAAGCTGCAAGTCCTTACCTTTGGAAGCAATCTCTGCTTTGGTGAGGTGGGTATAAGGCGTGAGGAGCTGCACACCGTTCCATGTGCCGAAATGTATGGCGTTATTCATCGCCTCCACGAACTCCGGACGGCAGTCGGGATAGATCGTGTGATCGCCGGCATGATTTGCCAGCATCACATATTGCATCTTGTTGTTTTCCGCGATACCGGCAGCGATAGAAAGCATAATCCCGTTACGGAAAGGAACAACAGTCGATTTCATGTTCTCATCGTCGTAATTGCCCTCCGGAATAGCGTCCGCGCCTTCCAGAAGCGAAGATTTGAAGAACTCTTTGATGAACGGCAAACGGATGACCATGTGCGGAATACCGAGCCGCTTGCAGTGCAATTTGGCAAACTCCAACTCACGGTCGTTGTGGTTGCTGCCGTAATGGAAAGAAAGCGCCATACCGATGCGGTATTGATACTCGTACAGCATCGTGGTAGAATCCAGCCCCCCGGACAAAACAATCAGACTATCTTTCATATACTTTACTGAATTGTTCGTGCAGACGCTGTTGCTTGAGCGCTTCGTGTTCCTTGTCCGCGTAATTGGCGAAGGGATAAATGCTGATTCCGCCGCGGGGCATGAAATAGCCTATTACCTCCAGATACTTGGGATCCATCAGTTTGACCAGATCCTTCATGATAATATTCACGCAGTCTTCATGGAAATCTCCGTGATTGCGGAAGGAGAAGAGATAGAGCTTCAGACTCTTGCTCTCCACCATCCGTTCCCGCGGGATGTAACTGATATAGATATGCCCGAAATCCGGTTGTCCGGTTTTGGGACACAAGGTCGTGAACTCCGGACAGTTGAACGTCACCAGATACTCATTCTCCGGGTGTTTGTTCTCAAAAGTCTCCAGTACCCCCGGATTATAGTTATCGCTATAGTGTGTGCCTTGGTTGCCCAAGAGCGTTACGCCTTCTAATTCCTTTTCTGTACGCATTATCGCATTATCTTAATCGTTTGACCGCTTTCCGTTACGATGATATACATGCCCTTCGGCAGATCCATCGTGCGGTAGTCTTCATTTGTCGTCGCCACTTTGCGGCCGTACACATCGTAGATATTGATCCATTCGTTCGCCTCTACAGCCTCAATCCCTTGCGCATACTGCAAGCGTACAATCACGTCGTACGTACGTACGTTGATGTAGTCGCTCACCGTGTGAGGAACACCGAAACTCCAGTTGGAGAAATCGATGGTACCGTCAGCGTTGACCCATTTAGGTGTTACATGGGTCAGCGGGCTGGCCAGCGTGATCTCCGGTATTACGGCATGCATTTCCGTGCTGTCTTGAGCCGGCACCTCGATTACGATCCGGTTCTCGTTATCATCAATAATACCTTTGTACGAACCGATCTTGAACTCCGTGATAGCCAGATCCGGCAATTTGATCGAAGCACTGGAGCTAAGGATATACTTAACGCACGCGTCAATCAGTTTCTTACCATCGTCATGGAGATGGTTACTGGCGTCCATGCTGATCGGCAGACAGAGGTATTTCTGGTTACGATGGATCTCTGCCGGAACCTCATGAAGGAACGTCTCTTCCGGACCGTCAAGATCGTAATTATCGATGTCTCGAGTGTGAGCGGTAGCCAGACAAAGTGTTCCCTGATAATTGACAGCAACCGGCATCAGGCCTTTGTTCTCAATCTCTTTAAGCACTAGGATACGGTCACCTTTTTTCTTCTGCAAGTAGTCCTTGAAAATCGGGTGATCATCGCGTACAACGGTAATGAAACGACCTTCTTCATAGGTCAACGAACCGTTGTTCGGCTCACCCCAGTTGAGACGTTCGGGGGTGTATGAGAACGATTTCATACTCAATACCGGCAGATTACCTTCGCCGCGTGCGAGGGCCAGAATCTCCGGATTATCGGCATCAACATCTTCGGAGATCAGGATCCATTTGTAATGCGCATACTGATCAGCAGGACGCAAACCGTCCAATTTGGCCTTGCGGGCGATGAGCTTATATTTGCCGGTACCGGTGCCGTCGAGGTATTTATAGACACCGTCTTTATCGTAAGCCTTGTTGTTCTTATACAGATAGAGCACGGCATTGGAACCGTAATCCAGATCTTTGACAGTGATCTGGCCTTGAATAACGGTGTCTGCACCGGTTACAGTGATCGTAAAGGGGAATATCTTCGGGAAAGGACCGGTGACGTTAGGTGTACCGCCGATGATATACTTTCCGTTATTGCCGCTACCCGAAACGCCTTGTGGCTGGCCATTCGGCCAAGTCAGTTGAACATCGTTGGCAGACAGGGCATAATACTTGAACGTGATCTGGTCCATCTCTTCGTTTTGGTAAGCATCAACATCCACGTCAGACGTAGCCTGAATGTCCGAAGCAACGCGGAACGTACCCGTTGCACGATTGGTCTCCACACCGTTGTAATACGCCACTACCGCATATTGATAGGTACCTGTAGGACAATTTGCCGCTCCACCGATGGTTAGCGTATCGGACAGCGTACCAACAACTTTTGTCAATGTGATACCGTTAGCTTCTGCTCCCATCCATTCGAGACGCGTCTCTGCGCCGGGGATATTATTGTATTTGGTGGTGTAAACAATGGGCTTGATGTTCGCGGTCTGCATAACTACCTGCGACGAGTCATTACCCTTCAGGTATTTCGTCCGCGGCTCATTGGCTACGCGCAAAGAGAAACCTCCGAGCAGATTGTCTCCACCCACCGACACGATCTTAATCACTTTCTCGCTGGTCGTCATGTCAAAACGACGAATAGAGGCACTGGTACTGATAGTAGAACTTTGCTCTACATCGTTGATGATTACTTTGAGATACTTGTTGTTCGCTGGGTTGGAATCCTTCTTCTTATCCGTGGCGTAAATAGAGAACTGGTCAAATCCCTCCACGTGCAGTTCTACAACGCAGGTGCCGTCTAACGTGTGACAACGAGTCGTTGCCACGAATTCATCTTGGGCAGCATAACCGGTTCCTTTATCTTTTCCGTCACCTTTAAACCAACCGTCTTTTGCTTCGTAATGAGTATCGGACTCGTTGGTGGTGATACCGTGTTGTTTATCAACAGGAGGATTGACATGAATGGTCAGACCTTTTTTGGTTGTACTACCTACTTTCTCTTCGTATCTGCCGGCATAGTAAACTTCGTATTCTCTGCCGTTTATTACGCTCAATGTGCCTCCGTATCCACCTGCAATCTCTTTGGCGTTATAAACCTCCGGAACGTGCAGGGACAAAGTCGTAGAAGGTACCGGTGGGCCGGAAGTAACGGTAACGGTACACGTGGCAGCCTTGGTGTTGTCTTCTACAGAGGCTACGGTTATGGTCGCTGAACCTGCAGCATGAGCCGTTACTTTTCCTGTCTGATCAACGGAAGCAATAGCCGGTGCACTGCTCGACCATGTGAGGTTTTTATTCGTAGCATTATCCGGTAAAACCGTCGCTGTCAACGTCTCATTACCGCCTACTTGCAGGTTTAAGGTCGATTTGTTCAAACTCACATTGGTAACTGCAATCGCTTGTACGGTCACGTTACAAGAAGCGGTGATAGTAGGATCGGTGGTGGAGGTAGCTGTTATGGTTACGCTACCTGCTGCAGCACCTGTTACTACACCGTTGGCATCAACGGTGGCTATACTATTGTTACTACTGCTCCATGATACAGCTTTGCCTTCATTGGCGTCAGACGGAGTGTAGGTGACGGTAAGTGTTTTGCTCTCTCCGATAGCGATAGTAGTTGTAGCATCAATGGAGATCGCTGTCACCGGTATAGGAGCCGCCGGTGCATTCACCGTTATGGCGCAAGTGCCCGTTTTGGAGTTGTCGAGGTTAGATGTTGCCGTGATCGTAGCTGTACCTTGTGCTACGGCCGTCACTAAACCTGTTTGGCTGACCGTTGCTACGCTGGCATCGCTAGTGGACCAAGTTACGGTATTGTCCGCAGTAGAAGGAGTGACATTTACCGTAGCCGTTAATTGCTGCGTGTCGTTGATTTCTAAAGTAGCGGAAGCCGGCGAAACCGTTACGCTGGAAACAGTAGGAGTAACAGGGGCGGCTTCACCTTCAATCAAATAAATGAAGAAATTAAATTCCTTAGTGGTCGTGTTATTGATAGCTATTGTACCGGAGAAAGCTTGCTCTATTTCAACCAAGAAAGCATTTTTATTGTTTGTGTTTTTCGATTGCCCGAAAATATCAATAGTTAAATTATCGTTACTGGCAGCACGACCTATGACAATCGCTTTGGACATCGTTTTGGTACCCAAATTGATGGTAAGTGAATTGCCTCCTGTTAGTTTAAAAGCCTGCATGGTTCGACTACTAGAACTACTGGTACTATAGTTGCTGGTGTTTTTTAGATCAGATTGGGCCAACGACAAAGAGTTGTAATAGAAACCAGCGGTATTACTAGTTAAATTACAAGTAATGTCCGTTGTCGCTACGGCACTTGTGCCGTCGTATGTAAATAACTGATACGCAGCACTGCTCATGCCTGCCTTTAGCGGAACGTTGCATTTACCGCTAAGTACATACATGGTCTCTGCATTTACACTTATGCAAGTGTGAACCAAAACTACAATGAATAAACTTTTAATAATGTTTCTCATATCTTTTTGTTGTTAAATATCCGTTTTCAATAGGCCCACATTAGGGGATATTAAATCACGCTGCAAAATTACTACAATTTTTGCACTTACATGTGCAGATATTAAAAAAAAATGTGTAAAAATTGACATATTTGGCAAGAAAATACGCGCGCGTACCTATTTTATTTGCACATGTGAGAAATTTTTTGTAACTTTGCACGGTTTTTTGAGAAAACCACGCAATATTACGTATAACAAACAATTAATTTTTATATTATGCAAAAACGTTTTTTATCTGTAGCGCTTTGCTTGTTGGCAGCGCTGACAATGACTGCTCAAGAGGTGGATAAAGCGAAAGTGACCGGTAACGCCGAGGCTGCTGCAAAGGCTGGTGACGATCTGAAGAAGTTGGAAGCTGGTGAGAAAGCATGGAAGTTCGACGGAACTGTTGGCTTGAATGCGGCAGCAACGAGTCTGGTGAACTGGGCTGCGGGTGGTAAGAACAATGTCAACGGTATCGCATATGCGAAACTGCACCTCTTATACCACAAGGATGCAATTGCTTGGGAAACGAACTTTGATACCGATTTTGGATTGACTTGGATTGATCAGAAAGAGGATCCGTTCCAGAAATCGAGCGATAATATTAAACTGGCTACCAAATTCGGTTGGGAGTTTAAACCGACCTGGTATCTGACCGTACTTGCCGGTTTCCAGAGCCAATATGCATTAGGTCGCAACTATGTGGAGGGGTATAACTCGATTATCTCCAAATGGCTCGCTCCTTCCTACACCGATATCTCGGTCGGTATTGACTGGAAAAAGAGTTATAACGGTGCGGACTTCTCGATCTACCTCTCTCCGGTTGCTGGTCGTATCACGACGGCTTATATCGGCGATGCATGGAACGATAAGTACAATAAAGAGTATCAGGCTGCTTATGCAGCAGGTGAGATCGCTGTAGAGGACTACAACCCGGCTTTTGACTTACGTTATGAGTTGCAGAGCACGATTGGCACGTACAAGTACGACGAGAAGGGCGATAAAGTATGGCGTAATGCCCGTGCTGAGTTCGGTTTGAGCTTCAAGGGTGCTATTGCGTATACCTACAAAGATTTCAAGATCGGTACGACGTTGGCTCTCTTCTCTCCGTATCAGGGTAAGGGTTTTGCACTCAAAGAGGCTTTCGATAAGGCAAACGGTGCCGGTGCATGGGATGCACTGCCCGCTAACGAGCGTTATTTCTCTCATTCGAATATGAACCGTTACTTCGGTATGTTCGATGTAGATTGGGACGTGGCGCTGAGTTATCAGTTCCTCAAGTGCTTACAGGTAACGCTGCAAACGAGTTTGAAGTATTACCCCGGTACGCTGATTGCAGACAAGGCAGGACTGGAGGCTGAGCGTTGCCAGTTTAAGGGTGTTATCGGTCTGGGCGTAGGTTATTCGTTTTAATGCAGATTCTCGACGATTTCTCACGCAATGTGCGTCTGCTTCTGGAGCGCTATGAGGCGTTGCAGCGGGAGAATGCCGCGTTGCGCGAGGATATCGAGCGTCAGCGACAGGAACTGATTCGTACGCATAGCGAGTTGGTGGACTTGCAGCAGAAGAACCGCCGTTTGGCGACAGCGAATGCTATGACCTCCGCAGAAAACAGCGAAGAGGCGACCAAACGCCTGAATGCCCTTATTGCCCAAGTCGATCGCGCAATCGCTGTCCTAAAGAAATGATTTCCGACAAGCAACATATCAATCTCCATCTCGATGCACACACCGTGGGCCTCGATGTGCCGCGAGACCAGGAACCGAACTATCGTTTTGCGGCGGAGTTGCTCAATAAGCGTTATCAGTACTACCTCAAGTTGCGCCCTAATGCTTCGGCGGAACAACTATGGATGTACACGGCGCTCGAGATAGCGGTAGCCTTGCAGTCGGACGCCCGCGAGAAAAGTCTCGCACCCGTGGAGAAAGAGCTCCAAGAGCTAAATCAATTAATAACTGAAAAACTAACAAAATGATCACAGCAATTATTTGTGCAGTAGTCGGACTCCTGGTGGGAGCCGGTGGCTACTACCTCATCGCTCGCATCGTCGGTGCCGATATGGTTAAGAAGGCAACCGAAGAGGCGGAAGTGGTGAAGAAGAACAAGATTGTTGAGGCTAAAGAGAAATTCATCGCCCTGAAGTTGGAGCACGACAATAGTGTGCGTGAGCAAGACAAACGCTTGCAACAGCAAGAACAACGTTTGCAACAACGCGAGCAACAGCTCAATCAGCGTCAGGGAGATGTGCAACGTGCCCTCAACGAAGTTAATCAGAAAGTGCAAGCCGTAGAGCAACGTCAACAAGCCCTGGACTATAAACAGCAGGAGATTGACAAAATGCATCAGCAGGCAGAGAAACAGCTCGAGCAGCTGAGCGGTATGTCGGCGGAAGAGGCCAAGAAACAGCTCGTGGAGGCCCTCAAGGACGAAGCTAAGACGTCCGCCATGTCTTACATCAACGAGATCATGGACAATGCACGTCTGGAGGCCAACAAAGAGGCGAAGAAAATCATTATCCAGACTATCCAGCGTGTGGCTTCCGAGACGGCTGCCGAATCGACCGTTTCTGTCTTCCACATCGAGAATGACGAAGTCAAAGGTCGTATCATCGGTCGTGAGGGACGTAATATCCGTGCCCTTGAGGCGGCTACGGGTGTCGAGATCGTAGTGGATGATACGCCCGAAGCAATCACCCTCTCTGCGTACGATCCCGTACGTCGTGAGATCGCGCGTCTGGCGCTCCACCAACTCGTTCAGGACGGTCGTATCCACCCCGCACGTATCGAGGAGGTGGTAGCAAAAGTGACCAAGCAAGTAGAAGACGAGATCATCGAAGTCGGTAAACGTACTACCATTGACCTCGGTATTCATGGTCTGCACCCCGAATTGATTCGTCTCGTCGGTAAAATGAAATACCGTTCGTCTTATGGTCAGAACCTGCTCCAGCACAGCCGTGAGACCGCGAACCTCTGTGCGGCGATGGCCGGCGAGTTAGGACTCAACGTAAAAGCCGCGAAACGAGCAGGTTTGCTCCACGATATCGGTAAGGTAGCCGACGACGATGTCGAACTGCCGCACGCAGAGCTCGGTATGAAGCTGTGCGAGAAATACGGTGAGAAACCCGATATCTGCAATGCCGTTGGAGCCCACCACGACGAGTGTGAGATGAAATCGCTCATCGCACCGATCGTACAAGCTTGTGACGCTATCTCCGGTGCCCGTCCGGGTGCACGTCGTGAGATTGTAGAATCGTACGTGAAGCGTCTGAACGACCTCGAGAACCTCGCGATGTCCTTCCCAGGTGTTGTTAAGACCTACGCTCTCCAGGCCGGTCGTGAACTGCGTGTCATCGTCGGAGCAGACAAGATTTCCGATAAGGACACCGAACTCCTTTCCTTCGACCTCGCTAAACGTATCCAAGACGAGATGACCTATCCGGGACAAGTCAAGGTGACCGTCATCCGTGAGGTTAGAGCAGTGAATGTAGCTAAATAAATCCGCCAATTTTGGCGGATCATAAATAGAATTCTTTACAGAGTTCTTGATAAGGGAGGCTTCGGCCTCCTTTTTCGTCTTCTAAAACGAGTGAATCTTCTAAAATCTCAAATCTCAAATCTTCAATCTTTAATTGAAAGGCCAAAAGGACTCTTTTGGGCTTTTTATTCTCCTTACTATATACGCGCGTTACGCGCGTGAGGTACAACTCCTCTCCAGCAGCCAATTGCCTTACTTCATTCTCCGCTTCTGCCGGCAGAATGACCGCCAATTGCCCGCCTTCGCTCAATAACCGTGCGCTATGCTTTACCAACTCCGCATAACTCAGTGTATCCGTGTGCCGCGCGGTCTTTCTTCCCTCATCGGGATTCTTAAGACTATTCTGAAAATAGGGTGGGTTACTTACAATCAGATCGTACGTGCCCTGCCATTCTTGCAATCGTGCTTGGAAAGCACGCACCCCGTTTTCATTTGCTTGCTTCACAGCCGCTTCGTCAATATCAATCCCTTCCACCTCTGCCTCCGGACAGCGTTGCATCAGCATCCTCGCGATCAAGCCGCTACCTGTTCCGACATCCAGAATACGCGAACCCGTAGGCGCCCACGCGCCCAACAATACGCCATCGGTTCCTACCTTCATAGCGCACTTGCTGTCCTCAATGAAAAACTGCTTAAATCGGAAGCTCATAATGCTCGTGGTGACAACAACCGTCTTCGTGCTCGTGGTACTCAATCACGCAATGAATGGTCAGATACACGCCCAGCACCAGGAACAACACCGCACAGATATGCCGGAACCATTTCTCGAAAGTACCCATTTTCTGGGTCAGATTACCGATACTAACCGCGCTGTAACTAACCAACCAAGCGATCAGCATGATCGGCAGACCTGTTCCCAAACCGAACACAATGCGCACCAACCAGATCCAACTGCTCGGCAAGGTCAGCGTAATATCGATCATCGTCAAAAAATATACCAATCTGTGCGGACAGAACGCAATCGCAAAGAAAATACCCAGAATAAACGACCACAGCCAACTCTCCTTGCTGTCCGTCTCTTTTAACCATTTACTGATGCCGTGATCGTGCTCGTGATGATGGTGACCGCTGAACAACAGTACCACACCGCAAATCAGCATAAAGCCAGCCAGAATAGGCTCTCCCCAATGACTCAGCACGTGCTGGATCCCCTCCGTCTGAGCGCCCATCAGGAACGGAATACTCAGCAGCACATAGGTCGCCAATTTACCCAAAACGAACATCAGACCGTTCGTCAGTACGAGCCGTTTGTTGTTAATCTCCTTATCAATGTACCCGATCGCCGTGATACTGGTCATCAGCGTACACGGGTCTAAAATGGTCAGCAATCCCAGCAATAATGCGGTCAAAATTTGTATCATAATGTACTCTTATTTCAAAAAATCGTGCAAAGGTACAAAAATATTTGCATATATGCAAAAAAAGCAGTAACTTTGTAGCCGGAAATGAAAAAAATGCTGCGAAATAGGCCGATAACGACGCGAATCATGGCTGTAGTCTTCGCGTGCGTGACCGTGATCTTCCTTTTCACGCTCTTCATGTCGATTCGTTATGTCTATGCGAGCGTGGAGCATCAGCAGCGCCATGAACTGATCACTCGTTCGGAGTATATCCAATCCTATCTCCGCTCTTTGTATTACTGGGATGTCATCCTCACACCGAGTCAGGCAGAAGGCCTCTCCATTGACCTGCGCGACCTGAGCATTGATATGCAGCAAGACCTGCATGTCTATTCGCTCACGGGCGAACTGCTGGCGTCCTCCTCGCCCGAACTGTTTGACGGCGGTGTCCTCTCGCGAAGCATGAGTATGGACAAGCCTTTCTTTAGCGACGATCATATAGCGCTGTGTTACGAGCAGATCCATGACTTGCCGTATCTCATCGCCTACCTGCCTTTCCATAACGGCGCGTTTGTGACCATCGGTTACATCGCCGTGCCGTATTACCTCAGCGAGCAGACACGCAAAGATGAGGTGCGGGCGCTCTTGGTCCGTTTGGTGCCTACGTATCTCATCGCCCTCTTGCTCTCCCTCGTCTTCTCGTATTTTGCAACCCGTTCAATCACGGCGCCTATCTCCATGCTCACCGATAAAATGCGGCAGTTCGAGATCGGCAGTAAGAACAATCATATCGATTACCCCTACCACGATGAGCTGGGTGCTTTAGTCGAGCGCTATAACATCCTCGTCGATCAGGTCGAAGAGAGTGCAGAGAAACTCGCCAACGCGGAGCGCGAGGGTGCGTGGCGTACGATGGCGCGGCAGATTGCGCATGAGATCAACAACCCCCTTACGCCCATGAAACTGTCGGTCCAGAAGCTCCAACTCAAGCACGGTACCGACCAGTTCGATGCTTACTTCCACAAAACGACCCAAATGCTCATCGATGAGATAGATAACCTCGCGCATATCGCGCAGTCTTTCTCCACCTTCGCCAAACAGCCCGATGTGGTGACCACCGAGGTCGATGTGGCGGAGAAACTCTCGCATGTCATTACCCTCCAGCGCGAGAACGATGAGCAGATACCCATCCGCTATGTCGGAGCGGACTCCGGAGTCATGGTCTTGGCTGACAAAGAGCAGATATCGCAGGTCTTTGTTAACATACTTCGTAATGCCCTCCAGGCTTCGCCGACCGATATCATCGTCATGCTCAACACCAATTACTCCGAGCGCGAGGTGCAGATATCCGTGTCCGACGACGGTACCGGTATCCCCGAGGATATCCAGGCGCGGATCTTCCGGCCGAACTTCACCACCAAATCCAACGGAAACGGACTCGGCTTGGCGATCTCCAAGCATATCGTTGAGGGCTCGGGAGGACGAATTGAGTTTGAGACCTCACCCAAAGGCACAACATTTTATGTATATCTCAAAAAACATATATCTATATGAAAACACAAACAATTATGCAGCAATTAGCTGCTAAACATCCGGGGGAAGCAGAGTACCTGCAGGCAGTTCAAGAAGTGCTCGAATCCATTGAAGAGGTGTACAACCAACACCCTGAATTTGAGGCGGCAAAGATCGTTGAGCGAATGGTCGAGCCCGATCGTATCTTCACCTTCCGTGTGACCTGGATCGATGACCAAGGCGAAGTACAAACCAACCTCGGCTATCGTGTGCAGTTCAATGCGGCCATTGGCCCGTACAAAGGCGGTCTTCGTTTCCACCGTGCCGTAACGCCGTCCATGCTTAAGTTCTTGGGCTTTGAGCAGACCTTCAAAAACGCCCTCACGACCCTGCCGATGGGCGGTGCCAAGGGTGGCTCGGACTTTGATCCGGTAGGCAAATCCGATGCCGAGATAATGCGTTTCTGCCAGGCCTTCATGCTCGAACTCTGGCGCTGCATCGGCCCCGACCAGGATATCCCGGCAGGTGACGTAGGCGTTGGCGGTCGCGAGATCGGTTTCCTCAACGGCATGTACCAGAAGCTCGCGCGCGAGTACCACACCGGTGTGCTCACCGGCAAAGGTATGACCTGGGGCGGCTCGATCCTCCGTCCGGAGGCAACCGGCTTCGGTGCACTCTATTTCACGCAGCACCTCCTCCACGAGGCAGGCAAGGATATCAAAGGTAAGACCGTCGCTATCTCCGGTTTCGGAAACGTAGCATGGGGCGCGGCAACCAAAGCCGTTGAGCTCGGTGCCAAAGTAGTCGCTATCTCCGGCCCGGACGGTGTCGTAGCCATCCCCAACGGTATCACCAAAGAGATGATCGACTACATGCTCGTCATGCGAGCCTCCAACCGTAATAAAGTGCAAGACATGGCGGATAAGTTCCCGCAACTCTGCCAGTTCACGGCGGACAAGAAAGCCTGGTCGATTCCGTGCGATATCGCTCTCCCGTGTGCCTTCCAGAACGAACTCTCCGAGGATGATGCCAAGCAACTCAAAGCCAACGGTTGCTGGTGTTGCTGTGAGGTATCGAACATGGGCTGCCAACCGGGCGCAATCCATTTCTTCCAATCCAACGGTGTCCTCTTTGCGCCGGGCAAAGCAGTTAACGCAGGTGGCGTAGCTACCTCCGGTCTCGAGATGACCCAGAACGCCGAGCACCTCAGCTGGAAAGCCGAAGAGGTGGACGATCGTCTCCATCATATCATGCAATCCATCCACGAGCAGTGCGTCAAGTTCGGCCGCCAAGCCGACGGACACATTGACTACGTCAAAGGTGCCAACATCGCCGGCTTTATGAAGGTTGCAACCGCAATGCTTGAACAGGGGATAATTTGATCCAGCTGTTCAAGGTCTTTAGCTTTTGAACAGGGCATAATTTGATAAGCTATGTATCAGGATTTTCAGAAACATCTGCAGCAGACTTTGCAAGAGATCAAAGATGCTGGTTTATATAAGAACGAGCGCGTGATCATCACGCCGCAGTCCTCCGGTATCGCTGTCGAAGGCGGACAGGAAGTGATTAACTTCTGCGCCAACAACTACCTCGGCCTCGCCGATAACAAAGAGCTCATCGAGGCCGCCAAAGCCCGCATGGACGCACGTGGATACGGCATGGCATCTGTCCGTTTCATCTGCGGCACCCAGGATACCCACAAAGAGCTAGAGCGTGTCATCTCTGACTTCTTTGGCACCGAGGATACCATCCTCTATGCCGCTTGCTTCGATGCCATGGTGGTCTGT
>Ga0247611_10003788_pt1 | contig 21903 bp, 17 predicted proteins | sample 177DNAGHGhighgp2_FD_192422 | JGI IMG/M metagenome (GOLD analysis project Ga0247611, IMG submission 192422) | Sheep rumen microbial communities from Palmerston North, Manawatu-Wanganui, New Zealand - 1770 DNA GHGhigh gp2 | ecosystem: Host-associated > Mammals > Digestive system > Stomach > Rumen... | reverse complement strand
AATCATGAATAGTCTATAAGTTAGACTGGCACTATAAAACACGATGGTTGATGGTCCACTCTCATGCTTGGTGAATAATGTTGGGAATGGTCCAAAAAAACCGCCGAATAAATTAACAAAGAGATTCAAACCTCCCGAATATGCCTTGGCGTTTCCGCTGAGTTCAGCTTTCTCCTCAGCACCGCCAGAATATCTGTCAGCCATATCCACCATGTATTTGAGAGAAACGATAAACACTACAGCAGCAGCCATATAGATAAAAATAGACAAAGCACTGCCCTGTTGCTTGATGGCGACATATATGCCAAATGACATGATGATAAATGCCGCGACTGCAGGTCGAAAGAAAAACAGAAGAAACAGAAAGAAAAAAGCGTATAGGTATGCGTAGCTGTTTTCTTTGTGAATGCCCTTGCACAGGTGGTACATGGCGCAAATGATTAAAAACACGAATAGGGGCTCTTTCAGAAACGTACATTCGAACGTAATGAGAAATGATGAGGTTCCGTATGCCATAGCACCGACAAAGGCGTAGGATTCAGGCATGAAATGACATCCAATGCGAAATAGTAAAACTGTCGATACAGCTCCTAATAACATGTACGAAAAGTTAAGAAAATATTTGCTAGGGATGATGGACATCAGAAAACTGTCATATGTGTAGGCCCCCCAGTCATCAAATGACTTTATTTTCATGAAATGTTTTACATTTTCAACAAATCCAACATCATGTGCTCTCATGCTTCCTTTATAATAAAGCATGGCATCCGCTTTGGACAACATAAAAGTATCACCACCGAAATACTGGGACAAGGTCATAAAAAAGACTCCGAGCATCAAGCTATAGGCAAATACTGTGAAGAATAATGTTACATCGCTATATTCTTTTTTTTCTTCACGGGCAAAGTACATCAGCATAAACATTTGGGAAACAAATGCCAAAATAGTCCCTAAAGCCATCAGGTCAAAAGCATGCTTGTTATTCCAACAAGCTATGAGACCCATCGTCAGAACCCCATAGATGAAGATACTTGTATTGTGCTTGTATAGCATTATCGTTTGATACAATTTCGTAATTGCCAATACCAACCTAAGATCACGACAGTGCATCTGACTCCGAGTACTTTCACCATTTTTGCCACTCGCCTCGACTTGGCCGTGGCAGCATAGTTTAGCAATTCCTTGTGACGCTTCAAAATACCGAGGGCTTCAGGTTTGTCGGCGTTCTGAAGCTTGTAGTAGCTATATCCCCTGTTAATCCACAGGTCTGACATAAACTTCTGGATGGCTATTGCGTTAACACAGTCGTTTTTACATTGTTCACTCCAATATGTGAAAATGGTGTCATAACTACGTGCTACGCGAATTGATGGAGAGGCGGTGATGCTTGCTCCACGATGGTAATACCCGTATAAGTTGAGGTTGATCACTTTGACGGTTTGTACGTGCTGCCAGAGTTGGAGCATCCAGAATACGTCCTCACTGATAAGTCCAGAAATGAAGAACAGTTTGTTTTCAGCCAGAATACTTCTGCGCACGAATACGGCACAAGCACTTACCCGAAGTTGCTGGGAATGAACAAGATGTGCAAAAACTGACTGGGCATCAGTCAAACTTGATATTTTCTGCACATCATAGTCTGACATATATTCGCGTCTGCTCTGGTCCCAGATATGCACCATTTTGAAAGTAATCATGTCCGTTTTTGGATCGCATTGTCTAACCAAGGCATCCAATCCATCGTCGAGTAGCCATTCGTCATCAGAATCCATGAAGATGAGGAAGTCGCCCTGTGCATGGCGAATACCGGTGTTACGGGCTCCAGATAACCCTTGATTCTTCTGATGTATTACCTGAATACGCTGATCTTGAGTCGCAATATCATCGCACAACTCGCCACTCCCGTCTGAACTACCATCATCTACAAGGATAATTTCTAAGTCCTTGTAGGTTTGGCGCAGTACCGAATTGACGCAACGCTCTAAATAGGGCTTGACGTTATATACAGGAATGACAACGCTGACTTTCATGTTATTTACTTGATTTGTTTCTAAACAGGATGTTAAAGACTGTACCCCAAAAATACCTCCAGTCGGTGCGGAAGGGGTGTTCAAGGTATGCTTCGATATACCGCCGCTCTGATGCCTGGATTTCATCGAGTCCAATGGGCGTCTTCTTTTCATAGTAGAAGGGAGGCAGCATACCCGGCCTCACTTTACTGCGGAGCTCTTGCATCTCTGGGGTGTATAACGAGAAGAAATGTGGGGTCAGCGGACGAACACCTACCCATTTCATGTCGCCCTTGAACACATTGATGAGCATAGGTAGCTCGTCGAGCCAGGCTGAGCGGAATAGTCGTCCCCAGACGTTGACACGGAAGTCATTGGTCAGCTTGCCAGAGTGATCCAGTTTATTCAGTTCGTACACATAATCCTGAATATATTGGGAATAACTGTGCATTGTCCTGAATTTGTAAACCTCTATCAATTTGCCGTCCTTTCCTGTACGTTTCATTTTTAAAATAGGAGATTCACAAGTGTCGTTTCTTTCCAGCGGATCGGACCTCTTCTTGGCGATAACATGCAATGCGTCGTTGAGGTCTTCTTCGCGTTCAATTTTGAAACCTGCCCTGCTTATTCTGCCAAGAATTTCTGTACGGCTATAAGTACGGTGGCGTTTACTTGACAAGAGAAAATATAACTTACGGGTCGCCTTTATCTTTGGCAGCATTTCGTGCCAGATATAGGTCAAGACGACAAAGATATTCCCAATACCAAGGGGGAATTTCCTTTTTATGGCATTGAATTCCTGATGGCTTGTAACTGCCACACAATCCAATTCATCCCCAATTTGCATTTCATGATTCCAGTCATCGAGGAAATCATTCAGCTGGGGTATCTGATTTAACTTACCCTTGATATTTACTTTCATAGAAAAAGATGCTTAACTTTAGAGTGATGCGATAAGGATAGAACAGATGTGTTCAATATCAGCAGTCTCAAGATAGGGGTGCATAGGCAGTGAGAGTACAGTGGAACACAATCTCTCGGCTACGTCACAGTTGCAACCTGCAGGCTGTTTCATGCTTTGGAAGGCAGTCTGTAGGTGCATGGGCTTGGGATAATAGACCATCGAGGGGATGCCGGCCTCCTTGAGTGCTGCCTGCAATGCGTTTCGTTTTTCCTCCGTCGGCAACTGAGTCGTGTATTGCGCCCAGCTGGAGCCAAAGCCTTCTGGGATGACAGGCGTCTTCACATAGTCCTTCAGAAGTTTTGTGTAATGACGGGCTGCTTCATTTACGCATTCAACTTCTTTGTCAAATGCACGAAGTTTGACTTGCAATACTGCTGCCTGTATGGTGTCAAGTCGTGAGTTCATGCCGATGCGCACATTGTCGTATTTATCAGTACCCTTGCCATGGACGCGATAGGAATTCATCAGTTGTGCCCATTCATCATTATCTGTGAAGACAGCACCACCGTCACCATAACAGCCAAGTGGCTTGGCTGGGAAGAAAGACGTAGTGGCAATATCACCGAATGAGCAGGCCTTCTGCCCGTTGATGCTGCCGCCGAAGCCTTGTGCGCCGTCTTCCAAAATCAGCAAACCGTACTTCTGAGCCACGGCTTTGACTGCAGGATAGTTGGCTGGCAGTCCAAATAGGTCAACGGCAATTATCACTTTTGGTGTCAGTTTGCCATCAGCCAATGTTTGGCAGATAGTCTTCTCAAGACTTGCCACATCAATATTGAAAGTGGTGTCGTCGACATCGACAAAGACGGGAGTTGCACCTTCCAATGCGACCACCTCAGCAGAAGCAAAGAACGTGAAATCTGGCACAAACACAGCATCGCCAGGACCAATGCCCCAAGCTTTTAGGGCTAAGGTTAGCGCGTCTGTTCCATTGGCACAGGTCAGACAGTGCTTCACACCTGTATAGTCAGCCAACTTTTGTTCTAACTCTTTGACTTGAGGCCCCATGATGTAATGAGCTCCCGAAGCCACGCATAGCATGGCGTTGTCTATATCACTTTTCAGTACCTGGTACTGTTTTGCTAAATCTCTGAACTGCATGATAATAATTGATAATTGAAAATTGATAATTGATAATTATTACTTCCTGCTGACGATTTCTCCCTGTTCATTGACCGTCCCGATTTGGCGGGCTGGGACACCTGCCATCAGGGCAAAGTCGGGCACGTCCTTGGTGACAACGGCACCGGCGGCAATCATTGCTCCACGGCCAATGGTGTGGCCACATACGATAGTGCAATTAGCTCCTAATGATGCCCCCTCCTTGACTAAGGTCTTGTTGTATTTCCCATGAACAGGGAAATGGGCACGAGGTACAAGGACATTGGTGAACACGCATGAAGGACCACAGAAAACATTGTCTTCAAGTTCTACACCCTCGTAGACAGACACGTTGTTCTGAATACGGACACCATTGCCAATCTTGACGTTATTACCGATATTTACATTCTGCCCAAACGAGCAGTTCTTACCTATAACGGCGCCACTCTGTATATGGCAGAAATGCCAAATCTTGGTACCCTCGCCAATGGTGACGTCTTCGTCGATGTAACTTGATGGATGAACTGTGTACATAGTATTATGCATGATTATTTTTCTTCTTGAATATAACCTTGTTGAGCAAGATGGTCTTTTTACTTATTTTCGTTACATTTTTCTCTTCTTCACTTCGTTCGTACTTGTGAGAATAGGCAAAGCCATAACGAACATGGATGTCGACTCCGTTCAGGATAATGTACTGCGGTTTTGCAGTGCCACTGATGACTTCAATCGGGCTGAGTTCACTTAGCCGATGGCGGTTAAATTGTCCTGCTCGGACTACAAATAGCGTACAGTCAGTGAAACGCTCGATAATGTCTGCATCGGCCAATATGCCTGCAGATGGACTGTCGATGATGATGCTGTCATAATCCTGTCTTACCGTGATGAGAAGCTGTTCGAACAACGGATCTATTAACATCTCAGTAGGATTAGTGGGCAAAGCACCAGCGGGCAAAACGTCAAGGGTAGGATATCCATCTATATGCCATAGCAGCTTGCGGTAGTCACTTTCCTCTCTATGCATATAGTCGGTCAAACCCAGTAACGGCGTTCTCCACAGTCGCGAAGCAGAGGCCTGACGCAAGTCGCAGTCAATGAAAAGTACACGCTCACCGCCAATAGCTTTAACCAGTGCCAGGTTCATACCCACAAAGGTCTTGCCTACCTCTATTTGTGTAGATTTAAGAAGGTATACCCTACCTCCATTACCCTGAAACTTACCTGCTATGCTGGCATCCAGATTGTTACGCAGGACTCGGAATGCTTCATTTGAGGCATTAAGCATGTCATGACCTACGACGATACCACCAGACTTTGCTTTGCGGCCTATTCCAAAGCGCATCAGCATACTTTCCAGACTATGTTCTCTACCTGAATAGGGAACCTCGCCCAAAAATGGGATGTCCGTGTTACGTTCTATATCGTGACGGTCTCTTACGGTGTTGTCCATTGAAGCCCGTAGGAATAATACCGTTGTTGGCAATAGTAATCCGAACATCAAGGCTGCGATGAGCACTTTCGGTCTGTTAGGCGTTGTCGGCTTGCCGCTACCATTAGGGATATCTATTACCTGTGTTGGTGCCGCTTTGTATGTGGCACTGATTTCATTCTCCTCTTTCTTTTGCAGCAGATAGAGATATAGACTCTCCTTGACCTTTTGATCTCGCTCAATTGAGGTCAGGTATTTTGCATGGCCTGGATTGGAGATGATTTTTGAGGTGGCCTCACCGTGAAAGCCATGTAGTGAATTTAACTGGATATCGAGTGACTGGATGTGGTCATTGACGTTGGCGAGGATGTTTTTTCGAAGACTCGTCAGTTCTTTCTCCTGACTGACGATTAAGGGGTTTTGATCCGATGTATATTCCAAATGGTTCTCCATCTGTAAAAGCAGATTGTTATATAGGGTTATCTGCGACTCTATCACATTGTTCTTGATGCCAGAATTGACTATTAGTAGTTGATGCTTCCCGGACTCCTTATTCAGCAAGTCGCGAATGTATTGAGCCATAGCCTTCTCGTTTGATAAACTCAGGATCTCAGCATCAGCCGCGCTTTGTTGCTGCAAATAAACGTCGCTGACCCGGTCAAGATTAGTAATGCCATACTGGCTCTTGAAGGTCGAAATACTGTCATCAACAATATCCAATTCACGCTCTAACAGGCGTAGGCGACTGTCAATGAAGAGTGATGTGTTTCTGATTAGCTGTCGCTTTTCTTCCAGCCACTTGTCGTTATAGACTTGGATAATCAACGACAGCACCCGTTCTGCCTCTGTGGTAGAATAATCTTTATAAGTAAGATCGATAATGGTTGATGTCAGGGGTTCCTCAATCTCAGCCATAAATCGTGACTGAATATCGTGGGCATAATATATGATTTTGTTTTCATTATCGGTTAACTTCAACCGACGCACCACTTCCATCATCACATCGAGTGAACTGAGGTGGCGAACCACATTGTTAATTTTTTCTTTTTGGTTGACAAAACCAATTTCGCTGAATTCGTTGCCGTTGGCCTTGGTGGTGTTTTCCCCTAAATTCTCCTCTCGTACGATAATGGCGGCATAGCGCGTATAGAGATAAGGAGTCTTAAGCAGATAGCCTACAGCCAGAATCAAGCATAGCCCTACTGAAGCCACATACCATCTCCATCTGGCTGTACAAAGCTTCCATAGATCACCTATTGTTACAAAGCTCTCGGCTTTCTTTTCTTTCTCCATTTTTATTTCCACAATAGTGCACTAATTGTTGTAAGAAGTCCCGCCAACGAAACCCAAATGGCTGGCTGGTTGAAAATGTTGCCGGTAGTTTTCGCTTCTCGTTTGCGCTTTGCATTCGGGGTGACATAAACTACGTCGTTCTGCTGTAGATAAAAGGCCGGTGAACTCAGTACATTTTGACGGTCGCACAGGTTGATGACGTAGGTCTGATCTTCTCCGTCCACCTCACGGAATACCATGATGTTCTCACGCTGACCATTGATGGTCAGATCGCCAGCGTAAGCGATAGCATCAAGAATGGTGAAGTTATCCTTCATCATCTCAAAACGACCAGGACGGTTTACTTCGCCTAGTACGCTAATAGCTAAGTTTACGTATTCTACAGTAACGATAGGGTCTTTGACCAAATCGCGTTCAATGAGTCGCCTGCGCAAATATTCGGCAACCTCCTGACGGGTTTTTCCTTCCACAGCCACCTTGCCAATAACTGGGAAGTTGATATCACCTTGCTCATCTACAGTATATGCCAAAATCTGAGCCGTACCGCTACTATTGCCACCTGTCGTTGTCAAAGGAGTTGTGACAGAACCCAACGAGCGCATGCTACGAGTCGCCGCTGTCAGGTTGAACTGACCGACCAGCATCGGGTCGGCACTGTTGACCACAATATTAATCTTGTCCTTTGGACGAAGTCGTAAGGGTTGTTCTTTCTGCAAAGCCATGCCGCGTATGTCCTCAGCATTCTGGAAGTAGGCCACATTCGTGGGCGTGGAACAGCCATATAGCCAGCAGACGACGCTCAGTATCAGTAATAACCGGATGTGTTTTCTCATTGTTGTTAAGAGAGATACAGTTACAAAAAAGTTATGCCTTTTGTTCGGTCAGGAAGTTGTCCCATTCTTTTATGACAACTTTCCATTGTTTTTTACTTAATTCTTTAATGACTGTACTTGGAATCTTGATTGGCTCCGACTCGTAAGCATGGACGATGGCCTCTCCCAGTGTTTCCATATTATCTACCAAGAAATAGGGTTTGATGCCTTCCTTCTCAATTTCTGGATATTGCAGCCATGCACCATTGAGAATCTTCTTCTCACACAGGATGTATTCATACAAAGTGCCGCTAGAAGCATCTGTTGGCTGTATATGAACAAATAAGTCCGTTGCCTGTCTGAGTAGGAACAGCTCTGGAAGTTCCAAAAAGTGATCGAAATAAACAGCATTTAGACCATATTCGTCTACTTTTGCCCTGACCGACTCAACGTAAGCAGGATCTTTGGGGTAGGTGAGGGGGAAAAATAAAACCAGATTGTCGGGCAACCTGTCTTTCATCTGATTGACAGCTTTAATCATTTCAATATGACGATGTCCTACCATAGCCTTGTAGCCGCAGGTGATGACATACTTTCCCTCAACTCCCAACTGGCGTTTAGCCTCATTGGCATTTATCTGGTCTTTGTGGTCGATGATATATTCGATAGGCTCAACACCCAAGTCGACATGGACTATTTTCTGCTGAGGGATGTTGAAGATTTTTGTGAAGTCTCTGGTGAAGCGATCGTCGGGACCAGTTACATAGTCCGCAGCATCGTAGATTTTCTGAGCCAAGCTCTTGAAGTGTTTGTTGATTCTGTATACATCGCTTCCCCACGGAGTTAGTATTAATTTGGAAGAATGCTTCTTCAAATCATGCAAGGCAAAGAAGAACTCTGGTCTGATATATTGAATACTAATATAGTCAAAATGCCTGCCCGAGGCAAACTTTCTGAAATGGTAATTCAGCTGTATTGCTGCTTTCACTTTCTGGAAAATGGAAGAACCTGCTTTGTGGTTGATGTCAAACAGGTAATATTCGTCGTAGCAAGACAGATAGTCTTTGTTTAGCGTATCCATGTCCTGTGTGTAGCCCCAGAAGAAGATGTGAGCCGCAGGGTTGACTTTCTTCAGGTTCTTTACAAGCTGGACAACATAGACGCTTGCAAAATTACCCATTATCAGTATGCTGTATTCCCTGTTATTCATAACAAATCGTTTTTTCTCAGGATCTCAATATCAATCATCTTCAAATATTCGTTCCACTCTCCCATATCCTTCCATGACTGTGCACTTACTGGGAAGCAGCCGACACGTCCGCCACGGTTCTTGATTTTCTCCATCAAGTGGGTGATGTGGAAGAACTCGCCTTCTGGGATTTCATCGATGCATTCGGGATTGAGGATATAGACACCAGTGTTCACCTGGTATGTCAGTTCAGGTTTTTCCGTTATGGTGTTCATCAGTCCGTCCTCGCCGGTCTCAATGACACCGTAGGGAATCTTGAAACTCTTCACCATGGTGACGATGGTCAGATCGTTGCGGTTTTCCATGTGGTAAGTGTAAACGTCACGGTAGTCCTGCTCGTTGATGCTGTCACAGTTCGATACGAAGAACGGTGTCTTGATCTTGTCCTTCAGCAGGCTCACACTACCAATAGTTCCTAACGGCTTATCCTCCATAAAGTATTCCACGTCATACTGATGCTCTAACTGGCCGAGGTAGTATTTCATCATGTCGGCCTTGTAGTTTACGGACAGGTAGAACTTATGGCAGCCGATGGACTCAAACTGGTCCATGATAATTTCAAGGATGGTTTTTTCGCCGACGGGAATCAGTGGTTTGGGCAGGACATTCGTCAGGGGCTTCAGCCGTGTTCCCTTTCCGCCGGCCATGATGACTACGGGAAGGTCTATCTTCTCCCGTTGCGGGTGTTCCTCATAGTTGAACAGATCTTCCCAGAAATATACGTCAATCAGTTCACCGCCCAGATTGACGACGGGCATACACTCTGCCCTGAGAATGATCATCTTCTCACGGATGCTCTCTAAGCTTTCACTGGGACTTGCGTACTCTTTATCTTTGTCGATGATGACCGAAAGCTTGGAACTTAGCGGCACATTCTTAATAATGGCGCGTTGGATGTCACCGATGGTGACGATACCCTCGAAAACGTCACCTATGAAGACGAAGAGCATCTTCACCTTTGCTATGTCCATCTGCTTCATCGCATCGAGTAACGATGATGACGGTGAGATGATTCGATTTTTTATTTTGTTAAGCATAATTGTAGATAGAACTATGATATGTCTTTCAAGGCTTTTTCAAACGTGTCGCAGATGAAGTCCACCTGTTCCGTCGTTAGGGCGGCATACATCGGCAGGGTAATCTCGTTGTCAGTGACATATTCTGTCTGTGGCAATATGGCGCCAAGTTCTTTATACGTTGAGAATCTGTGAGCCGCGGGGTAATGTACGGAGGTCTGTATACCTGCTGTGTGGATGTAATCACGGATCTTGTCGCGGCGTTCTCTCGTAGAATTGAGTAATACCACAGGGAAGATATAGTTACTGGTAAATTCCGTGTTGTCAGCAAAAGGAATAGCGAGACCTTCCATTTTACTAAGTCTGTCGACATAGTGCTTACGTACCTTCATGCGTGTCTCCAAGTCAGTGGGCAGTTTCTTCAATTGCTCAATGGCGATAGCAGCACGGATATCGTCCATTCGGAAATTATAGCCCAAACAAGTGATGTCATAGGCGGTAGCATGACCGCTGGCACGTTGGTAGGACATGGTACTCATGCCGTGAGAACGTATGAGACGGGCTTTCTGTGCCATTTCTTCATTATTAGTGATAAACATACCGCCCTCACCGGTCGAGATGTTCTTATTCGAAAAGAACGAAAATGAAGCACAGTCACCAATAGTGCCAAGTTTCTTGCCTTTATATTCTGACAATGGTCCATGACAGGCATCCTCTATCACTTTCAGATTGTGTTTTTTTGCAATAGCCATAATCTCGTCCATCTTAGCGGGGAAGCCGGCCATGTGGACGACGACGATGCCTTTGGTACGGGGGGTTATCTTACGCTCGATGTCGGCTGGGTCGATGTTGATGTGGTCCGGGCCTACGATGTCGGCAAAGACAGGGGTAGCTCCTACATAGCGGATGCAGTTGCAGGAGGCTGCAAACGTCAGCGACGGGCAGATGACCTCGTCGCCGGGGCCGAATCCGCATACCATGCATCCCACGTGGAGAGCGTCAGTGCAGTTGGTCATGCTTACTGCGTATTTCACACCCCACATGTCGATGAACATTTGTTCCAGCTCCGCATTCTTGGGACCAGTGGAAATCCAACCCGACATGATGGTGTCGTAGGCCGCCCGGGCCTCACGCTCATCAAAGTTCAGGTTAAACAAAGGAATCTTGTATGCCATAATATTAGGTTTTTGTTACATCTTTTGGTCTAAGTTCTTGCCTTTTTCTTCGTGGTCAAAGTTTGGGATGAATGTCTTGATGGCTTCTACGATATCGGCCTTGGTGAAATCTTCGCGGGCGAAGATACGTTCTAATTCAGCGAAAAAGTCGCAGACTTCCTGCATGTTGTGGCGAGCTGTCTGTTCCACTACGCCGAGAGCAGCAAAACGCTCCATGTCTATAGTCTCGCCGGGAACATAGAACTCCTCGTATGCCTTTTCACCTGTTGTGTCACTCTTGAAATAGACAACGGGGTAGTGGAGGGTAGAGGATGTCTGAGGGAGGGTAGCGGCCTTGCGCTTAGCCTCGTCGTCGGTGGCGCACTCGTCTTTCTCCAGGCCGTGAGCCTTGACAAAGTCGTCGCAGATGGCGCTAAAAGTGAGCATCTGGTCTTCGCCGAGCTTGGGGAAAAACACTTCACCGCCTTTGCCTAAGATGCAGGCCAACATACAAATCTGTCCGCTTTCCTCGGGTGACACGAAATAGCGCTTCACGTCGCTGGGTGCTGCCAATGGCTGTTTCTTCTGCAGACGATGCATCCAGCCATCGGGCAGAGACCCGTTGCTGAAGGCTACGTTGGCAAAACGGGCCGTGGTCACCTTATACTTATTATTATAAGCCATCACGAGGTCTTCCATGATGCGCTTGGAGGCTCCCATGATGTTGACTGGATTGGCGGCCTTATCTGTGCTGACACAGAAGAAATGGCGTGGCGGAAACTCGCACAACAAGTCCATCAGCTTCTTGGCTTTGATGTCATTGTTTTCTATCAGTGCCTGCACGCTGTAGCGGTCTTTCTCGCTGCGCACATGCTTGTGGGCGGAGAAATTGGCCACAATATCAAATCCCTTTTCTTCGCGAAAGATGCGGGTAAAAATGGGGTCGGCGAAATTCAAGGTATAGGCCCGGTAGTCTTGTGGCACAAACAGCCCGTCTGTTGAACGGATGTCACGTGTCAGTTCGGCCAGACCGTTTTCATTGAGGTCTATTACCACGAGTTTGCCGGGACGGAAACGCAACACAGCCTTGATGAATGAAGACCCGATACTGCCGGCACCTCCAATGACGCACACACTTTTTCCTTCAATCTCACGAGTCAGTTGTTCCTTATTGGCTTCAATGTCAGCCTTGAACATACTCTCCGGGCGGAATGTTACGCTATTGGCAATGAATTTGTCTAAGTTAAACATTTCTTATGGTTCTTATGAAAACACAGTAAATAATCTGTCATATTATACTTTTCGGCCGGTGCGGATGAGCGACACGAAGCTGCGCAATTTGGCTGACTTTGGTTGGAAGTCGCGTACATACTGTTTGGCGGCGTCGCGATAAGTCGGGTCCTGGGTCGATATGTAGAGAGCTATCCAGAGATAGGCCCTTGCATCGGTGGCAATCTTTGACTGCCGGCGCTGATTGATGTCCGTTAATAGTTCCAGCACTTGTTTCCGCAGCTGCTTTTCGTCGGCTGTGTAGCGGCACAGGTGGGCACAGATCAGCATGAGTGCCAGGAAGTGGCTGCGGGCGGCCTCGCTTTTTATCTCGTGGTTGCGATAGCGGTAGAGCCGGGTCAGCATGTCGGCGTCGCGGCGGTTAATGTCAGGATTTTGTTCCCGTTTGATACGGTGTTTTAGGATAAGCAGCAGATGGTTCTGCGTGTATTCTATAAAGTCGGTGCGGATGGTATCGGCCGCATCGCGATTGATGATGGTTACCTTGCTCTTGTCAACGTCACACATGCGGATGTTCATCACGCCTGACACTAAGACTATGGATAACTCCAATTGTATGGCACCACGTGACAGCTGAATACGCTCGACCGAGGCTTCATTGCCGGCGAAGGGACCGCTCGTTATCCTCACCTTGTCCTTCACCTCGATGCTGCTGATTGGCGGGGTGATTTCAAACTGTCCGCGAGACTTCAGGCATGCCTCCAAAAACACCTGCATCATCTTGTCTGGAACAGTAGCGATGTTGCCATTCGTGTCTAAATAGTGCCTGAGCCGGATGCTCACCCCCCCTTTCTGCTCGTCACTGACAAGGCTGCGAATGTCGGCTTCAGTCGTTTTCAGAAAAGCGATGTTGACAAAGTCTTCTGATACGGGGTTGCCGGTTCTTTTCAGGAAGTCATAAGGATAGAAAGGCTCTATCATGGCCTTCCCCTCTTTCAGACGCTGTGCATTCTCTATTTTGAGCCGCTCAATGAAACGGCCCATTTCAAGATGCGTCATGACAAACCAGCAATATGTAGTAGTATCAGCATTCATATACCAATCTTCGCCCGTACAGTTTTCCTTGTACGAGCTAAGTTACTGTCAGTTAAGTGGTTGTCAGTCGTGATGGAGTCTCTGGCTCCGCCGAAATTCCGTCATTGCCTTGTCAGCAATACTTTCGGCCAACATTCAACCTGTATCTCCACCTTAATTATATATAGTGTGTGGAAGTATGGTTTACAAAATTACGAAAAAAATACTATTGTTAGCAGTATTCTGCCTTAAAAAGATACTTTTTTGCATCTTTTTTAACATGCATTAACTATTTGGGCGGTTTTTTCGCCGTTTTTTGTTGATTTATTTTGATTATTCAGAAAAATTATATATTTTTGCGGTACTTTTTTGAGTTGAAGCTAACATGATACACTATTTGAGACTATTCGCACTATTTGGTTGCCTGTTTTGCATCTCAGCCACAAGAGCCGCCACAGAAGAAGAACTGATGCGGCTCAAGGCAGATATGTTGAAATACCTGGAGGCCAAAGAGCGTGATAAGTTTTTCAGCGTTACCGACAAATTGAAGAAGGGCAGTAAGGAAGCCGGTGACGAACAGCTTTTCTATCAGGCCTGGGGCAACGAGGGCGTATTTGAGGCGTCCCAACAGTATTATACGAAAGCCCTTGACATTGTAAAGGAAATGAATGCTTACGCCCTTCAGGACGGCAGTGTCTATGGCGAGTATGCCGCCATGCATGCAAAAGCCGACATCCTGCTTCAAAAAGGAGACCTTGATGCTGCCCAGAAAGCCTATCATGACGCCCTGGATTTCCGCCACCGTCATTTCCCCAACGAGAGTGCTGCTGAGGACTTGCGCGATTTGATGAAGATTGCCTATCTTCGTGACGATATCGCGATGGCTAAGAATTATGCCAACCAGATGCTGGCGGAGCCCAATCTGGCCCCCCATCATAAAGGTAGGACGTTGTCGCGTCTCAGCATTATGGCCTTTGACGAAAACGACGTCGACGGTTTCAACCACATTTACAACGAGATGCAGCGGCTGGCTCAGTCGAGCAACGTCAAGACGATAAGTCTGTTTACGGAGGTGAACTACCTGATTATTAACGGCAACCTTAAACAAGCTCTCCTTCTGGTTGACAGGCTTGCCCCCGACACCTGTGCTGAACGTAAGGCCATCATCTACCACCGTTTGGGCGACAACGAGAAAGCTTACGAATACATGGTGGAATACAAGCACATCTCTGACTCCATAGAGCGGGCGTCCCACGACAACTCGATGGCCAGCGTTTACCTGCGCCTGAACAATGACCGGCTGAGGTTGGAGCAGGAGCTGCTGGAGCACCAGAACAGCCAGCTGCGCTACCGGTTCTATATTGCCGTTGCTGTGGTACTTATCTTGCTTTTGCTGTTTGTCATTTACCAGCGCCGCAAGATTATCAATCTGCTGAAGCGTGACAACACGATGCTGATTTATGGTAAGCGAGGTGCCGAGACGGCGCTGCGTAACCTTAACGAGCTGTCGTTCTACGAGAGCATGACGGATTTGCCGCTTACCATGCCGGTGAAGGTCAACAAGCTCTGTGACCATTTGACCACCGTTGCCCAGAACCATTGCACCAGGGGAGTCATCACGGTGTTCCAAACAGACTTTGCCGACGACTTCGAGCTGGTGACCAATGCCGATGCATTAGGGAAGCTGCTGTCGCATCTGCTCAACTCTTCTGCCAGCTTCGCCCGCAAGGGCACTATACTACTGAAATGCGCCGAGGCGGGCGAGCATGTCTTGTTCAGTGTCACTGATACCTGCATGACGCTTGCCGGCAGTTCTAAGGAAGACCGGATGGACATGCTGGACGAGCAGGAGAATACCGCCCGCTTTATCAGCATGAACTTCAACATCTGTCAGTCTATCAGCCGTCTGCTGCACGGCCGTCTCTGGCACGATGTCGACTATGCCGATGGCACGCGCATCTACTTTGAGATTCCCAAGGGTGGCGTTCCCCGTGTTCAGGACGCGATATAACTGTAATGTTCCAATTACCAATACAAACCTATCAAACGTTTTTCTTCTATGGATAAGAAAAGAGACTTCTTTGCCAAACGTATTACACTTCGGATTTTACTCTGGGTGGTGTTTCTCTGCCTCGGGCTGTCGTACCTTCTGTTCCGCCTCGAAGGCAATGCCATCCGCGAATTTTATTCCGAGATATACCGCAACAAGATGATGGTGACCAACGAGTACACGCGCCGTGTCATTTCCGACGTGTATGTGGCTGTGACCAACAACATCTACTATTTGGAACATACGCTTGACAATCCCGAACTCCACAAGAATACGATGGAGCGCATCGTCAAGAGCGGAACGCGTATCCGCAGTTGCGGCATCTGCTTCGTCGAGAACTACTATCCGCAGAAGGGCCGTCTCTTCTGTCCCTTTGCCTGGCGTAACGTTGCCCATCCCGATGTCGTCTATTCGCAAGACGTGGGTGATGCCGACCAGAATTACCTTTATGACGACTGGTTCCTTGACGTTGTCAAGAGCGACTCTGCACGGTGGTCTGACCCCTTTTACGCCGGTTATGACAAGAAGACGCCCACGTCGGCCTACAATCTGCCTATTCACGATGCCGAGGGGCGTGTCGTGGCCGTGTTGGGTGCCGACGTGTCGCTTGACTGGCTCACCGCCAAGTTAAGTGAAGCCGACAGTACGGTCAACAAATCCTCGATGATGATGGCGAGCAAGTTCAAGATGAAGTCAAGCAACTATATCATCAACTACGACGGCACTTTCCTGACGCACCCTGACGAGAGCAACATCATCAAGGGCAACTTCTTCCGGCTGCTGAAGTCGTCCGACGGCAGCGATGTGGACGCTCTGGCCAGCCGCATGCGTGCAGGCTTGGAGCAGGACGCAAAGAGCAGAGACCGTTTTCTGGTCAACGGCGAGGAGTGCTACGTGTTTTACATGCCCGTGAAATACACCAAATGGCTGATGGTTTCCGTCATCCCCTGCCATCCTATTGACATTTTGGGCTACCTCAATGCCGGGGGATTGCTGCTGATTTTTCTGCTGGTTCTGCTGGTGTTGGTCGTGGTGGTGTACTATAGTTTGAAGAACGCCATTGAGCCGTTGAACCGCCTGACGCAAGTGACCGACGAGATAGCCAAAGGCCATTACGACACGCCGCTGCCCGAGGTCAGGCATAACGACGAGATTGGCCGCTTGCGCGACGCCATTGGAGAAATGCAGTACACATTGTCTCTTTAACTCATAATATAATAATACATATTTATTTCTGACAATTCATCATTAACAATAGTACAATCGTGGAAGACAATACTAAAACCATATCCGGAAAACTTCGCCGTCGCATTCTGCTGACCGTGTTCGTGGTCTTGACTGTCATGGCAGTTCTGGCTCTTTTGTTAAGTTACCAGATTCTTATTGCCGAAGCCTACTCCCGTTATGTCGGCATCAAGAACATCTCGACAGAGAAGGTTGCCAAGATTATCCGCGGCGCAGAGATTAACGCAAACAACATCTTCGAGGAAGTATCCAAACATCTTGATGACCCCGAGGCAGTCATTCTCGCTATGAAGGGCAAGGCGAACCTCAACCTTGACGTGCGTGGCTATTTCGCGGCGTTTGCACCCGACTATTTCCCTGAAAGAGGTACATGGTTCGAACCCTACATCTACCAGCCCGAATATGGCGGTTTCGACTACCGTCAGGTGGGTTCTGCCCGCCACAACTATACCAAGTCGCCTTGGTATATCCAGGCCAAGAAGACCGGCAAGAGCTTCTGGTCTGAGCCCTACTACTACTATGACGGCACCAGCATGAGCGGCCACTACTCCACGTTTGTCAAACCCATCTACAATGCCAAGGGAGACCTGGCGTGTGTCTGCGGTGCCGACATGAAGTTTGAGTGGCTGACCAAGGAACTGAGGTGGGTTGACGAAAGTAGCAAGAACAATAAAATGCTGAACAAGTATCAGTTTTTCAGCGACCCTCATTTCTTCACCGTCATCTTGAACAACGACGGTTCCTGCATCGCCCACCCGGAGGAAAAGGAAATCAATATGACGGACCCAGAGGTACTCAAGGACTTGCAACAGGATAGGAACGGCATGACCCGCATGGATATTGACGGCAAGACATGCGTGGTCTACTACGGACCGATTGACTATATTGACTGGTCGGTGGCCGTCATCGTACCTCTACAAGACATTTTGAAACCCATGCTGCCCATCGTTGTCGTCTTTTTGCTGACGTTGGGCTTTGGCATGATAATCGTATGGCATATATGCAGAAGAATGTAAGAAAGTTTTTCCCGACACCTTCCATCAGACTGAACACGCTGGTGGTGATAGAGGTAGTGATGCTGCTCGTCGTGTCGCTTGGAGTCATGTTCTTTTTCACGCGAAAGGCACTCGTGGAAGAGAAGAAGATGGATGCTGAACAGCGCTTAGAGACTACCGTGCAGCACATTGACAACATTCTGCTGACCATTGAACAGTCGGCAGACAACATCTGTTACGAACTGTTGAATCATCTTGACCGTCCGCAAGACATGCCGTCTTTCTGCCGCCGGTTGGTGGAGAGCAACCCTAACATCGACGGCTGTGCCATTGCCTTCAAACCCAACTTCTTCCCCAACCGTGAGTCGTTCATCAACTTCATCCACCGTAAGAAATACAATTCACCGGAACTGATTTTCACTAATAAGCCCGTCAACTACACCAGCCAGCCATGGTTTTCCGAGACCATGCGAACATGCCGTGCCGCATGGATTGACCCGGGGCGTAGTAATGCGCATGGCTTGGAACCCGTCATCACCTATTGTCTGCCCATCCGGGACAAGGACCATAAATGCGTGGGCGTCATTGCCGTAGGCTTGTCAGTCAACCTGCTTTCGCAGATTGTGCTTGCCACCAAGCCGTCGCCCAACAGTTATAGTATACTGCTGTCCAAGGACGGTTCCTACATCATACATCCTAACCCTGCGAGACTGCGCGGGCAGAATGTCTTCACCGAACCCGAGGTTACCGAAAGCCCCTCTGCCGTTGATGCCGCCAAGGCCATGCTGCGCGGTGATACCGGCGACATGTCGTTCCGGATGAACAATTACACCTGGTATCTGTTCTACAAGCCGTTTGTGCGCAACAACTTCACCGGACACACCGCGGTATTGCAGAATTGGAGCATTGCCACCATCTGTCATAAGGATGATATTTTCGGCGAATACAATCATCTTGTGTTCCACGTCTTAGGCATCGTCTTCATAGCCCTGCTGATTTTCTATATGCTGTGCAAGATGGCTATACGCAAGCAGATGAAACCGCTACAGTACCTCATCGAGTCTTCTGACCGCATTGCCAATGGCCACTTCGACGAGAACATTCCCGACCTGAAGCGCGACGACGAGATAGGAACGTTCTACAAGCATTACCAGACGATGCAGAAAGCATTGGAGAAAGACGTCGCCATGCAGGACGAACAGCGTGCGACACTGCTTCAGCGGCACGACCGGTTGCAGAAGATGCATGAACAGATTGATGAGGACAACCAGGTAAAGGCCACTTTCCTGCACAACATCACCAACCGCATGATAGCTCCTGCCGATTCAATCGTTGACAGTGTGAAGACGCTCTGCGAGGGCACACAAGACTTCACCTTGGCTGAGGCGGACAAAGAGATAGACAACATTAAACAGCAGAGCAACACCATACTGGAATTGCTCAGCCATAAATTTGATATTACTGAGCCTGACGTTGCAGCCGTCAGGACTAATGTCTCGTCAACTGAGACAGGAAAGGAGGACAGCCATGAGTGAACCAGTAGTACGACGCACCTTTGCCAAGCGACTTAGCCGCACCATTATCCTGCTGGTAGTACCGCTGTTCGTGCTGTCGCTGGGTGTTTTCTACCAGTATGCACGCGACCTTCTTCGCAGAGAGGCCGTCCAGCGTTCGAACACCATTCTCAGTTCCACCGAGCGGCTTGTGGAAAACTATCTCAGCACGATTGAGAACGCAGCCAATTCCTATGTGTGGATGTTCGAGGAAAAATTTACTGCCGACTCGCTGGCAGTTCTGTCACACCGCCTCGTGAGTCTCAACGGCAGTGTGCTCAGCTGCTCGGTAGCTACCGAGCCCGATGTCTTTCCTGACTATGGTGATAGTTTCTCGGTCTATACCGTACACGACGGCGACACCGTCATTACCGCCATCGAACCCGAGTTTGAGTATTTCCAGAAAAACTGGTACAAGAAGCCCATGCAGGCGGGAGCACCTTGCTGGATTAACCCCTTCAGCGACTTCAACGAAGGCACCATCAACCACCACGATGCCGTGGGTTCCTATTGCGTGCCTTTGCGGCCCCATGGCGACCGCATCAAAGGAATCGTGTCTGTCGACTTCTCTTTCCAGCAGCTCCGCAAGACTGTCCTCGCCACCCATCACCCCTATCCAAGTTCCTACTACATGCTGCTTGGTCCCTCCGGCGGCTATCTCATCCATCCTGAGAGCAGCCTGCTCTTCAAGAAGACTATCTTTACGGCCAACGACTCCGTGGAACATCCTGATGTCATGGCCCTTGGCAGGGCGATGGTGGAAGGCAAGCAAGGCATGATGCATGTGGTCATTGACAACGTGCATTGCCATGTCAACTATATGCCTGTGTCGAATACCGGGTGGAGCCTTGCGCTGGTTTGTCACGACGACGACGTCCTGGCCGATTACAATCACCTGGCCATCATCATGATAGTCTTCGTTGTCATCGGCATGGTGCTTATTGCCTGGATTACCCGGAGAGTCGTGCAGCGCAACATTCAGCCGCTCAACGAACTCATGGAGGCCACGAAGAAAGTAGCCGACGGCAATTACGACACCGAGATACCGTTGTCCACGCACACCGACGTGGTAGGCAAACTGCAGAATGCCTTCCGCAACATGCAGCAGGCACTCCTGTCGCGTCAGCAGCAGATCAGGCAGAACGCTGCCGAACTGGAAGCAGACAATGCGGAGATGGAGCACACCTTGCTGTTAGCGCAGGAAGCTGCCAAGAGCAGGAGGACGTTTGTTGACAACGTGTCACGCGAGTTTGTCACGCCCCTCAACATCATCGGAGGTCTGGTGCGTGTGCTGCGAGACAACCTCAAGAACCGTGGCGGCATACAGACCCAGCGTGCCGATATCTGCCAGATTCGTTCGTCGCTCAGGCATCAGGCCGTATTGCTGCAGCGCAACATCTACATGCTCTACGACAGTTCCGAAACGGGAAATGCCGATGTGACGCGCTACCAGCAGCGGACGGATGAGCCGTGCAATCAAATGGCTCAAGAGTGCGCCGACGCCATCAGCTATTCTTTTGATTTGGTGCAGCCCATCCGCGTAGAAACCGAAGTGCCCGACAGCCTTTGTGTCAACACCAGCCGCCTCTACGTCACGCGTGCCATTAAGGAACTGCTATTCAACGCAGCCAAGTTTTCCGACGGACAGCACATCACCATCAGAGTCAGTCAGATTGACACCGCCGTCCGTTTTACCGTCGAGGATGTCGGTCCCGGACTGCCTGAAAATTCCAAGGAACTGTTCTTCATGCCGTTCACCAAAGGCGACGACCAGTCAGAAGGCCTTGGCCTTGGCCTGCCGCTTTGCCAGAATCACATTGACGGGCTTGGCGGCACCATCACTCACGACGACAGCTACCGTGACGGTTGCCGCATCACCATTGAGCTGCCCAAGGCGTAACAGGCTATGAAAAGGTTGTTCGGCATTTTTGCGGGACTGCTGCTGGCTTGCCAGTCCTTTGCGCAGATTCCATATTATGCTGGAACCTCGGCGACGGTCTGCTCTATGGCTATACGTCGTTGAAGTGCCGTCCGGATGTCAACAGGCAGGAAACCTACTCAACCTTCCAATACGGGATAGGCAGCCATTTCGCCACAGGCATAGACCTCTATACGGGTCCGGGCAGTGCCTACTGGGGCGGTCTGATACGCTATGGAAACAAATTCAGTCAGTGGTTCAACATCGGTGGTGAAGTAATGTCGTCCTTCAACCTGAACGACAACTTCCGCTTCTCCTACGTCACTACCGGTCTTTACATGAACGGTGCGCTGCGCCGTGACGGGAGCCTGTTCTGGTGTACCAACACCTGGTGGGTGGCCAACAAAGGGGCCGAGGACGGCTGGTCCAACTACGAGTATGTGGGCTATAACATACGGCTGAAAAACGGCCATTCCCTGACGCCGATGGCCGGTGCCATCCATTCCTGGAAATTCGATCAGGACATCGACGTTGCCGCCGGTGTCTACTATACTTTCGGGAAATGGACCATGTATGCCTGGGGTAATGATTTACTGAAAAGTCATCCGCGCCTGGTACTCGGACTGGAGTTTATCCTTTGACCGTCATAACGCTAATGACCGATTTGGGTTTAAGAAAAAAGGCTTCCTTGTCTGGAGGAAGCCTTTTCTTATTGGTGAATGCTTGGCCGATTATGATTCCTTGGCAGCGTTCTCGGCATCGATGGCCTTGATCTTGTCGCGTACCAGCTGAACCTCGTCCTTGAGCTTCT